>Ga0247610_10001754_pt1 | contig 26232 bp, 20 predicted proteins | sample 174DNAGHGhighgp2_FD_193483 | JGI IMG/M metagenome (GOLD analysis project Ga0247610, IMG submission 193483) | Sheep rumen microbial communities from Palmerston North, Manawatu-Wanganui, New Zealand - 1742 DNA GHGhigh gp2 | ecosystem: Host-associated > Mammals > Digestive system > Stomach > Rumen...
GCATTCGGTAATCCTAACGGAACACTTACACAGCCACATGATTTCTCGAATGTATATGATACTTTCGTAACAAGCGCATACGTGCTTTCTGGACAGCCTGTAACCACTTGGGACGACAAGACTAAGACTTCTACTACCGAATATTTTTACACGCGTACGGACCAATTAACGAGGTATAATGCTGACGCTAAGTTGCTTGTTAAGGAAACTAAGCAATGGAGCCCTGCAGACCATCCACTTTATACTACTGAAGAACTGTATGATGATAAGAACTTCTGTTATTATACTTCTGCTGTTCCTCATTACGATGAATGGATAGAGAAAAAGGAATATATGTCGTTATCTGGCTTTGGTGATAACCAGGATGATACGATTAAATTTGGTAATAAGACAATGTATGATAAGTATTTCCGTCCGTTCTCTGCATACTATTCGACATATACAGAAGAAGGAACTGTGAGCGGTATGAATTTCAATTTTGATACACGAACACAGCAAGTTACTTATAGCGGTAAATACGATAAATCAGAACCCAAATTGAAAAAATAAAAGGAGCTTTAAAGCTCCTTTTATTTTATTTCGGAATAATTATTGAAAACTCTTCATCTGCGCCATCTAATGAAAATTCTGCACTTTGTGCCATATCATTTACACGATAAACAACCATTTTGACTTCATTGTTTTCAGCAAAATCCATAACTTTAAAGGTTTTTGGCGAATAATTTTCAGATGTAAAGTTTTGGTCATCTTCGTCAGAGAATACATACATGTATACTTTATCTTCGTCTTCAGAAGGCGCTGTATGAACATAGTTTAATCCTGCATATCGACTATTGACAGATCGCTGTGTTTTTTCATCACATGAATGTTCCAATATTATAATTGGGAAGCCGAGACTATCAGTAGCGACATCTGCACCTATTTCTGTAATTTTCTGATAATTACAGTTATTTTTATAAATAAGTTTCCAATAATTTCTATCGTTTCTGTCGGTATAACCCTTCTTTAATACATAGAAATTAGTACCCCAACCAGCATGTTCCCAAACGAATTCAACAACAGGTGGTGTATATTCTTGATAATTTATAAAAATTTTATATTCACGTTCATTATACGATATTTTAGGTAATTCTTTTTCTTCATAAGTAAGATAGTCAGTACCTAATGCGATTTTGAAATCTGCAATTTGAGCAAACAGCGCAATCGGTTTATGTATTTCACTATATTCGTCTTCAAAGCTTTTATTATAATATGGTCCGACTTTAATTTCATCTAATACCGATTGTGCAGCACCCATTAAGTTAAGATAGAAACCATTAGTATCTGATTTTACACTTGCATAAGTACCTAAGTCAAAAATCTTTTTTGTCCATATATCAGAAGTTATTTGACTTGTAACTGCAGGACAGGTAACTCTACCAAACAATATATCTATAAGTTTATAAGTAACACCTTGATATTGAATAGTCAAATCAACAGGATTAATTGTATTTACACAAATATCAGTTATTAATGCTACATAATTACCATTAATGGAACAACATAAACTTGGTGGTCGAGTGAGACCATATTTAGGATTCCATTGAACTTCCAGATAACAGAAATTAACGCCTATTTTATTACAGAAAGAACGCTTGAGTTTTTCCTCGATATTGAATAGGTTATTGTATGAATTTTTAGAAGCTCTTGCATAGCCATTATCTTGCCATTCATTTTGTTCAGTTCGACCATAGATACTGAATCTTGGTTTCTTGGACGGTGTTTCCATATAAACATGCTTATTTAAGAATTCATCAGCATATTTATTTGTTGGAACTGAACCATCAGAAATGCCAACACCGAAGTCTTCACCATAGGCATTATAACGGTCCCATGTATATTTTACTTGTGCATCAACTGTATTAAACGGGAAAAACAAACTTTCAGTTCTTATTTTGTTAACATAAGCATATACATTTTCTGGATCTGGTATATTCCAAGTATGATTTACACCATTGTCATCTGTTGTTTTCTTAACTGCAAAATCATCAAATAAATTCCACGTATACTTATAATTTTTGATTTCTTGAGAACCACCGAGGCGGTCAAGAATAAAATCTTGGAAATGAATATCTGTATTTGCTACAAGAACATATGCGAGTTTTCTTAATACGCGATGAATCGGTTTTACTTTAAGAATTAATTTGACAATATTATATGAAAGTTCATTGAATTCTCTAAAAGTTAAACCTGTGTCCATGACGTCGACATCAAAACGGGATGTCAAGTAATAACGACCAATATCAGAAAGCTTACCGGAATTACCGATATAACGTTCAGCATTGAGTTCGTCTTCACGTGCAAAATTTTCTTCATGATTGAAGTTATCGGTAATTTCACGTGTAGACCAGATTTCTGCGAGTTTAACACAAAGTCCAATCTGGTTCAATATAAATTTGATACCTCTATAAGTACCAGCCATCTGGTTATAGTATGGAATATTTTTATAGATGTCTTTGATAAAGCTATTGAGTTCCAAACCGGTAATATCGCGGAATACATAATTCTTCAAAACCTCGGTATCTGTATCTTGAGGTTCTGGCGCAGCTCTTAATCCACGAGTAGGCGTTGTTTCTGTTTCATCTTTTTCTTCGGCAGGTAATTGCTTATTACGAAGATAAAAGTTCAAGTCGTCATTGTTCGGCTGGACATTGATACCGTATTGTTTACGATAAAGGTCGATAAGCGGTGCTTCCATGGCCTTAATATCGTCAAAGTTATTGATACGCGCGAACTTTTCAAGAATACTGATATGTTTGCCATTTGTCATGGAAGTATAAACTGTATTAAAGAAATCTTCAGTAGCTTGAACGAAGGATGCGTAATTGTCATTCTTCAAATACTTTGGAACATTTTGTTTAAATCTGATTAAACGACCTTCAGTTGCGCCAATCCATTCGCCATCCATTGCAGTGGCAAATGTTTTAGCTTTTAATGCACCATCAATTTCTGAGTTATTTACGGAAAGCCAGGCACTTACAACTACATAACCGGATTCATTGATAGGTCTTACATAGAATGTCGCTGTACCAGTTGTAGAATCATAACGATAATCATCAATAACACCGATACTATCGTCTTCCAATATTACTGTAGGTGCAATATCGAATAATTCAGAGTTAGGATTCTGAACAATAACTTTGATAGAACCTTCATTGGGCGGATATACGATTCGGTTTTCTGGAACAGGATCAGTGAAAGTAATGATGAGCGGAGTTACATCGCCAATATCATTTTCATTGATAATAGTTTTCCATGCAAATTTGGTATTAAATGTTACCGTATTTGCAGCAATATTCCAGACAGTTACATAAATCTGTTTTTCTGTTAAAGCTGCATCAGTTAATGTATTACCGTCGACAGATACATAGAAAGATAATGTATAAATGTCGGAATTTCGTGAAATCGAAATATCTTTAATGGTACTATTCGATTCGATAGTACCTTTTTTACGATTTACTTCATAAAGTATTGTCGCATTAGTGCCAGTACCTAACGTGATAGACAAGTTACCTGGGTCAATAGGTGTCTTAGATTCGAATACAATAGTACAACGGTGAACACCTGTGATTGTTACCGGTATTCCTTGTTCATCTTTCTCTTTTATTGTACTGTTAATGCTTGTATATTGAATATTGGAAGATGCTATAACGACAGGAACTTTATCGATATAAACATTCTTTACGGAAGAACTCAAAAAGAACGATGAAACATCACTATCAAAGAAAATCGTTCCAGCCGGATATTTAGATTTATCCGTTACTGGTGAACCATCAGTATTATACTGCTGGGTATACTCAAAATTCCAACTACCATCAAATGTGTGCCAGTTGGTAAATACACCGATTGAAGTGTTAAATGTTAATGCCATACGTTAGTCTTCCCATAATGCGATAGAGTCAAGTGAGCGTTTGTCGAGAACGGAGAACTTGAGTTTCGGCCAGTCACGTCTACATTGAGCCGCACAACTTCCGAGCATATAGATTCTCAAGATAATCGGATTGTTGAGAATAATCTGTTCTTCGTTCTTGTTCATGTTGTTGATATGTGTATTGAGTTCTACCTTATGCTTCTTTAATAATTCAATACCCTTGTTAATAAGGTAATTTGTTGCAAGCTTGATGTCTTCAGCCTTGCAGCTGTCAACGAATGAAGCAAAGTCGTTTGTTTCGATAACTGCTTTCTTGAAGAAATCAAAATCCTGAACTAACTGGTTCTTGCGGTCCGTAGTTAATCCGATATTGTTGGAAGCGAACCATGTATCGATATTGTGATAATTCCAGAGGAACTTCTTGTACATTGTATATTTGAGTTCCTTGACAGAATCCTTGAAATTTATGGAATAGGTCAGGAAGTTAATATATTCGGAATTGTCATCATTACTGATTGCGTTATTGATATATTCCTGGAATGTCTGGGTACCTTCGACTTTGATAAGTACGTCCTGCTTATTTACTGGGTTATTTGTCGAGTTGTAGATTGTGTTGACATTCAACGTAACCGGAATCTGCTTAGCCGTAGCGATACGCTTGAGGGTTTCGATAAGATTGAAATAATCCGTAGACACATAACCTACGGTAATGTTTTTACAAATCACAGAGCTCAATTCCTTCTTCGTAAAAGGAATCATTGGGCTATTTACATTAAAAACTTTGCTATTTAACATCATTATATTTATAATATAGAAAAGCGTAAATAAAATTTAGATAAAAAGAGAAAAACTGTTTAAATTTTTTAAAAATTTGCTATATTTAATAATATGAAAGCAGTAAGTTGTGGTGTAATTATAATCGATGAGAAGACGCATATGCTTTTGGCATGTCATCCGTCCCATCATCCTTATATCTATGGTCATTGGGACATTCCTAAGGGCCATGTTGAACGATATGAGGAACATTACGAGACGGCATTGCGCGAATTATATGAAGAATCCGGAATTGTTCTTAAGAAAGAGGATCTGTATGATTGCGGAATGTTCGAATATACAAAATATAAAGATTTGCATGTATATGTTGCTAAGACCTCGGTTGAATTGAGTAAGTTAAATTGTTGCACATATTTTAACGTTGACGGTATGGACGTCAAGGAAGTCGATAACTATAAGTTGATTCCGTATACCGAAGTTGACTATTATTATCGAAGTCTACGGCCTATCGTTAAATACTGTCTAATTGACTATATCAAGTCTCAGAAGCCTGTCGCCTGACAGGTTTCTTTTATAAATAATGCATGGCAACAATAGCTTCAAGAACAGAATATTTACAGAAAGTTTTGGTCGACGGTATACTTCAATATGACCTTTGTTCGCTTGATGCTGATGACTATGATTTCGGTAAGGAAAACTTTATAGTTGTTAGAGATAATGAAGAATGTAGACCAGACTTGATTTCTCTTAGAGCATATGGAACCATGAATTATTGGTGGTTCATTATGTGGTATAACGGTATTACTGATATTTGGAATGACTTGAAAAGAGATCCAGAAAAACCGTTAATTTTGAAATACCCAGACTTGGAAGTTGTCCGCGATTTTTTGATAAGTATAAAGAAAGATAATAATAATCCTGAGGAGCAGAATGAAGATTAATTTTAAGAATTATATTTCGGAGCTCAACGAAGCTCAGATGATGACCATTCAGGATTTGCTTAACAATTTCAGAAAGGTTTTCCCGTATTCTGATAAGGACCTTAGCGTTATTACTTTCCATGTTGACGGAAAAGATACGGAAGATATGGTTTGTACCGGAGTTGTTCAGTCTGAATTTGAAGAATTCGGTAAGTACAAGGTTGCTGTTAAATTCCATAGGGACGATATTGAACAGCCATTCTCGGTAAAGAATATCGGTGAAGTCTTCTGTGAATGTAAGGCATTCCGTTACAATACTGCATATCCGGATGTCCAGTCAAAGACATTCTTCGGTCAGATTCAAGGTTATAACCGTATTCCGAACCGTATAAGAAATCCAGAAAAAACACCATCTGTTTGTAAACATCTTTACAGTTTTTTAATATATTTGTACAATAAAGGATTAATTAAAAATAATTAGGAGTTATATGACTGCACGTGAAGTGACATTAAGTAATTTTCAGTTAAAGCAGGTTTTTGAAAACCTTTCGAAGAAAATCAACGAACCGGGTGAAGCACCGAAGTATTCTTGGTTCATTTTTAAGACATGCGAAACACTCGCCGAACCGTATGCCAAGATGATGAACGAACTTTATGACGAACATCGTGAACCTGATTATCCGGCATTTGATGCTGAACAGAAGAAACTTGTTCAGAAGTATGCTGACCGTGATGAACAGAATACGATTATTACCGATGACACTGGTCGTCCGGTTATTCGTGAAAATATTGTCGAGTTTACTGAAGAAAATTCAAAGCTTCTTGAAAAGTACCCGACATTGAATGAAAACTGGAAGAATAAGGAAAAGCATAATTTTGAAGTTCTTCAGAAACGTCAGACTTACAATTTGACATGCCTTGAACTTAGCGAGTTCCCGCCGAAGACCCCTCCGTTTATTGTTGGTGTATTTGGATATTAATACTTCTGAAATAATTAAATTGGAAACCGGTCTAGGCCGGTTTTCTTTTTTATAAATATAGAAGTATGAGTGCAATCGATGTTACACGTGCAAATAGAAATGCTGCCCAGATTAATGATATAGCTAGAGCTGCCAATACCCAGCTTGGCGGTTATACTGCTATGGCCAATGCTCTTAAAGAGCTTAATAAGCAGGCAAAAGAGAATTCGAAGAATTCTACAGGTCAATCGAAGGCTATATCTTCGATGCAGACCGCATTGACTACACAGACCGGAATTCTTCAAGAGATTCTTAAAGTTTTGAAATCTGGTGTTGCGACTACTGGTACAGGCACGAAGGCATTATCTGTAAACGGACAACAAAAAGAAATGGCTGAAGTCGTTAAGAAAAGTAATCAGGTAAAAGGAAAAGTCGGAGGAGAATTAAAAATTGCCCCGTCTTCTATTCAACAGATTGCAACATTGACTTCTAGGGCTAATACGAAAGCAATGGAAGCTTCTACTAAAAAGCAGGCACAGGCTATTAGGACGCAGAAGATTGCACAGTCGTTTGTAGCGCCGAAAGCAAAGGAAAAAGTACAAGTAGTATCGAAATCCAGTGGTAATCTTTTTGGAAGTTTAAGTAAATTGCTACCTAGATTATTGGGAGGTCTTAAAAAAATCTTGTTTGCCGTATTTTCACCGGCAGCATTAATCAGTATGATTGTATCTCGATTCTTACCGTATATTATTCTCGGTATCGCGTTCTTGTATGGATTATGGCAAGGTATGAAGGATCATCTTGCTCAAATCTGGGATGACATGCCGGATATAATTTGGGACGGTATGAAATTAGCCGGCAAGATTTTATGGGAAGGAATTCTTTTTGTTGGCGATGTTATTTGGAAAGGTATAGATTTAATCGGTGAAATTCTTGCCAAAATAATGTTTAAGATTTATGAAAATTTTGGCGAATGGTGGGAACAACTTAAGGAAGTTGTAAGCTTCGGCTGGAACTGGTTAAAAGAAGCGTTTTCGGGCTGGTTTGATAAGGCCGTGGCTGTTTTTGAATTCGCTGTAGACTGGGTAAAGGGAATATTCTCCGGAATAGCTGTTAACCTTAAGAATTCTGTTTTGGGATTTTTTAAGGGTATTGGAGATTATATCTCCAACTTTTTCGGTGGTATAAAAGACAAGATCGGTAATACTTGGCTTGGTAAGAAACTTGGTTTTGGTTCGTCTCCAGAAACCGTAAATACCACTACGAATGTAACCAATACAACGAATAATAAAACTGCTTCTAATGACGATGCGTTTAAGATGATGACTAAGGAGATTACCGCTCCGATGAATCAAATGACTCGTCTTATAGAAAATCAGGATAAGTTGTTAAGAGAGATGAATATGACTCCGGTTGTTCAGAATGCTAGTTTCAATACTAATATGACACCGGTTAATGGAACAAATATCACTATTACACCGAATGACAATATCGCATCTACACTTGTAAGACAGACAACAAATATCACGAATATGCAGACTGCAAACAACAAGGAAATTACTAGGGCATTCTCTGAAGGCGTAGATAGATTGGTTACTACATTGAATGATAACTATCAGGCAAGCTTGATGGACAAGAATCAGCCGGTTACAACAGCGGGGTAATGAATGCCGTTTAGCGTATATAATTCTACAGGCTTGACAAGTAATCAGCTTGGGTCGGAATCTCCGGCTTTTGCTTCTAGGTTTTTCTCTTTACAAGAACGTACTGGTACACAGGATTTAATCGATAAAAAAGTATCAATTTCTACAAAGTATAACATTACTGGTATAGCAATGGAAACGCCGCAAATTAGTTATTCTACTACTTTGGGCATTGCTCCGCATGTTTCTTTGGCTAACAAGGTTAATGACTTGTTTAAGAACGACTTATTTAAGTTGATGGCATCTTCTAACCGCGAATACAAGCCGCTGTTGCTTACAGACGGTTGGTCACAGCAATATCCTAAAGAAGGCGCGAAGGTTTCTGTCAATTTGCATTTTCGTGCTTATCCGACAGAGATGTATGATACTACCGATTATTTTACAATTTTTAAAATGCTCTTCTATTGTTCTGCTCCTAAAAAATATGGATTTGGAAACAATGTTACAATTCTTGACCAGGCCATAACTACGGCTGCAGAAAAAGGACTTTTGGCAGGTGATATTATCGGAAATATGCTTATTGATTTTAATGAGTTACGTAAGCGTACTAACGGTTTTTCACAGGCTGACAAAGACGCATTTACTGATGCATTAAACCAATTTGATAAAGAGCTAGATGCACAAAAAGAAATTAGCGATAAGCTAAAGTATGTTAATGATTATAAACTTAAAGCAACGGATCCTAAACAACGACTTATTGAATCCGCCGCATATCTTGTAGCAGCTGTAGAAACATTTGCAGGAAATACTGAAACCGCATGTCCTCGTTTTACGATGAGTTACGGTAATTTGTTCCAGGCAGGTACATATAATTATTGGATAATTGATAATTGGTCTTGTAAACCGAGCGTAAATACGACAATATTATCGGACGGTAGGATTTGCCCGATATATGTTGATTTTACTATAAACATAAGAACCGCTGGTAAGATCGGTACGACCGATTTGGCTAGTATGCTTATGGGAACGTCCAATAATATTGCAAAGACTGAAATTAAAACCCAATTAAATACTTAATTCAGGTCTTAATACTTCATTCCATTGGTCAATCGAATATGTCTGGTCAAGTGAACAGGTTAATTCGAATTGATAATAAACGGGTCTCTGAATAAAATTAACTTCGGAACCGTTTACTACTTTTATGGTATTAATTTCTTGCGAAGGTTTGACAGTCCAGTCTTTGACAAAAACAGTCAACGGACGTTTGAAAAGGAAATTATCATACAAGTATAATGCCCATAATTTTTCGCCTAATGCATTTACACGATTGAATTCACCGAAAACACGAGTAGAACTGAAACGTAAAGACATAATATCAGATATATTAGAAGCAATATTTCCTATTTTACCGGTAAGCTCATGGAAAGATTGCATTGACTTTTTCAATGCTTCTTGTTTTTGTCTTAACGGTGTTTGCGTTTCAGCTTCTGTTGTTGCTTTCTTATCTTTTTCTTTTTTGGCAGCTTCAGTATTCCTTTTGGTTTTATTGGTCATGTCAATACTGTCATATGCTGAGAATAATGCTTGACCAACGCCCATGGTGTTTACGACACCAGAAACGATATTTTGTACTTGGTTTCTGATGCTTGACTGGTTTCCTGTATACGGCGAAGCATACATGGACAACGCTTTTATCCAAACATCCGGATCTGTTTGACCGAGGGTATCGGCTGTATAAATTTTGAATTTGAGTTTTATCTCGCTGGCCTTTACACCGCTCCAAATGTCATTAGTCAATGTACCAGTTTTTAAGATATTCTTGAAGGAACTATCAGCCGTACCCAATGCTGCACAAGCATTGAATATGTCATTACTTATAAAATTGGAAATTGTATCTTGCGCTGTCTCGCCTGGACCTTCCGTAAATTCATAAGAAAAAGAAATCTCCGGAAGTTCTTCAAGCAATGCGGATAACATTACATAATAAGTATCGTGTTTGTCAACTACTGATTCTTTAACCAATCCTACAAAGTCAGAGAATCTTACTGCGGTAGATTCTTTCTTTTGGTCATCTGACAGCTTATATTCCTTTACGTTATAAAGCTGATTGATAAAGTCTGTAGCGTCGAAAGTTACAAGGTGAATGCAAGAATTACCGATACCGGCATTTGAAGTCTCATGACTGAAGTTCTGGCCAAATCCATAGTTTTGGTTTGTTGTATATCCGAAAACTTCGTTAAACGACTGTACTTCTGCATTGTTTTTTGCATTGTTTTTTGCACTGCTTTTTGAAGAATTATATGCAGCAGTACCACCGGTATTAGAACCATTGGTACCTACATTGCCTTGTAACATTGCCGGTTGTTGTGACATATTTTAATTATTCCCCATGAACTTCCAAATCATCAACAGAAACTTGGTCATCAACTTCAAAACTAATATTATTTGTATTTATATATTCTGAAGAAGAGTAAGCATAAACAGCTTTTTCATAGTATAAAGATTCTGGCTGAAGGTCATTAGGATAGTCACCAGTTCCGCCGCAAAGTGGACATGGTTTAGTTTCATCTTCCGGGTCAACACCAGTACCGTCACAAGTAGTACATCTAGTTTCGACGATTTTTTCTGTATCGTCATGAACATGAGTATACATCTTACCGGTAGCGTCACCTTGATATTCTTTTGTTATAAAGTCCTGATATTTACCAACTACATTATGTTGTTCTTCAGTAAATGTATTAAATTTATTAAATGTCATGTCCTTTAAAAGATTTGTATATACCCAATTTTTATCGAAGTATATTCGTTGAACACGAGCATTAGCAAAATTATCATCCTGTGTTTTAACATCCGTTTCGGTAATTACATAAAAACCAATCATATTATCGACATCATCAGCATTTGATATTACACGATATAATACAGTGTCATCTTGATACTGAGATTCATCTTTATCCCAGGTCTTTTTATCGACTGTCACTGTAGAATAGATATAATTATAGCCGTAATCTACTTTGATATGTTGACCAGAACCAATGTGATAATAATACGATGTAAACTGACCATTAAGAATATAGAATACTGTATTATTGATAGCTAAATTATAGTATTCATAATACTTGGCGAAATCTTCTTCAGTTCCTTCAACTGGTACAGAATAGTATTTTCTAATAAGATAGTTAATATACGGTTCCGAAAGTTTAGAACCTTTTTCTGTAACCGTATTGGTTAATACCCTATTTTTGATATTAAGGTCATCAAGGTCTGATAGGCTTACAACATCTACTGGTGTTTTACCATTATACTCAGTTAAATCTTTAAATTCTAATGCGTTATAGTAATAATAACGAACCATAGATTTTGTGCCGGCACAAATACGACAACGGTTATCAATACAAACACCTTTATCATGGTCTACACTTCCATCAGTATAGGCAGGACATGGATAACGTACGAGAACTTCCGGACCATTATCTGCATTTTTAGGATTATAATCAGGGTTTAAATTATAATCATACATTCTAAGTCTACGCTTACCGTTACAGTAATCACATTTTACTTTTTCGTTGCCTAAACATACAGGACAAGTAAAGTAGTCTTCACGAGAGTCCTGTTTTGCATAGATAGAACGAAGCTTTCGTTGATACATAATATTCAAGAAACCTTTATACTTTTTTTGGGATTCTATTGTATCAGGAATAAGCGTAATACCATTATCTGTTGTTTCATATGGCATTAAACCAATGTTAAAATAACTGGATTTATTATTATTATACTTATAGAAAATGTAATTTTCGATAGAGGTATCAAACTTATTTTGATAATAATTAAACACGCCTTCAGGATAATTGTTGTAATTGTATTCTATTTTTGGCAATAAACTTATATTTGTATATTGTTCAGTAGATCGCTTTAGAGTATGATCTGTAATGCCATATGTTGGTATATTTGATAATGCAATTATTTCAGCATTAATATCCAACGCTTTAATATCATATGGATTATTTTCCGTTTGTTGAATTAACGAAAAACAAAAATGAATATTTTTAATCGGAAGATAAAAATTATGGTTAAGACTAGTATCAATTACTGCTGTACAAGTTAAAGTGAATGCTGTAGGCCATTCATAATATAAATTGTTATCAGCATCATATTTCTCTGAGTTTAAAACTTTATAGGTGGGTATATTAAGGTTAAAGATATATGGCGAATCTATAACGCCATCGGTATATATAATCGTATTCGGAAAATCGTCTGAAGTACCATCTTCGTTTATATAGGCATATCCAATATTTAGCTTAAATAATGTAAGAACACCAGTATCAGATTCTGGAGGTCTGATATATTTGTTAATTTTATTTTCGGGTATTGTAATATGACATTTAAACGTTACAACTAAAGACCTTGTAAAATTTGTAAATGATAACCCTGGAATAGCATTCTTATCGTTGGCATCAACAGTATCGTCACCATAACTGTTTCTGTATGCTATTGTACTGTTATTAGAAGCATTTATAAAATTAAGCCATTTGCCGTATTCTGGGTCATAATCTTTATCGTCATCACTAAAATTAGTTATGCGAGTAGTTCCATAAAAATAGTCGATCGGGTAAATACTGGATGTTCTATCATCCGGTTCTGGCCAGGCATCGGTTGGTTTTAATAATTTACTATCTAATGGACTATTATTGGAAGCCGTTTTTTGCGCCAATATGTTTTTAAATACAAGATTATTGTTTTTATATAAATCTACTTTAAATGGATTATTTGTTTCAGAAACATACAGCGTATTATTACTAAATGGGAATATTGGAAGGTTTTTATCTTTTTGACAAATAAAATTCCAAATTTTATCAGTATCAGAAATGTCAGTATATGTTTCAATCAGAGGAGTATGTAATGTACCATCTAAAGTTTCGATTTCACCACAATGTTTTAAGAAATTCTTAATACCGCCACTTCTATATACATAATACATGGAGTAAGTACTTTCGTTTACAAATATTTGTTCATCTATAAAATTAGGATAACCTGTATTATAAACATCACTAACACCAAGATTATTATAAGTATCTTGATCTGTACGAAATCCGCTAGCATCTGGTTTTTGCCACCAAACATATGCTTTTAACGGAATAAGATTTCCATCTTTATCAGTATAGTTAGTTTGATAATAACGGTAATCCTTTATTATCCATTTGGTAGTAATTTCGCCAGTTTCCAAATCTTTTGTTGTGATTTTATCAAAAACAGGAATTGGGAATATGTATATGCTTAAATCTTTCCGTTTGTAAGACTCTTTTCCTTCATTTTCGGCATTTGTCTTTTCTATAAGAGCATAGACATCTTCAAGTGAATTCAATGGTCTATACGTGGTTTCGTCAATATATACCAGAGTATTAAAGTCTGTAATTTTTTCTTTATATGGCCATGAATCTGTTTTTATATAAAATTCATAGAAGTTTAATGTACCACCATCTACAAGTTCTCTTACGCTGCTTTTTTTACCGGTACCATTACATTCTGGACATATGGTATTTACTTTTATTGTTGGCGCCGGCATATAAGTATTGTCATTACCACGAGGAACGGTAATTTCAGTAGTAATAGTACCATTTACACAACCAGGATGTGTACATTTGGTTTCACTTTTAACAGTTGCAACCGGAGCATAGTATTTAACATTTGTAGTTTCTTTATTTACTATGTCAAAATATATCATCTGCTTGCCAGTTGTTGACTCTATGTTTGAAAGATGTTCAAGCGTCAACCACGGTAATATACACTGGAGATTGGTATCGCCAATATCATCAGTATAGTTATAGACTGTAATAAATCTGTCGTAAGTACAGGTCTTGCATTCTACAAGGTGACAACAGAAATAGACAAGAACTTGTTTTCTGTCTTTGAAAAGAATCTTAATCCATGCGGTACCAGTACCGACCGTATCTGGATCTGGCTTCGGATATTGGTTTCCGTATTCATCTCTGGCATTCGGGTCCCATTTTGGAACAATATGGTTTTCAGTTTCATAATTGGCACCGACATTATCTAGGCGCCAGAGGATATTATAGTATGCGTCTTCCAAACTTGTATTTATCTTATGCTTTATGACCATACATTATTTATAAATAAGGTATGTTAGCATTAAGCGCAAATTCAGATTATTTATCAAACGATAACTTTTCGTTGGTTAACGAATATTATGACTGGGACACGCAGTTTCATGACAATGAAATCTGGGGTGCGGACGCTATAAACCAGTCTATCGAGATGGTTTTGACTACGGAACCACAAGAACGACTGTTCAATCCGACATTTGGTACGCCGTTGTTTAATCTGTTATTTGAAAATAGTTCAAATATTCAGAATATTATGCCATATGTTTATGATACAATCGAAACCTGGGTACCTATACAGATAGATCGTAACAATACGAACGTTCAGATAGACCCTAATAAACAGGTTGTATCTTTTCAGATTCCTTACACCTCGAATAACGGTGTAATAGCCGGAATTTTCGGCAGACGAATATATAGATAGCAAATATTTTTTTACTATATTTGTTAGTGAAAGGTTTATATGTTTAGTGAAAAATTTGAACAGTTATATAGTAATATTCAGAAGTTAAAGAATATAAAACTAAGGACTTTGAAAGCGCTTAAGTCCGATAAGAATAATATTGGATTTATTTCATTAAATACTAATTCATTTGAATTTGGAATTAAGAACCTGTGCTGGGTTATTACAAGCCTTAGCGTTAAATTTGATAGAGTTTATATTTATGCGGATAGTTCTGTTTTAAAAGAACAGATAGATGATATAGTTATTCAGAATGTATTGAAGTTATTCAGTGACATTTTTGTTTTCTTAAAACCGGAAGATGTTACTCCGCAATACGAGCAGTATAATCTTATCAAGGAACATCTGCATAATAACATTTATGTATTGCAGCCTTTTAGTAATTATGCATTATTAAATCCGCCTTACATAAGCGAAGACGTTGTTTATAGCCTTTCATATAGAAGAAATCTTCAGAGATATGACTACTATAAGTCTATATTCAGTAATGTTAAATTTGACGGTGCATTACAGGAAATCCATGAAGAATCATTAAAAAATCCATTACTTGACGATTTTTATATTCCCGCGAATACACTTAAAAAGAACTGGCTCGATTTATCGATAGATGGTTATAATTCATTATCGAATTATCTTTCTATTGTTTTCATAGTTAACAAGGTTAGAAGAAATTATTTCTATGAGAATAATTGTTCTCAGGCTTATAACTATACGTCATTCGATAAAGATGTGGTTAAGTATCTGAAAGAACATGATTTTCAGAAAGAAAAATGGCTAGAAGTTTTTGAAGACTATACGGTTACTGATTTTAATTTTGACCTTTGTAATGCGAATATGGAAATTGCATTTGTCAATTCATATATCCATTATATTACGGTTGAAAATATCAATAACATAACGACAATAATGCCGAAGCTGTTTTCTAAGATTAGGGTTGTCGATAATGTTGATATGAAATATTCAGAAAAACATATAAGCAAGCTCGGCCATGTTATTCGTAAGTCTGTACCGTTGGTTATTGACTATAACAATAAGGACCAGCTTTTCAAGAAGAAGAAAAGTTATAATCCTAATCGTTATTACGGTACGGAAAGATTCGACCAGACATTGAAATATTTACTTGAGACTACGACAGCCGATATTCTTTATATAGTCGGCGATAAGATTATTCTTAAACAGCCTATTGACTATAACACAGAAAATATCTGGGAAGGAACTTTGTTTGACGGAGATAATTCCGGATATATCAATATTTTTAATGTCAAGAAAATGAAGGAATTGGGTATTGTCTTTGAGAATACTCAGCAGTTCATGGAAGCAATAAAAGGTCAGAAGTATGAAATTATAGACTATACTAAGTTCGGAATATGCTTGCCAAAGGATTTTGATAAGTATAACAGTATTTTCTTCCGTGCTGCCAATACGTATACTACATTGCTGTTCAGATACCTTTTTAAAAACTTTAACTTTAAATTCAGTAGCTTTGAATATGATTACAATAGGGATAATAAATTATAATTTACCTCATTACGTTTATTATTTGATTGAGAGTATCAAGAAACAGTGCAAGTTCGATTATGAACTTGTAGTATTTGAAGCTGGCCAGGACAGACCGATTGTTAATCATGTAGATGATGTAACTATATTGCGTAATCGTTGCTTCAAATATTTTGATTCTACAGACATGACCGGTCTTCAGGTTTACAATCATTCGCTTGAAGAACTGATGAAGTATTGTAAGACCGATAATTTGATTATTCTCGATAATAAGAGCCTTGTAAAAGGTGACTTATTGGCATTCGTCGATACGTCTTATCGTGCAGTTTGTGACCCTAAACGTTCTATTGTTTATCTGAACATGAAGCGTATTCGAAAGGAACGCTTGAATGCTTATGTAAACGATACTGACGATATGTATTCAAGCTTAATCGATGATAGCTGTTTTGAAAAATCCAGTTATAATCAGTTGGTAACTGCTGACCATAATCATACTGATGTTTTGTTTATCGATTGGATAATGAAATATAAGCATTTATGGGCTAAGGACTATTATGACGTTGTAGTTTCGTTTACAACCTTTAGAGGCCGTATTTACGATAGCACAACACTTCAGGTTATTTCTGCTTTAGTCAAGCAGCAAACAAGGTTTAATTACAAGGTTATTATGGTTCTCAGCAGAGAAGAACTTGGAAGTAACTTTGCGATGCCTGAAGGAATACAACATCTTCTTGAATGCTTCCCGAACTTTGAAGTTCTCTGGACTGATAAGGACACGAAGCCATTGAAGAAACTCGACCCGACAATGGAAAAATATCCGGATATTCCGATTATTACATTGGACGACGACGATTTGTGTGACCCGTTTATCGTGGAACATATGATGACTGAGCATATTTTGGATCCGTTTTATGCTCTTGGAACTTGGATGGAACCGACTCCCAACATGGTTCGTTGGGTCGCTGGTGTAAGGCTCTGGCCTCCTCACTGTTTATACAAGTTTCCTCTACAGGATTATTATACATATTATGACGGAATCTTGGATGATAATTTCAACGCCATGCGTTGTGCATACAAGATGACACCCGTTAAGGAAGTGAGTTTCAAGCACAACCAAAAGTTGAATCAGACTGATTTGAAATTGGCCCGTGAATACATGAAGACTCCTTGGGATGAATACTATAAGCGATTCGTATTGGCCCATCTTGACGAGGTACCTGAGGAATTATATTATGAGTGATTTGATTATTGAGAAAGTGAACTCCTCGTGCGTACATTTGGTATGCGAAGATGGTTTAAGCCATAGATTTTACAACGTATTTTCTGCTTATGCTCCGGGTTATAGATTTAATCCACGTTTTAAGCTTCATGTGTGGGACGGTAAGGTTCGTTGCTACAATCCTATTACACAGATATTGCCTATTGGCCTTCTGAATAACCTTCTTATCTGGTGCGACCAGCATAAGATTGAATATTCTATGCAGGGATTCGATAAGCCTCTTAGGGACAATATCGACAAGGCTGAATTAGAAAAGCAAATGAATTCCTATATCACTGCCGGATTTCAGGCTCGTGATTATCAGGTTAACGCCGTTCATGCCGCATTAACCAATCGTAGAGGCATTTTGTTATCCTGCACTGGTTCTGGCAAGTCTTTGATGATTTACACGTTCTTACGCTATCTATTGGACAATAAGGACGTACACAGGGCCATACTTATCGTTCCGTCTGTTTCACTCGTAGAACAGATGTTTTCTGATTTTAGGGATTATGGATGGGATGATTTGGAAGACCATGTTGAGATGTTGTATTCTGGAAAGAAACCGACATTCAAGAAAGAAATTTTGATTTCTACATGGCAGAGCCTCGAAAAGGAAGATCCTGAATTTTTTGAAGTCTATGACGCATGTGTAGTTGACGAATGTCATCAGGCCAAGTGTAACGTTGTTACAAGGCTCTTGAAACTCATGCATAATGCGGAATACAAGATTGGTACATCTGGTACTTTGCCTACTGAAATTTCTGAGCAGTTACAGATTAACAGTGTTATCGGTAATGTCCTTTTCGAATTGAAATCCTGCGAACTTATCGCCCGCGGTTATCTTACTAAGTTGAATATCGCGGCAATCTTCCTTAAATATCCTTTGTCTTTCATCGAGGAAAATAAGGAAAGAACTTATCAGGAAGAAGTCAAGATGGTTGAAGAATACCCGAACAGGAACAAGGTATTGAATTTTATTATCGACCATACCTCGCCGATGAACAATATGCTTATCCTCGTTAACCATAGGAATCATCTTAAGGATGTCGAGGATTACTTGCATAAGAATTATCCGGAAAAGAAGGTAAGTATCATTACCGGAGATGTCAAGGCTAAGGTTCGTGAAGAAATACGTGTCGGTATTGAAGACGAAGACGGAACTATTTTGCTTGCGACTTATCAAACCATGTCTACTGGTGTTAACATTCCTAAGTTGCATGCGATTATGTTGTTCTCCAACTCCAAGTCGAGGATTAAGGTTCTTCAGTCTATCGGTCGTGGACTCCGTAAGCACAACTCCAAGAATAAAGTTATTATCTACGATATTGTCGACGACCTCAGCTATAAGAAGAGGACTGGACGTATCGCCAAGAATTATTGTATGCAGCATTTTGATGAACGCTCCAGTTATTATATTGAACAGGAGTTTCCAGTCATTACGACAAAGTTGGATATATGATAGAAGATAGATTAGCGGAAATGAAAGCTACGTTCGCCGCATTCAATGGATTGGACGACAAGTGGAAGTACCTTATCTCGCTAGCGAAGTCGCACATGCCGATGAGCAGTGAGTATAAGAAAGAAGATTATATTGTTCCGGGTTGTTCGACGACGATGTACCTGGTACCGAAGTGCGACGGTCAGACAATGCACTTTGAACTGGGGGTTGAGGTCTCAGGTTCACAGCCGTTAATCAGCCTTGGACTCGGTGTTTTGGCTCTTAAGATTTACAATGACGCGACTCCGAAGGAGATTCTCTCGGTTGACAGAAAGTTCTTTGAAACTATCGGGCTTAATGTCGGGTTGACTCCTACGAGAAATAACGGATTTGCCAGCATACTGGATAGAATCTATAAGTCAGCCACTGTATATAGTATGATTTACGATAAAAAGACGGAATAAAAAACGGCATAAAATCGCAAAAAATAACTTACTTACTATATTTGTATTTAGCTATAAATAAAACACCAACAGATTAAAAACTAAAATTGCGTGATGTGAATTAAGTGTTTATTAAGCGTTTATAAAGAGGAAAAGAATGATTAAAAACGTAATTAAGCGAGATAATCGTCGACACGTATTCAATATTTCAAAGGTCTATACAGCAATCGAAAAGGCATTTAAAGAAGTAAATGCAGAAGTAACAGAAGAAACAATGGACCGACTTGTTGATAGCGTAGTCGAAAAGATTTCTGAAAATAATGCCAAGTCAGCTAAAGTTGAAGAAATCCAGAATGTAATCGAAATGACATTGATGGATAACGGATTCGGAGCAGTTGCTAAGGCATTTATTTTATTTAGAGACGATCGTACTCGTGCACGTGAAACTAATTCTGCGATTATTAAGACAATCAAGGAAATAACTGAATCTGACATTAAGAGTTCCAACATTTTGCGTGACAACGCTAATGAATCCGGTGCTACTCCTGCGGGTACATACGGAAAGATTGCGTCTGAAACAAACAAGATGTATAACCTCTTGAATAATATCAATCGTAAGTATGCACAGGAACATAAGGACGGTCATTTGCATATTCATGACCTCAATCAGTACAATTTGACATTTAACTGTCTCTTTGCTCCTGTAGGAAAATTGTTAAAGACTGGTTTCGATTCCGGTACAGGTTATCTTCGTTCTCCGAAGTCCATCCAGACCGCTGCGGCTTTGACAGCTGTTATTCTTCAGCTTCAGTCTAACCAGCAGTATGGCGGTATCGCGGACGATAACCTCGATTACGATTTGGCTCCGTTCGTTGATATTTCTTTCAGAAAGAATCTCAGGAATGAACTTAATCGTTATATCGAATACAATCCGGACCATGAAGATATTGACATTAACGATGTCGCGAATGTTTCCATGAACTGGCCGGTTGAATTGCTCTATGCTAAGTTCCCGAAGATTTGTGTAGAAAATGCTATTCGAATCACTGACGACGACACTCATCAGGCTATGGAAGGTCTTATCGGTAACTTGAACTCTCTCCAGTCTCGTTCTGGAAACCAGGTTCCGTTTAGTTCGCTGAACTTCGGTCTCGATACTTCTAATTGTGGCCGTATGATTAGTAAGAACCTTATTAAGTCTCAGTATGAAGGTCTTGGCGATGGTTTGACAGCTATTTTCCCGATTTTGATTTTCAAGTTGATGAAGGGCTACACAAAGAATCCGGAAGATCCGAACTATGACTTGTATCTTGATTCCATCAAGTGCCTTGCTCGTCGTTTCTATCCGAACTTCGTCCGTGTAGACAGTTCTTTCAACAAGCCGTATATTCGTTATTCTGAAAAGGAACTTGAAGTTTCTGAAAAGACTGTTTCTGTTAAGGTTCGTGGTAAGAATACCGCTGAAACCATTTCTACAGAAGACCGTACTTTTGAAACTCCTATCTACGAATACGACGTAGGTGTTGGTGATTATTGGGAAATTACCGGATTCGAGAACGGTAAGATGAAGATTCGTCGTCTCATTGAAAATTCTACAGTTTCTACTATGGGATGTCGTACTCGCGTTCTAGGTAATATCAACGGCGTCGAACAGACGACTGGTCGTGGAAACTTTGCTTTCCATACGATTAACTTGCCTCGCCTTGCTATCGAAGCTCATATCGAAGCGAAGGATCCTGAAGCACGTAAGCAGATTTTCTTCAAGAAGCTCGCCGATATGCTCGAAGATGCAAAGAACAGTTTGCTTGACCGTTTTGCATTGATTTCTAACAAGACCTATGAAAACTTCCCGTTCACAATGCAGCAGGGTCTTTATTTGACTTCTGATGATGAACCGCATGCCATTACTGATAAGATTGGTACTGTTCTTAAGCAGGCTTCACTTTCTATCGGTTATGTCGGTCTCGCAGAAACCATGTTGCTCTTGACCGGTAAGACATACGGTATCGACCACGAAATCGATAGCTATGCTTATTCTATCGTAAAGACCATGCGTGAATTCGTCGATAAGACTCAGAAGGAAACACACCTTAACTGGAGCTGTTTTGCTACTCCGGCTGAAGCTGTTGCTGGTCGTTTCGCGAATATTGACAAGAATCTTTACCAGAATAATAAGAAACTTGCAGACGTTGATTTGCAGCGTGTATTCGGAAAGGGTTACTACACCAATAGCCACATGCTTGACTATTCTTTGGAAACCTCTCTTGAAAATAAGATTAAGATGGAAGCTCCGTATCACAAGATTACGAACGCTGGGCATATTTTCTATTACAAGTTGAACGGTGACTTGTCCAAGAATCTTGAAGCTGTAAAGGCTACAATCGATGCCATGTACGATGGTGATTTGGGATATTTCACTTGTACGTTTGATAGCGATACTTGTACCAAGTGTCATTTCCATGGTATTATCGATAACGAATGCCCGTGCTGCGGCAACAAGAACGAAGACGAGATTATTCGTGTTAGAAGAATTACCGGATATTTGACTGGTTCGCCTAAGAAGACAATTTTCAAATCCTGGAATGATGGAAAATTGGCAGAATTGAGGGACCGCCATAATATTTAATTAAAACTTCAGATAAAAATCATACAGACACAACAAATCTGTATGATTTTTCTATCTTTAAAGGACTTATGTTAGATACTTTAATGTTGATTTGTGGTTTTTGCGGTGCTGGAGCTTTTGCTTTCTGTTCATTGCCGCAGGTAATCAAGGCATATAAGACGAAATCGACCGGTGATATTAGTACATTTTTTATTATACTTTCTATTATCGGGAATCTTTGCAGTGCCGCATATATTTTCTACACGAATTACATAAGCGGGATGTGGCAATATCCTCAATATGTCAATTATACCCTTGCAACTATTTTTATATTCATATTACTAGGTTTAAAAATTAAATACGATAAGGATAAGAAATGAATTATAGTAAGATTGACCCAATGAGTATTGTCGACGGTGTAGGCTGTCGAGTTACGTTGTTTGTTTCTGGTTGTGAAAACCATTGTAAGGGATGTTTTAATCCTGAAACATGGAATTATGATTTCGGTAAGGAGTTTGACAAGATTGCCGAAAACGAGATTTTTGAAGCTTGTAAGAAAGATTATATTTCTGGGATTACTATTGTAGGAGGAGAACCTTTCGAAATCAGTAATCAAAAATCGCTTGTATCTTTCTTGACTAAGTTTAAGAAAACGTTTGTAAATAAGAACGTTTGGATGTTTACTGGTTATATTTACGAACGCGACCTTGTTAAAGGCGGAAAACGATACGTGGAAGGAGTTACAGATTCTATCCTCGATATGGTAGATGTTCTGGTTGACGGTCCATTTGTTTTGGAAGAACGAGACTTGACTTTGAAATTCCGAGGTAGCAGAAATCAACGACTTCTGACACGTGAAGACAGAGCAAATATCAAAAAAACCGGAGTTTAACCGGTTTTTTATTTTACACTTTAAATTAGAAATTATTTAGGAATGCATGCATGATAGCAGCTTTTCTAAACACCTCTACGCATTCATCGATGTTCTTAGAATCTTTGAAGTCATCTTCTACGTAACCGTCAGGATCTTCTATCGTCCAGCCGAGATTCCAGGCCTCCTGGAGCTCTTTTTTCGGGGTCTCATAGTCTTTGCAATAGTGCTTGATAATAAGCCCACCGATGTCATCTCCTGCGGTCTTAAGATCCTTTTCGGAAAGTACGGTATTAATAGTACCAATCTTAACTTGGTTTTGGTAATAACCCTTAGCCTTCGTAAAGTCGATAAACTGGTCCATGCTGTCGAATCGTAAATCGGATTCGTTCAACGTGGGTTTTTCGGCTACGAAGTGATTTTCTTTAAGAAGTTGTAATGCGTTTTCTAATTCCATATTTTATTTATAGCTACGAGCACTTTACTGCAAATGCGTCATAAGTATTATCTTCATGAACGATAATGGCAATTCCTGAACACCAGTTAACCCAAGGAGAATTATTTTCAGTAGATAGACCATAATTAGTAATTCCAGTTACCAAAGGTCCAATAAAGTAGTCATGCGTAACAAAAATGTTCAGTCGCTTATCTGCTTCCGCGATGATTTCATTTACGAACTTTTCAGTATCACTTAGCAGTTTAGCATGTGCTTCTTCAGCAGTTGAAACACCAATATTAGTCTCAAGTTCTTCCTGAGTCAATTCATCCTGATGATAACAGTATTTCTTTAATAAAGCTGTTGTGCTTGAACTTGGTTTCTGCTTTAAGAATCTATAACCGTCCAAAAGGTCCTGCTTGATAGTTATGCCTGAATAATCAGATGCAGCTGAATCGGTATCTCCTCTTGCTGCAGCTATTGCTTGTGCGGTATGCATAGTTCTTGTAATGTTAGTTGAGAAGTAATGCGCATCATTTGTAGGAATGTCAACGGTATTTGTGCTTTCAGAACTTGAAGGCGTAGCGCCATCACGAAGCTTAGTACCAATAGATGTAGCACGAGATACACCGGTTGAGTTGATGTCACCAGTATCGCCTGTATTTGAATCATCGCGTTCAGCATGACGAATGACAAAAATCAACTTGTCTGTTGCCTGAAGACGTTTGTCATTGTCTTTATCATGAAGCGCGGCATAATAGAAAGTATGTTCTTTTTGCATACCATTATCAGCTACAGACTGCGATGTAGTGTATACACGAGTGAAGCGTTTCAATGTTTCTTCAATCTGTTTTTCTTCTTCAGCGGTAAACATATATTCACCAGCGTCAGCGTATTCAATAGAATCTGCGGCATCTAACATATCAATGTATTTCTGCTTTCTTTCAGCAGTCAAGAACGGGTCGGTCTCGATGCTGGTGAAGACCTGCTTTGCTTCACGGAATGAACCAGTCATAACAAGAGTATACGCTTGAGTGAGCTTAGCAGCAATCTCCAGCGGAGTGATGCCCTGGAAGTCAGTCAAGATACATTCCTCTTTAAAGAGAGCAATCATTTCATTACCGATTTCAATATTATAGCAGACTTCGCCCGCTCTGTCTTCAATAGCGGCAAGTCTTGACTGGTTGTTATCTTTCTCGATTTTGAAACGAAGCTCATCAACTGGTTTACCCAGGAAATCTATTACTTCGTGTTCACTATAATTTTCAAGTATTTGTGCTGGCGTGTCTGATAGCCAGAATGACTTTGAATTGTAGACACATTCACCGTCTACGTAAACGATTCGGCTAACTACTTTCATGCCGCTTTCCTCCAAAATTTTATAATTGTGTATATCATCTTTGTATAAATCAAATACATGTTGTAGTAGGTAAAGATTATCAGCAGAATACTTTACCAAATTTGTTTCTTTATTGACTGCATAATGCATCTTTAAACCTCGTTTCCATTAATCTTTAAATAATACTTTCTCGTTGTGTTTTCTGTCGCTGCAAGGAAATTGTCATCAGGAACGCTTCCAACTCTAGTTAAGAAATCTTGCGGCGTTCCAACTAGAGTAAGCCAGTCGGCAACGCTATCATCAGATTCAAAAGTAGAATTGTAATACATGCTGAAGCCTTTGTCCCAACCATACTGATTGAGTTCATAAATTCCCTCTTCTCCACCAGCAACATTTGCTGCAAAATAATGAACATCTCCAATTTGAGGATTTTTAGGTAAAGTTGTTTCTGGTGTAGTAGATGATACAAAATTTCTTTTGCCTGATACTAATTTAATAGTAGTACCTGGTCCTTTGCCTTGATATGCTACACCAGATAAGCAAAGTGCACGATTATTACCAGTAGTACCACCATTCGCTTGATATAAAGCTACAAGTCCAGGAAGCAAATCCATATTGCCAGTACCTTGCGGACCATGATAAGTTACAGATGGAGCATTCCATTTATTTGCTACTTTTGCATATATATTGTTCCAGGTAAGTCCACTAATGTTAGATACATACCAAACGAACATTGAATCATAAGGAAGTCCTAACATTGTCATCATATCAGCTTTGGAAAGTTGATGATTTTGATTTGTTGGGTCACCTACTATACCACGGAATGTATAAGACGAGCCGGCATTAGTTCTTTTGTAGATGTCTCCGTTTGTCATACCAGTTTGCCATTGTGCTTGACTGCTATGCCAAGAAAACCAAGAATTTGCACTTAAACCAAAAATTCCAACTGATGAATCAAGTACGCCGACAAATTTTGAAGGTTTAAAATTTTGTGAATTTTCGCTGACTTCAGTTATAGAAACTTGACTTGCATCTAAATTATTCGTATACTCTTTATAAACTCCTGTTCCACTGCTATTTTGAAAATATGCAGGATAAAATTTGTGTTCCGAGTCACTACTTTGTCCACCGTAATAAACAATATAATATGTCTGACCAGCATATAGAGTAGTCGCATTTATTACAGTATCTCTCTTATCACCTTGTAAATCATAAAGTGTTTCACCTGTTGTTTTTGAATCACCATTGACAGCGGCAACACAGAGTCCACTTTCATGAAAAACTTTAATTTTTGCTGTTCTACCTGTAACTGATTCAGCTGTGAATATACCAATATCAGTAACTGAGATGTCTGTTGTTGGCTTATACTGAATAGCGACTGCTGTATCACCTGCAGTAAGACTCGGCATCAGTTCCCAAACACGGTGTGTCGGACTTGTACTTGTTAAATAAGTTAATCTTTCAGCATCTGAAGACATAGCCTTCATCGTAGCTATATCAGTTGGTGAAAGATAGTAGACTTTATCTATTGTTAGTAAGTTGCTTGCATTACCT
>Ga0247610_10001756_pt1 | contig 26192 bp, 38 predicted proteins | sample 174DNAGHGhighgp2_FD_193483 | JGI IMG/M metagenome (GOLD analysis project Ga0247610, IMG submission 193483) | Sheep rumen microbial communities from Palmerston North, Manawatu-Wanganui, New Zealand - 1742 DNA GHGhigh gp2 | ecosystem: Host-associated > Mammals > Digestive system > Stomach > Rumen...
ATAACTCTGTTCTGGGTGTCGAGATATACGACGAGGAAACAGAACAGACAGACACGGAATGGATTCCTGTCGGCTTATTCGAGATCGCATCAGCAGAGTGGACGGACATGGGTGTCAACATCGTGGCGAATGACTACGTCGAGAAGCTCGAGAAGTCGTTCACTAACATCCAGACGCAGAGCGGCGAGGTTTACGACTTCGCATCTTATGCCTGCACACAGTGCGGTCTCACGTTCGGAATGACACAGGCTGAATGTCGTGAACTCCCGAACGGTGATCAGCTGCTCGGACTCTATGCCGAGAACAACATCAAGACATGGCGAGATTTAATGAGCTGGGTGGCTCAATCCGTCGGTGGCTTCGTCACGGCAGAGAGGGACGGTTCAATCGTGATCCGTTCCTTCGCTGACTCGGAGATCGTCGACGAATGGACGGACAAAGAGAGAATTACCGGCAGTGTGTTCTCTGACTACGAGACACTCTATGACGGCATCTCCATCGTCAACATTGACGACCAGACACTTACCGTCTATTCGGCAGAAGGATCGACAGGAGAAGGCTCTGTCATAAACCTCGGTCAGAATCCGTTCTTACAGTTCGGACTCCCCGAGATAAGGGACGCACAGAGACAGGCGGTCGCAGAGGTCGCTCACTCTATCACATGGACTCCGTTCAAGAGTTCGACACTCTCGTGCCTTGTTTATGATCTCGGAGACCTTGTGACCTGCACTGACGGAGTCGCAGGGTCAGAAGAGCTGACGTGTGGTGTCATGGCTTACGACTGGAAGTTCAAGAACACGACGAACTACACAGGCTATGGAGCAGACCCGAGGCTCGCATCAGGATCATCCAAGACGGACAAGAACCTTCAGGGTCTTTTATCCAAGGTCGAGAGTGGCGAGATCACCTACTATCAGTTCAAGAACATCGAGGAGATAGAACTCGGCAATAACATCGAGACCACAGTCGCATCAATCAAGTTTGCGGCAAAGAAGGAGACCGATGTCGACATCTGGCTCGAGGTCAAGCTGAACACGGAGAACGTGTCCGAGCAGGAGCAAGTCCCTGTCTATGACGAGCAGGAAGTTGAAGACCCTGAAACCGGGGAGATCATCACCGAAGAGGTTCAGATCGGCTATTGGTATCAGGAACACGAGCTTCCGATCACGGCTCTCGTCAAGTATTACTATGACGGTCAGCTCATCGGCTATCAGCCTATTGAGACGTGGAACGAGGACGGTTATCACACTATTCACTACGGCTATTTCCTCCCGAACGTCGACACGACGACCAGTCACACCTTCATGGCGAAGATGGTCATCGGCTCGGGAACTGCGGAGATCGCTATTGACGATGCAACGATGATCCTCCGAGGTCAGGCTCTTGTCGGTTCTGAAGTCTGGGACGGCGAGATCAACGTCAGCGACGAGACAGGTCTCTATGACATCAAGTCTCTGTCTGTCGTGGCTCTTACTGATGATACACCGAGCATCGAGTTCGTGAACCCGACAGAGATCACGGCAACGGATGAGAGTCCGACGGAGAACATCGAAGCTCTGGAGAACAAGACCGTGGATGATGATGACCTCTCCATTGTATTGAGAAACATCGTCTTCAGGCTCGTCTCTGAAGACGGCAACTATAACATCGTTGACGAGACCGATCACTACTACATCACTACAGAAGGGAATGATGAATAATGGCTTCAGAGAACAGATCAATAACCGAGTTCCCGAACGGAACACTAACGGAAGGGAGTCTTTTTGTAGCAGCCGACGTGAATGCCGGGACAGGATATGCGAGCGGAAAGCACTCGGCATCAGGTCTCACAAACGGTATGTGTGGCGAATTTGAGTTCAACGCACTGGAGACAGGAGACAAGACCATCTTCGGCTCTATAAATGAACTGAACGCAATAGGCGACTATGCGACTGCATCAGGGACACTCACTGCCGGACAGACCTCTCTGACCATTTCGGACAACAGGATCACGGCTGACAGTCTGCTCGATATATACACGAGCATCTACGGAGTGAGTCCGACTGCGGTCACGGTATCAGCCGGAAGTGTGACTCTCACGTTCGAGGCACAGACAGCCGATATGGACGTGGCGGTCAATATCAAGGGAGAGCACGGCGGTTCAAGCGGTGCGACTTCCATCGTGAGCGAATATAAGCGAGTCGACACAAATGGAGTCAACACAGTGCCGAGGACACTATACACATTCACGGCAACTGAAAAGTGTCTTCTCTCTTGGTCTGGGACTTGCGTCACGGACACAGGCTCAAACGAAGGTCTTCTCTATTGCACGAAGAACGGAGTCCAGCAGGGTGAGAGGGTTAACCTAATAAGGGGTTCGGAGACGCCGTTCGACTTCGACCTGTCTCTGAACAACGGTGATGTCGCGGAAATCGTCGCATCGTGGACTGGCTCACACTCTAACTGCTACTTTTATTTGAGACTTGGAGAGGCGGTGGCGACATAATGGCAGAAGGTGATTTTAAAATATCAGAACTTTCAGATGGGCATCTTACGCCTAATTCTGTCTTTGTAACTGCTGATGAAGTAGATGGTTCATATGTAACTCAGAGTCATCTTGCATCCGAGGTAGCAAGCAAACTGTTCAACTCATTCGCATACACGCAGGAGCTTGACACGACGGACAAGAAGCCTGTCGGTGCGATCAACGAAGTGGCTGACACTCTGGGAGTAATGCTCGAAGGAACTCTCGAAGCTGGTCAGACCTCGCTAACCTTATCGAACAGTCACATCACGTCGAGCAGTATGTTCGACTTCTATGGCGACATCTCTCCCCTGTCCGTGACGGTCAGCACAGGTCAGGTCGTTCTCACGTTTGAAGAGCAGACCGAAGATAAAACAGTAAAGGTGGTGATATTCTAATGGCTCTATTTAGAACAGGACTTTACGTCAAGAATCACACTGTTGAGCAGGTGCAGGTGGCGAAGTCTCCGATTGCATCATATAACGGCAACGTGACAGGACTTAACATTCCCGAAATGATTGCCTATATCGAGGCAAAGCAAAGCGGAAGTGGCGACCCGTCTCCTGACAACATCAGACCGATAATCGGTGCAAGCGAGTGTAATGTGTGGCTTTATGCACAAAATATCCTCAATCCGAATTCTCCCGTTTACGGTAATTACACGATAAACCCTGATGGAACTCATAATGAGGCTACTGATAGGCTTGCAACTGGGCTCATTCCTTGCAAGGCTAACACTTTATATACCGCAATTACAGATAGGAAAATAACGGATAATTATTACTCTTTTATTGATGTGGCTTATTATGATGAGAACAAATCTTTTATAAGCCGAAACATAGCAACATCGTTAGCAGTACCTACATTTACATTTACGACACCTGCAACGGCTAAATATTTAGTTTATTCGGAACAGTTTAATTATTTGGCGAATGTTACTCCCACGGCTTATGAAACATATCACAGATGTTTAGTTGAGGGGAGTGCGTCAGAGTACATTCCGTTCACAGGCAACACATACACCATACAGTTAGGCGACACATACTATGGTTGTTATCTCAATGTGACAACGGGTGAGTTGACAGTAACACATAGGTATGCTGATATGGGACAACTTGCATGGACATCATTTTATCAAAAAATGGTCTATATGAGTTTTCCTGATACACCTACACCGTCACAAGCAACAGCCAAGGCTAATCTTATCTGTTCTTCTTATAAGGCTGTTTCACGAAACGAGATAGGTAATCCACCGTGGAACTATGCGGGTGTGGGTGTTGATACGGCTGGGCGATTGTTTGTTGCAAACCCCGATAGTAGTTGGACTTCGGTTAATGACGCTAAAGCAGACCTTAACGGAGTGCAGTTAGTTTATGAACTTGCAACACCTACGACCATTCAGTTGACACCTACGCAGATTGAGCAGTTGCTTGGGCAGAATAATGTGTGGGCAGACACGGGGGATGTCGAGGTCAAGTTCTACAACGTAATCAGATAAGAAAGGAGTAAACATATGAAGAAAAACACAGAGATCAAGGCAAAAGATAGCATTATCAAGGCAAATACTAACAGTATTAAGTTGCCTAAACTTAAAGGAAAGTTTAGTATCGAGCTGTTTGATGCAGAGACGGGCAGACTTGACAGGAAAGTTGAATCAGAGAACCTTGTTACAAATGCGGTGCGTGATATTTTCGCAGCCAACAATCTTGGACTGACGGACTATTCAAGCATTATGCCTTTAAGCACTAAACTGTTTGGTGGTATTCTTTGCTTTGCAAATACACTGGTTGAGGATGCGGATAACTACCATTTGCCAAAAACGTCTGTAAATCCTGTAGTAGCACACGCAGGTCAGACCACATATAGCAGTGCAAGTGCTGACACTACTCGAGGACTGCCTAATGACGTTGAGAGTGGCGTTATCACAAACGGCTACAAGCACGTCTGGGAGTTCGCATCAACGCAGGGCAATGGAACTATATCAGCGTTGGGTTTATGTCCTGCTGATTTAGGAGATTGGTGGTTGAACGGTGGGACTAACTTTTTCCCATTTACAAGGCTTGATATGTGGTACAAAAATGCAGAAAATCTTGGCAGAAATTGCCAAAGATGCCCAAGTCTTTTTGACGCAACAAATGGAAGAGCCTTTGCATTTTTGGTTGCGAGCGGTTCTGTGACTATCAGAGAGTTGAAGGATTATGGAGTAATTCAAGATATTGGTTTGAATCAGAATCCAGTAAATACGAAGGTTGCACCTCTTGATTACGAAGACCATACGTTCTCTATAACTAATGCAATGAAATGCTATATCCTTTACTATCAAGGCAACATTCATTTCCTTTATGCGTCTGGAACGACTATTACAAGAACGATCATTGATACTACAGGTTGGACTACATCAAGCGACACATTGACAGTTGCAGGTGCATCATTGACTTCTGCTTTTGACTACCCAGCAGGAAACTTTACAGATATAGATGCAGATGGTTATGTCTATTTCCTTGGTTCTAATAGTAAGTTCTATAAGGTCAGTTATCCAAGTTGTGTTGATGTTATTGCTATTGATAGGCAGGATGACGATACTGCGATAGCACATACTGGCGGCTTTGCTTGTTTTGGACATTATTGCCACGTATCTACATCGCAGTATGGTTCTTATTACATTATAGAGGGTAATACTGCCCATCGTTGTGCAAGTTCAAAGGCAAGCAACCCGAATGCGGCTACTAATTCAAGTGATTACATTGTCGAGAATTACTATAACGGAACAGGTACTGGAATGATGAAGTTCAACAATGACCTTGTAAGAACAATAGGATCTTGTTCTAACAATCAGTCAGATTGGTATAACGGTGGAGGATATTCTAACGCAATGAGCAAGCTCTTCCTGTCAACAATTAAGAACCTTGATAATCCTGTTACTAAGACAGCTACGCAGACGATGAAGATAACATATAGCATTACAGAGGCATCCGAAGAGTAAAGGAGGACAAGACTATGGAACGAGTAAAGCATGACATCACATCGGCATTTTTTTGGAAGTCGGCAGGAATCAGAGCCTTGAGGACTTTTTGTCAGGTGGCGATCTCTACCATCGGAACGACCGCACTGATCGAGCAGGTCAACTGGCTCGTGGTCGGTTCAGCTTCGCTCCTTGCGGCTATCCTCTCGGTGCTCACATCCATCGTGACAGGTCTGCCGGAAACGGAGGAGTGACATGACCACATCTGTTATTATTGCGATAATCGGTTCGATCCTGACGGTCTTCTCCGTCGGGATCGCATTCCTGACGTTCTGGTTCACGAGAAGGAAGGACTCGCTCGATGTCGGTGAATGGAAAGGCGAACTCAAGTCCGACCTGAATCACATCAAGAACGGAGTCGACGAGTTAAGGCACGACACGAAGGATATTAAAGACGATGTTCAGACCCTCCGAGAGAGGGTCGTTCTCGTCGAGAACTCCGTCAAGTCTGCTCACCATAGGATTGACGAGATACAGAGAAAGGAGAACAGAGATGCTGATTGACGTTTCAAAATATCAAGGTTCAATTGACTGGAAAAAGGTCAAAGCGGCAGGAGTCGACGAGGCTATCATCAGATGCGGTGTCGGAAAGACCGGCATTGACAAGATGTTCAAGACCAACATCGACGGAGCTATTGCCGCAGGGATCAGGGTCGGTGTCTACACCTATTCTAAAGCCAAGACCGAGACCGACGGAAGAACTGAAGCAAAGAACACACTCGATGCTATCGAGGCATATAAGGGAAAGCTCTACTTTCCCGTCTTCATCGACGTGGAAGAACCGGGAACAGGCATCTATAGCAAGAATGTCATATCAGGATTCTGCAAGGCAATCAATGAGGGCGGCTTCAATGCCGGGATATACTGCTCAAGCGGATGGAGAAGTTCATATCTGAAAGGAGTCCGTGCAGACTACTGGTGGATTGCAAAATGGGGTTCAAGTCAGCCTTCCGGCTGCTGCATCTGGCAGTATTCCGAGAAGGGACGCATCGACGGAATCGGCACAACGGTCGATCTCAACAAGAATCTTTCCTACCATCCGCAGCCGACTCCGGCACCTACACCAACACCGAAAGGAGACACAGTAATGATCGAGATGCAAGTATTAGAACCGCTCAAATCCGCAGGCGGTGATGTCAGAACGGCACAGAGAATCCTCCGCTCTCTCAACTATAAGGGAGAGGACGGCAAGCTGATCGCCGTCGACGGTAACTATGGCAAGAACTCCGTCTATGCGATGAAGAACTTCCAGCGAGGTTCTGGCATCAAGGTAGACGGATGGGTCGGAGAAGAGACCTGGAATCACCTATTGCACTGACACGATCGAGCGGCAGTCCACAGGCTCGTTCTGCTATAATGTGTTGACCTCCATCGAAAACACACAAATCTATACCTGAAAAGCTTAAACTGTCATTCATACCTCCCCAGACTGCCGGGGAGGTGTTTTTTTTATGCCTTTTTTTCAATATAGTATTGACTATATACACGGTATAGTATATACTATAAGTACAAACAAAGAAGGAGGACAGAACAATGACAAAGGCAATAGTAAAAGAGTGGTTTGAGAAGAAGCTCGTTAAGGAAGGAACTATCCCCACAGTTGGCTCAACATATATCTTTTCGATTTTTGGCATAGTAAAGGAATCAGAGAAAGCAGTCTATGCAATGTGCCTCGTAGGAACATTTAATGACAGAGCAATTAAGAAGACGATCTGGATTCCCAAGAGTGTCATCGAGAACTTGGAAGCAGCAGAGAGATTCGAAAGCTACGAAGCAGCAGCACAGGCATTTGACATCAACCACTAATTAAAGGAGGCACACTATGAACGATTCATTAAAAAAAGCACAAGCTAACTATCAAGAGAAGTGTAGGATGGTCAACATCAGATTCAACACAGAGACAGAACAGGACTTAATCGACTGGCTGGACATCCAGCCGGTCGTCAGCTCCAAGATCAAGCGGATGATCGCCAGAGAGATCAAGCTCCTGAAGGAGCATAAGGTCATCGTCAATCATTACTCAGCCGAGGTCAAATACTCTGGAAGCTTCGAGGACTACACTCCCGAGCAGCTCCTTGAGATGGCGAAGCATAGAGCAGCCGATCAGGGTGTCGACACATTCGACTATGACGAAGAGATGAGTCAGTTCGATGCTATGAAGCTGGATGGAGCATTCGATGTTGAGGATCGCTATCCCTCCAACAAGCTCGCAATAGTCAGGTGGACATACATCGACGAAGAGACCTTTCTAATGCTCTGAACCTTGTGCCACTTTTGTGCCACTTTTGGCAAAAAAAGTGGCAAATTCGCATCTTTTAGGTAAAGGCTCGAAAGCCGGAAAGCCTTGTAAAATAAGGCTCTTGCGTGGCTCGAGCCTTTCAGGGGTGTGGGTTCGAGTCCCACAATCGGCTCCAAGTAAAACGCCCGTAAACACTACGTTTGCGGGCATTTTTGTTTAAACCGTGTGCCACTTTTGTGCCACTTTTGGCGAAGCAAAGAAAAAGAGCCGACTCCTGTGATCGACTCTTTCAGACGGATGATTAAGCTTAACGGATAAAGCTATCCTATCTATTCTATCAGTTATTAGCCGCCTGATATATAGGCGTTATTGCTAACTTGTCAGCAATTTCTTTGAGCTCTCCGTCTATTGCGTGATTTCCGTAAAGTGCGTGTGAGTCTGTCTTCTCACTATGACCGAAGATCATCTTGACCATTCGTTCAGAGATCACTCCTGCCGCCTCTGTGTGCGTGTAGAAGGTGTGTCTCAAAGAATACGGAGAAGTATTCGGATTGATGCCGAGGAGGGCTGTGAGACGCTTCCAGTCCTTATTCAGACCCTTCTGCGTTCCGTGCATACCTGACGGATGACAGAAGAGCCAGTCCGAATTCAGTCGGTGGCTCTCCTCAATCTGCTCCTCGACGATCTGACGGACTATTGCAGGCAGATAGATGTCACGACGAGCATTCTTATTCTTTCCATCAGTGATCTTGTTTGCATCAGTGATGGAACGTCTTATGTGGAGGATGCCGGTGATGGTGTCGAAGTCCTCGATCCTTAACCCGATGACCTCGCCCGGACGGAGACCAGTCAGGACTTCGAACTGGAGTGCTCGCTCATAGTGAAGACCCTGCGGATTCTTGAAGAGCTTCTCCACCTCGTCGAGCTGGAGGATTTCCTTCTCACCGACCGGGGCATTGACAGGAACATACAGAGCATCGTCAATAATGAGGTCAGTGTACTTGTGCGAGATCGCCCACTTGTGGAAGCAGACGATAGTTCCTTTAATCTTCTTGAGGTATTTCTTGGAAAGCTGATCTGTGAGAGTGTATGACGTTCCGTCTTTCCTCTTCTTAGTGGCAGGCTTCGCATCACTGATCGCTGACTGATAGTCTTCGATGCGGAGGTCACACATCTTTATTGAACCCAGTGCCGGGATCAGATGCAGAGTGCCTATGACTTCATTCTGCCGAGCCTGCTGGGTGTCACCATATCGTGCGTGGTAATCGTCAAGCCATCTGCGGAAAGCGACCTCAAACGTGACATTACTGTTCGTATCGATGGACTCCAGCCACTTCTCGGCAGCCTTCTTGACGATATTCTTCCCTTCGGTTTTCGGGACGGAAGACGTGAAAGCCTTCCTGTGACCGTTGACCTGAATGCGGAGAATCCATCTTTTTTGTTCTTTATTCCATTTAGGTTGAGGTAAAAAGTGAATCATTCGTTCCCTTCCTGACTGTCAATAAGAGCCTGCAAGTATACTGAAAGTTTCATCTTGTTTGTGTCATTGAGCTGCCCGAACTGGTCCTCAATCAGACGGAGCTGCTCATCGATCTCGGAATCAATGACTACATCATTCTCCAGTGGACTGTTCTTGAAAAGCTCCAACGGACTGACACCGAGAACATGAGCAGCCTGCTCGATCTTCATTCTCGGCATATCGCTCTTGCCTACTTCAATCTTATTGATTGAGGAGCGGTTTGTATACCCCAGAGCCTTCGCAAGTTCGTCCTGTGACATCCCTTTTGCGGTTCTCAATCTCTGAAGATTCTGACCGAATATCTTCTTTGCTTCTTCCTTATTCATAAAGCACCTCCTACCGACATTATAACACTTGTATGACAAAAATCTACAAAACGCAATTTATAGTTGACAGATTTTCCACAAAAGTATATCGTTGAGTTGTGGATAGATTTTCCACAAACAAAGCAAAGGAGGTAAAACAGAATGGCAAACGAGAAACTGCAGATGTATCTCAAAGACAAGTTCGTCAACATATCCGCATTGTCCCGAGCTATGGGTGCTACAAGGCAAGCACTTACTAATAAGGTAAACGGCAAGGCGAACTTCACGCAGGGCGATCTGATGTTATTGAGAGAGCATTTGCACCTGACTGATGAAGAGTTTATGGATATTTTTTTTGACCGTGGTGACGAAAAATTATCCACAAAGGAGTCATCATGAGAGGCTGCCGAGTTCCCGGAATGAACAGGCTTCGTGAGTGCTATCCAACGGCTGAAGCTCTCGGCAGAGTCATAAACAGATCGAGAGACTACGTCCTCGATAGGTTGCTGAAGAAGAGAGAGTTCACACCACTGGAGAAACGGATGATCCTGAACGATCTGGGAGAAGGTTACGACGAGACAGTATTCAACTAAAGGAGACTGAACAATGAACTATGGCTACTGCAGAGTGTCATCGGCTGAGCAGATTCTTGACCGGCAGATAGTCTCCATCAAGGCGGCGATCGGTGACGGCAGGATATTCACCGACAAGCAGTCAGGCAAGGACTTCGAGCGTGACGGATACAAGGCTATGAAGAAGAAGCTCAAGGCTGGCGACGTTCTCTTCATCCACTCCCTTGACCGATTCGGCAGGAACTACGACGAGATCATCCAGGAATGGAGCGACATCACCAAGAAGATCGGAGCTGACATCGTCGTGCTGGATATGCCGCTACTCGACACGAGGACATCAGGCGAGAACGGACTGGTCGGCAGATTCATCTCGGACTTGGTGCTCCAGATTCTCTCATTTGTCGCAGAGACAGAGCGAGAGAACATCAGGAAGAGACAGGCGGAAGGGATCGCCATCGCAAAGGCTAAAGGCATCAAGTTCGGAAGACCTGAACGACTGATCCCTGAGAACTTCGAAGAATTCGTCAAGAAGGTCAAAGACAAAGAGATCACCGGAATCCAGGCAGCACACCTCATCGGAATGCCGGTGTCGACATTCTACTACAAGGCGAGCAATTACGACTACTACACAAGGAGAGACAGAACATGAACATTTTATTTGCAATCGGAGGACTCGTAGTCCTCGCAGGGATCACCTACATGACATTCGCTTACTTCCAGCAAGCCGCAGAGCTTAGAGAGATGGAGAAGAAGTACAGAGCAGAGAAGGAACTGAACGAATCGCTCTGGTCGGCTCTGATGGCTCACGACGACGGCGAAGAGATCAAGTTCGGGGATTTTTGAAAAATTATGCTCGAATTTGTCAAAAAACTGCAAAAACTTCAACGAAATTGTCAAAAACAACAGGCAAAAGTCAACGAGTCACATCTTCGATATGTGGCTTACAAGCCGCATCAGCTCGACTCGACTTACAGAGGAAGGAGGAAGTAATGGCAGCACAAGACGGCAAGTGCATGTTCTATCCGGAACTGCCCTGCAACAGAGACAAGTGTGGCGACTGTTCGGTATGGATAGAAGAGAACTACGATCCCGAAGACCCTCGCTACTATGGACCAAGAGACTAAACAAAAAAGGAGGCAGACATGGCTAACATTTATGAATTGACATCAGGAATCCAGATGCTCTGGGACCTGATGGATCAGGGAGAACTCGACGATGACACTCTCATTGATGCGATGGAGAACTCCCAGGAAGAACTGAACATCAAGCTGGAAAACTACTGCAAGTTCATCAAGAACCTTGAAGCAGACATCGCAGGCTTGAAGGAAGAAGAAAAGAGGCTTGCTGCAAGGCGCAAGACGATGGAGAACACCATCGAGAGAGCAAAAGCAGCTATGCAGTGGGCGATGAACGCAGCCGGAGAGAAGAAGGTCAAGGGGAACCTCTTCACCATCTCACTTCAGGCTAACCCCGAAAAGGTCGTTCTGGAGACCGAGGACATCAGCTCGATCCCTGCTGACTACATCAGGATGAAGGAACCCGAGATCGACAAGGCGAAGGTCAAGGAAGACCTCAAGGCAGGAGTGGAGCTCAGTTTTGCAAGGCTTGAAAGAACAGAAGGAATCAGAATCAGGTGAACAAAAATAAAATTCAGCATAATTCAGACCAATTCTACAAACTACTAAAAATCATAAAGGAGGAGACAGACAACATGAACTTCACACTGACAAGTGGAAAGATCGAGACCGCAAAGAAGGTCGTCATCTATGGTCCTGAGGGAATCGGCAAGTCGACACTGGCTTCCAAGTTCCCCGGCACCGTCTTCATCGACACCGAGGGTTCCACCAAGGAGCTCGACGTCGTGAGATACCCGACACCTACCGAGTGGTTCAACATTCTTGACGAGATCGACGATTGCATCGTTAACACACCTTGCAAGACTCTCGTCATCGACACCGCAGACTGGGCAGAGCAGCTCTGCTCAAGAGAGGTCTGCAAGAGGCTCAAGGTGTCCGGCATTGAGGATGTCGGATATGGCAAGGGTTACACATATCTCAAGGAGGAGTTCGCAAGGCTTCTCAAGAAGTGCAACGATCTCGTGGACCGTGGCGTCAACGTGGTCTTCACAGCTCACGCTATGATGCGTAAGTTTGAGCAGCCTGACGAGATGGGAGCTTATGACCGCTGGGAGATGAAGCTCTCAAAGCAGTGCTCACCACTCCTGAAGGAATGGGCGGACATCGTCCTCTTCTGCAACTACAAGACTTCCGTCCTCACAGATGCGAACACCAAGAGCAAGAAGGCAACAGGCGGCAAGCGTGTGATGTATGCGTCACACCATCCCTGCTGGGATGCCAAGAACCGCTATGGTCTGCCGGATCAGATGGATATGAGTTTCGAGCCCATCAAGCACCTCTTCGATATGCCGATCGGATGGGAAGAAGGCATCAGGAAGAAGAACAAGGAACCTGACTATCGTGCAGAGCTGAAGGCATTCATCGCAGAGAACGGCCTTGACCAGATGGAGATCATCACGGCTTGCGGACTTAACAAGGAAAGCACCAACAAAGACTACAAAAAAGCACTCGAATATGCCAAGGAGGTAAAGAACAATGGCTAAAGAAGACAAGAAGAAGAACGTATCAGAAGAGATGGAGATGGACTGGGACTCAGGTCTCTCAGTTGAGGAAGAAGCAGCAGCGATCAACCTGCCGCCAGTTGGCGAATATAACTTTGAGGTCGTCGAGTTTGAGAAGACCTATTCCAAGAGCAACAAGCCCATGGCGAAGGTAAACCTCAAGCTGGACTGTGACGGTCAGTCTTTCCGTGTCTATGACTACCTCGTGCTCACGTCGAATATGGCTTGGAAGCTCGCCACATTCTTTGAGAGCCTTGGTCTGAAGGAGAAGGGCAAGGACCTCGCAAGGATGCCCTGGGAGAAGGTCCTCGGTGCTCACGGCCGTGTAAAGATCAAGCACGAGCTCTACAATGACGAGCCTCGTGTCAAGGTCGACAAGTATGTCGTGGGAATTGCGGCAACTGCAAAGAAGAAGCCCGATGATGACGGTGACATGCCTTTTGAGCTCTGAGGGATGAACGATGGATAACGCACAGAATATCTTAGATGCTCTCAATGCGTTGAATCCTTGTGACTGCGATTATCAGCAGTGGACTGATGTCGGAATGGCACTGAAGGCGGAAGGAATGCCCTGCTCGGTCTGGGATGACTGGTCGAGCAGGGACTCCGCCCGATACAATCCCGGAGAGTGTGAAAAGAAGTGGCAAACCTTCAACGGCTCCGGTGTAACAGGCGGCACCATTATACACCTTGCGCAGATTCTTGGCGGATATAAGCTCTCCGGCACTCTCGACTGGGATGACGGACTCGATGCCTACTATGACGAAGTGATGTCATCGGAGGCAAGAGATGAAGAACCATATCAGATGGCGATCCGATACCTCGAGACCCTCTTCCGCCCGGATGAATCTGTCAGCTTCGTTCACGCAGCTGCCTTCAAGGAGGATAAACAAAAATGGGTTCCTGCCGATGCCGGACACGTTCTCAAGTGCTCCACTCTGATAAATAAGCTCAAGAAGAAGAAGAACCTTGAGGACGCTTTCGGGACCATCAACTCTCAGGCCGGTGCCTGGATAAGGATAAACCCGACAGAAGGCGCTGCAAACAAGGACGTCACAAGGTTTGCTCACGCACTGGTTGAGAGCGACGATCTCGAGATCGAGACCCAGAAGAAGATGCTGGTCAACTTCAAGCTGCCGATCGCAGCTCTGGTGGAGTCAGGCGGAAAGTCCGTTCACGCTATCGTGAAGATTGACGCATCAAACGAAGCTGAGTACACACAGAGAGTGTCATTCCTTTTTGACTGGCTCGCAAAGCATAAGTTCATAGTTGACGAGAACAACAAGAACGCAGGAAGGCTCTCAAGGCTTCCCGGAGCAGAGAGGAATGGCAACATCCAGCGTCTGATCCTGACTAACACAGGATGCTCCTCGTGGCTTGAGTGGATGGACTACATTGAAGGGTTCGACGATGATCTCCCCGAAATCCACACTGCAAACGACATATTTGAGAACCCGACTCCTGAACCGCCCGATGTTATCGAGGGCATTCTCAAGAAGGGTGCGAAGATGATCGTCACTGGTGACTCCAAGTCAGGCAAGACGTGTCTTTTAATGAATCTCGCAGTGTGCATAGCTGAAGGAAAGCCGTGGCTTGGTCACAAATGTATGCAAGGCAGGGTTCTCTATATCAACCTTGAAGTAATGCAATCTGACTTTGAAGCTCGATATAAGGCTATTTATAAAGCCTACGGAATGCCGGCATCAGAACAGGGAAAGACTAACTTTGAATGGTGGAATCTCAGAGGAAAGGCGGAAAAGCTCGAAAAGCTCGCTCCGAAGATAATCAGACGATGCAGGAACCAGAACTATGTCGCCATCATCGTTGACCCGATCTACAAGGTCAACGGCGGCGATGAGAATAATGGTGAAGCGATCACAAGGTTCTGTGCCCTCTTCGACAAGATGGCGGAGGAGACCGGTGCGTCGATGATCTATGTTCACCATCACGCTAAAGGCTTGCAGGGAGCGAAGAAGGCGATGGACAGAGGTTCGGGATCAGGAGTGTTCTCAAGGGACGCAGATGCCATCATAGACTTCTCGACACTCGTGCTCACTCCCGATCAGAAGAACCTCATCAAGCTGATGAGCGGCGATCTGGAGAAAGACCCTCCGACACCGCTCCAGATGGAAGTCGTTCTCCGCTCGTTCCGGTCACCTGAGCCGACGAACCTGTTCTTTGAGTTCCCTCTTCACGTTTTGGATTCAATAAACATCCTGGAAGGCGCAGAGGTCGAAGGATCACCGGCAGCGAACAGGATGCAGTCTCCGAATAATCAGAGATCGAGCCAGGACAAGAAGGACATCGTGGATGCCTGCTTCAACTTCGTTGAGAAGGATGGAGTGGCGAAGTTCTCGGAAATGTATAGCTGCGAACTTTGCGAAGTATCAGATCAGACTTTGAAGAAATATGTGGCTCTTTTTCCGAACGATTATGAGTACGAAAAAGGCCTCGTCAGGAGGAAAAAATGAAATTGCTCGAATACGGGAAATTCCCGTGTTCGGAAAATTCTCGAAGACGGCTTATATATATAGGTATTCTTCGAACACCTACGACACGGACTTTTTCAGGGCGGTAAACAGCCCGCCTTAAAAAGACCCGTATCGTGTCAACACCGTCTTCGGGAGGAAAGGAAGTCGAATGAAAATTCCAACGATTAAACAGTACACAGACAACTATGACCGCTGGACCGCTCAGCTCAGGGAGAACGCTCGGAGGATCGAGGACTCTTCCGTCTGCCGGGTATACCTTACCAAGAACACGGCAACGGCTCCCTGGGACGAGCTGCTCAAGGCGGCGGTCACCTGCATCTATGACCTCACAGGTGACTCACAGTTCAGAGATCAGGTCATCAAGCAGATAGAAAGGAGAACGGAATGAAAGATCAATTCACGATCTACTTCGAGGATGGTATGCCGAAAGGCACCGCCCAGCAGAAAGGTTACAACCGACGCACCGGGCAGTATTACCAGAAGGATAACGTGGAAGCTGCATCAAGACAGTTCTACTATGCCCTTCTCCCTCACCGCCCGAAGGTGCCCTCCGGCAGACCGATCAGACTCGTGGTCTGTTTCGCCTGGGAGATCAAGAAGAAATCTATGTGGGGAAAGTACAAGCCGACACGTCCTGACACCGATAACTACATCAAGGAGTTCAAGGACGTGATGACCAAGCTCGGCTTCTGGAACGATGATGCTCAGGTCGTAGACGAGAGAATCATCAAGGTCTATGCGGACAAGGCTTCAGCGACGGTCTACTGGGAAGAGCTCGAAGATTCGCCATGGGGGTGGGATGAATGAAGACGACAAAGAAGATTGAAGGATTTCATAACAGAGTGGTCATCGTGCTCAACCATCTTCACGATGAGGGCATCTATCTCGATGAGGTCCAGAAGCGGATGGGAACCGGAAACCACCATCTCTATGACGATAACCAGTGGGGTGCATTCAAGGTGGCTCGCTTCTGCTCAGCAACAGGATGCTCGGCTGACTGGCTCCTCGGCCTGAGAGGAGGTGATCCGTTTGGCTGACCCAAGAATGCAACTCACAGTCAAGTGGCTCTCCCGGAACTTCAACCTCAACCGTCAGATAGCTGACCTCAAGAGGAGACAGGAGAACGAGCCGCTTGCGAACATATCACAGTACGAGCAGACCTTCAGCGGTGCGGTCGGAAACCTTCAGGAGATGAAGATGATCAACTATGCCGAGAGGAATGCGAGGATCGAGGAACTGACACTCGAGCAGCATCGGGTGTGTAAAGAGATAAGGAAGGCGGTCAGCTATGTAGACGATCCGACACTCTGGTCGCTCCTGACCGACCGCTATATCGAGTGCATGGAGTGGAAGACCATCGCCGATAAATACTGTTTCTCGATGAGACACGTCTTTAACCTTCACGGAAAAGCACTGCCGATAGTCTACAGACATCTGCCGAAAGGAGTCAAAAATGAGGAATGACATCGTTTATATATTGAAGGAAGGTCTCGACCCTGACGAATTGATATATTCTCTGCGTTCGGTCGAGAAGAACTTCCCTCACCGAAAAGTATGGTTCGTAGGTGCTCAACCTCCGGGACTCTTCCCTGACGGACGCATCATTCACCGGCAGGAAGGACTGTCGAAGTGGTCAAAGGTCAGGTCTTCCCTTGAGATCGTATGTGCGACTCCCGAGATCAGCGACGACTTCTTCCTGTTTAATGACGACTTCTTCATCCTCAACCGGCAGAGAGGTCAGTTCATCAACTACTCGAACGGAACGCTCGAGAAGAAGATCAACGACATCGAGAGGAAATACGGCAGACCGACTCACTACTCAAGATCACTGCTCGAGGCAAGGCTGGAGCTTATCATCAAGAAGTGTGACACGATGTCATTCGCAGTCCATGTGCCGATGCTGATCAACAAGAAGATGCTCGAGAACACGCTGGGCAACTTCAACAATCCGATGTTCCGCTCGATTTACGGAAACTATAACCGCATCCCTTACAGATCGTTCGATGACGTGAAGATATATGACAATGAGTCACTGCCGGAGGAGAGCTGGGAATACTTATCTACGACCGAGGACTCGTTCAAGAACGGCAAGGTCGGAGAGTTCATCAGAGCTATGTTCCCGGAGCCGTCAAGGTTCGAGGGAACGCACAGGGCAGTGGTAAAGGAGCTTTACTCGGAGGAAGGAGATGAGTCTTATGACTGATAACGATAAGATCGTCAGGTTCTTATGGAAGAGCGGCATCACAGTCGAGACGCAGGATCACAAGCTGATCAACGTGATCGACTATGCCAGAAAGGTTCTCGTTGAGCGAGGTGAGATCGAATGGCAACCGCAGGACGAAGACGAATGAGAGACTCGAGCATCATCTGCCTTTTAATCTTCACTTGGCTATTTACTGCGATAGTGGTCATCGGAGCTGACACCAAGATGACCAACTTCGAGAAGAGGCTCGAGGAGGTCTACGGTCATCACGATGACCAGCTCTCCGACCACAGAGAGCAGACCGAGCAGAGGATGACGGAACTCGAGGCAAGGGTCTCCGATCTGGAGCACGAGAACTCCATCATCGAGGCAAGACTCGACATCCACCGGGCAGAGCTGACGAACCTTAACTCCATCTTCACGAATATCCTTGAAGATATGGACGCACTCGAAGAGAAGTTCGACGCATTACCGAAGAACGCACTCGGACTGGAGCTGACCGAGACCGACATCAGGAACATAGCAGCTCTCGTCTATCTCGAGGCAGGCTCGGGTTCATACGAGCTCCAGAAGGCGATCGCTTCCGTGATATTCAACAGAATGATCCGGTATGGGATGACCGCAAGTCAGACCATCTGGCAGAGAGGTGTCTTTTCTCCTGCATCAAGGGTCTCGAGGACAGTTCCGTCGGAGAGCTGCGTGAGAGCGGTCAGGGACGTGATGCAGAACGGAGTGTCGCTTCCGAGCAACGTGCTCGCATTTCAGCTTGGAGGATATCACGGCTTCGGGAGACCTTATGGAAAGATACAGAATGTTTATTTTACGCAGATGTGAAAGGAGAGAAGAATGAAGATTCACAAGTGCGATAGGTGCAACAAAAATTTAGCCCCTCACGAAAGAAACATAGTTAAGACGAAAGAGTGGGATAACACCATAGACAAGATTGATTTATGTAATGAATGTTTTACAGAGTTCGAAAAGTTTATTTACTACACAAAGGAGTGATGAAGAATGTTAAAAGATGAGATGGCATTATTCACTGAATTATCCGGCAGAGATGGAGAGCACACACCCATTGGTGTTATTGGTGCTTATCTTGATGGATATGAGAAGGGCAAGGAAGAAGAAAGACAGACAGGCAAGTGGATACCTGTTAGTGAGAGATTGCCTAAAGAAGAGGATTATCGACATTGTTATGGTTTTGAAGATGGGTGTGTTATTTGGCAAACGGATAATGGAGTCGTAGGCTTTGGTTGGTATTACGATTCAACTAAATGCTGGTCAGATATATACGACCACCCTATAAAAACAGGAAAAGTGATCGCTTGGCAACCATTACCCGAACAATATAAGAAAGGAGAGGAATAATGACTATTTGTGTATCGTTAAACGAGTTTATCAGAGTGGCTACAGGTTGGATATATGGACTTGCACCTTATCATAAGCCGAGATTTATTGATGAAATCGTGGACGAAATCATAAAGCGATTTAAGACAAACTGTAAGAGTATAGGAACAGACTTCTTTTATCACGAAGTAGAGTTAAAAGACTTATACAAGTTTATCGAAAATATCTTAATGCCGATAGACAAATTTAGAGATTTGAATTTGTCTCCACGAGAATATAAGCAAGGTATTGACGTTGATGATCCTAACAGACCAAAATTTCAGTTTGTGTCTGCATTTAATAGTATTCCAGATGATAACAATTTTATTGACCTTGACGCATGTATTCAGAATATCTTTGTATACTATGAACACGCTGCTTATAGACAATGGGCAGATGGTGAAATAGACACAGGTAAACTTTCAGAGTTTAGAAGAGAGTATTCGAGAGGTGAGAAAAAATGACAAACTATAATGAACTGCGAGACGGACAAGAGTTCTATGCTAATGGCTACAAGAAAGGCTATGAGGACGCACTTAATAATTTTTCCGAATGGCTCAAAGAACAGAGAACTGGATTAGATTATAACCGTTGTGAGGTATTAGTTGATAGGAATGGGATCTGGGAAAGTGCGATTGAAACCTATCTCAAAGAAAGGAGTGATGAAGAATGAGTAAATGCAGATTTTTAACACCTTGTGGCATATGTGAGATTAAATCAATGTCAGGTATTCCTTATGATTGTGATTTAAAGCGAATAGACAAACTTGAAGAAGAACATAAAATGCCTATACCAAAGTGCGTTGAGGATAAAACATATACGGATAAAGGAGTAAAGAAGGTTGATAGTCATGCAATGAACGATAATAAATCACTGTGTGATACTTGTAGGTATATGTTCACTTGCGAGCGTAGCGATGTAGGAATCAGTATGGCTAATCATTCAGTTTGTTATGGGTATGCTCCTATTAAAAATGAGAAAGGCGGTGAGAAAGAATGATTAAACTACATTGTGATATATGCGATAAGGTTATAGACAATTTTTATTGGAACGTAGAGAGGTCTAATGTAAGCGAAATGGTACGCATTTGTATCTCCGTTACCCCGAACAACACAAAGTCTATATGCGATGAGTGCTTTTCTAAAATCTTACCTTGCGATGAGAGGAGCGATGAGGAATGAGACTAATTGACGCAGATGAGTTGAAAAAGGAATTGGATAAAACTTGTGATTTTCAAGATCTATATTTGCCCTATGTTTTTGAAGATATAATCGACAATGCCCCGACCGCAGACGATTGGCAGAAGTATTCATATGAACTGTGGAAGAACGCATACGAGAGAGGCAAGGCTGATGCGTACGAGCAAGCCAAGCAGAAAGTCACTGTTTCGGTCAAGGTCGGAAATGAGACCGTCGAGACAATCGAGATCAGTGGAGATGCCGTGAGGTGGTCATCCTCATCCTTGTAAAAACATTTCATATCCGTGCAGTTGAGTTAGTGATATGATGCTATTGTCAGAACTTGGCAAATGGTCATGGTTCTGTCTCTTAACCCGACGAAGGCACTCGTCGGGTTTATTTATGGGAGGAAATATGAGCGAACTCAACTCGAAGAGATGGGAACATCTGCGGTCGATGATCCTCAAGCGAGACAATTATCTCGATCAGGTCATGCGTCGCTATGGCAAGAACGTCACTGCAAACACAGTCCATCACATCTTCCCTCGAGAGTTCTTCCCGGAATATACATACTCACCGTGGAATCTGATCTCGGTTAGCACGGCAACGCACAACGAGCTTCACGACCGGGACTCGCACAAGCTGACCGCTAAAGGCTGGGAGCTGCTCAAGAGAACTGCGAGGGTTCAGGGCATCGAGATCACGGAAGAGATGAAGTCGATGCTATGTATCCCCCCGGGGTCATCCCCTAAAAAATAACCGCTGGGATAACGGCGGTCGGGGGTTGTTCCAATAGTGCGGATTAAACGGAATTTAATTCCCCGAGAGGTAAATATGGAAGCAAGAAAATGGAAATATGTCATCAAAAAGCAGATGACAGACCTCGGAATCTACCGAGACGAATTCGGAACTGTGGTCAGTTCTTTGTCTGCTCTGCTCGAAGAACGAGACAGAGTAAAAAAGCAATATAAAGACGAAGGCTCGACCCCTTTGGTGACCTTCGTTTCCGATCGTGGAGCTGAGAACAAGAAGAAAAATCCACTTCTTGGAGTGTGGCAGGAACTTGAAAGAGATGCCCTTCAGTATTGGAAAGAGTTAGGTTTAACTCCTGCACAGTTTAAGAAGATGAATCAAGACTCACCTGAGAGCAAAATGAGCGATCTCGATCGGGTCTTGTGGGAGTTAGAACAAAAAGACTAAGGAGGACACATGAAAGCGAAGAACTACTTCGGTGTGGCTCTTCGCTATGCTGAAGATGTGACGACCGGCAAGATTAAAGCTGGGAATAACAAGAGAGAATGTCAGCGATTCCTTGACGACCTGAAGCGAGATGATCTCGAGTTCAGGACAAGAGATGCCGACTTCGTGTGCGGATTCATTGAAGGGTTCTGCGTTCACGAAAAAGGCGAGGCAATAGACGGAACACCTCTCAAGGGCAAGCCGCTATTACTCCAGCCGTGGCAGATATTCATTGTGTTCAACCTTTTAGGATTCTATCTGAAAGGAACGAACGAGAGGCGGTTCAAGGAGGCATTCATCTTCGTGCCGAGGAAATCAGGCAAGTCGCTGTTCGTGGCGGCTCTGGTTCAAGCTCTCGGATTCCTCGAGAGACGGTCGGGCTCTACGATCTACATCACGGCTGCGTCGCTCAAACAGAGCAGCGAGACGTTTGCGAAGATAATCTTCACTCTGGACTATCGTGGTGTTATTAAAGAGTTCCGAGTCCGTGACAACAATCAGGAACACTCGATTGATAAATCGTTCTTGGATGCGGAAGGAAGACCGTCAGGCTCGATTCACATCGAGGCGATGGCAGCGAACCCGGATAACCAGGACTCGTTCGGTTGTAACATCTGCATTGCCGACGAGATTCACGCATACAAGTCGGCTGCTCAGTATAACCGATTCAAAGAAGCGATGAAGGCATACACGAACAAGCTGATGATCGGAATAACGACCGCAGGTGATAACGTGAACTCATTCTGCTATGGCCGTCTTCAGTATGCGGAAAAGGTTCTGGACGGAACAGTCAAAGATGACTCTCTGTTCTGTTTTGTCTCTAAAGCCGAGAAGGACGAGAACGGCGAGGTCGACTATCTCGACCCGAGGCAGCACGAGCTGGCGAATCCGTCTTATGGTGTCACGATAAGACCGAATGAGATGATACAGGACGCCCAGCAGGCACAGAACGACCCTCAACAGAGGAAGGACTTCCTGTCGAGGTCGCTCAACATATACACATCCGCTATGAAGGCATACTTCAACATTGAGGAGTTCAGGAACTCCGATGAGAAGTGTGACCTGACGATCGAGGAGCTGGCAAAGCTCCCGATCAAGTGGTACGGAGGAGCTGACCTGTCAAAGATGCACGATCTAACGGCAGCGGCTCTGTTTGGTCATTGGAAGGAAAAAGACAAATATATTGTCATCACACATGGGTTCTTCCCTATTGTGGCGGCAAAAGAAAAAGCGGAACAGGATCAGATTCCGCTCTTCGGTTGGTCAGACGATGGATGGCTGACCCTCTGCAACTCTCCGACCGTCAATGTCGACGATGTCGTCAAGTGGTTTATAGAGATGCGGCAAAAAGGGTTTAAGATAGCACAAGTCGGACACGACAGGAAGTTCGCCAGAGAGTATGTCATCCAGATGAAAAAGGCGAAGTTCAATGTCATCGACCAGCCCCAATATTATTACTTAAAGTCGGAAGGCTTCAGATTCATCGAGAAGGCGGCGAAGGATCGCAAGCTCTATTACCTCCACTCGGAGGCTTACGAGTACTGCGTGGCGAACGTCAGAGCGATTGAGAAGTCAGACGATATGATCCAGTTTGAAAAAGTCGGAAAGACCATGAGGATAGATTTATTCGATGCCTCGGTCTTCGCATGTGTTCGATACCTTAACGACATCGAGCACCAGCAAAAAGGAAAATCATGGTGGGGTGAAGGAGGATGATGCCGATGCCACTATTTAAGAAGAAAGCCGAGCAGAGAAGCAATAAGATGTTCGGACTCGTTCAGTCTTTAGACGAGGTCATCGAGTGCGGCTTCGTGCCGCTCTCTAAAGAGCCGACCATCGTGACGGCTTGCGAGAAGATCGCCGAGCTGGTCTCTATGGTGTCTTGGCATATTATGGCTAACACCGAGAACGGAGACATAAGGATCGAGAACGAACTGTCACGGAAGATTGACATTGACCCGAACTCATATCTCACGAGAGAAAAGTTCTTCAAGTTCGTCGTGATGACAATGCTCCTCTACGGAAACGGAAACGCAGTCGTTCAGGTGGTCACGGAAGGCGGCTATTTGAGAGACCTCGTCCCGATTGCCGCATCAAGGGTCACATTTTTAGATGATTTTAATGGCGGCTATCAAATACTAATTGACGGCATTCCTCAAGACCCGAGAGATTATCTTCACTTCACTCTTCACGCAGATCAATACAAGCCGTGGAAGGGTCAGGGCATAAAGACGACCGCAAAGACAGTCGCAGATAATCTCATTCAGGGGACTGCCACAGAAAAGGCTTTTATGAAATCCAAATGGAAGCCGTCAATGGTCGTTCAGGTCGATGCCCTGACGGAAGAGTTTGCATCCCCGGAAGGACGGAAAAAGCTCCTCGACTCTTATGTCAAGAGTTCCGAGGCTGGTGATCCGTGGCTCATCCCGGCAGAGCAGTTCAAGGTCGAGACAGTCAGACCGCTCTCACTCCAAGACCTTGCAATCTCCGACTCGATGAAGCTGAACAAACAAGCTGCGGCAGCTATCGTCGGAGTTCCGGCATTTATGGTCGGAGTGGGCGGCTTTAATCAGGCTGAATTTAACAACTTCATCAACACGACGGTCAAGAGCATCGTGAACGGCATCCAGCAGGAACTCACGAAGAAGCTGATCCTCTCCCCTAAATGGTACATAAAAGGGAATGTCTGGTCACTTATGGACTGGGACATGGGAACAGTGGCGACTGTGTTCAACTCGCTGGCTGACCGAGGATTCGTGACCGGCAACGAGGTCAGAGACAAAGTAAATCTGCCACCGAAGGACGGACTCGATGAACTCCGAATACTGGAGAACTATATCCCGACCGACATGAGCGGATTGCAAAAGAAACTGGTTCAGGAGGACTAAAAAATGTCAGACGTTAATTTGAGAAACTACGCAGACCAGCGGTTCGTCAGAACGATGCCGCAGGACTATAAGACAAGGGATGAAAACGGTGAGCCGATAATCGAGGGTTATTTTGCCGTTTTTAATTCTAATTATGAGCTATGGGATGGAGCTTCAGAGAGCATCGCTCCGGGAGCATTCGACAAGACCATCTCGGGAGATATAAGGGCACTGATCAATCATGACACTACGTTGGTTCTCGGCAGAACATCCGCAGGGACGCTCGAGCTGAAGACCGACTCTCGTGGTTTGTGGGGTCGCATCAGGATCAATCCGAACGATCAGGATGCGATGAACCTTCATGCCAGAGTAGAACGTGGCGATGTGAGTCAGTGCTCGTTCGGCTTTTTTATCGTCTCCGAAGAAACCGATTTCAGAGAAGACGGTTCAATCCACTGGACACTCACCGAGGTTGACGTGTTTGAAGTATCCTGCTGCACATTCCCGGCTTATGAAGAGACCTCCATCACTGCCAGAAAGAATGATCTCAAGACCATCGAACAGAGAAGGTCAGAGGCTTGGAAGGCACAGATGAAGGCTCGAATAAATCCTAAAAAGGAGGAAGAAGTCAATGGCAATCAGAGCATTGATGTTGAGAAAGAAGATTGACGAGAAGAACAAGGCTCTTGCTGACCTCCGTGCAAAGACGGAAGGGTTCGAGGCAAGGAAGACCGAACTCGAGACTCGTGAGTCCGAATTAGAGACTGCCATCGAGGAGGCATCAACCGACGACGAGAGAGCCGCAGTCGAGGAAGCCGTCACGGCTTTAGAGAACGACAAGGCGGCACTCGAGCAGGAAGTCGCAGAGAATGGCGATGCTATCGCTAACCTCGAGACCGAAGTTGCCGAGCTTGAAAAAGACCTCGAAGACAGTGAGTCAAGAACAGTAGTTCAAGCACCTCCGAAGGAGCAGGGTGCAAAAGAAGATGCTCCTAAAAAGACTACAAAGAAAAGAGAGGGATTCACTATGTTGAAGACAAAGTCACTTCGTGCAATGAGCTTCGAAGCTCGTGAGGCATTAGTGCAGAGAGAAGATGTTCAGTCTACTCTTGCAGAACTCAGGACTCTTATCAAGGAAAAGAGAACTGTTTCAGGTGCAAACCTGACAATCGGTGAGACAATTCTTGGTCTCATCCGTGAAAACGTAATGGAGTATTCAAAGCTCTATGGACGTGTCAACTATAACGGCACAAACAAGGACGGAAGAGTCATCGTTCAGGGAGTCGCTCCCGAGGCTATCTGGCTCGAGTGTTGCGATGCTATTCCCGAGCTGGACTTCAGTTTTGGTGACGTTGAGCTTGACTGCTACAAGGTCGCAGGATATGTCCCTCTTTGTAACGCAAACATCGAGGATTCCGACATCGATCTCCTCGACACATTCACAGTTGCACTCCTCACTTCACTGGGCAAGGCAATCGACAAGGCGATCATCTACGGTTCAGGCACAAAGATGCCCACAGGTGTCGTTCCTGCCATCGCCGCAGACTCTGATCTCGATGACACAAACCTCATCACGATCAGCGGTTCTGCTTCAGGCAAGGACTTGTTCAAGGCAATCATTCTGGCTTCCGGTGCTGCAAGCAACGAGTATTCTCGTGGTGAGAAGACATGGGTCATGAATGACAAGACATACACAAAGATCGTTTCAGAGGCAGTTGATGTTGATGCTTCCGGTGCTATCGTTTCCGGTGTAAATGGCAAGATGCCTGTCGTCGGCGGTGACATCATCGTTCTCAACTTTATGCCCGATGATAACATCGTAATGGGCTATTTTGACCTCTATGCACTCCTCGAGAAGAAGGGAATGACAATCTCCGTTTCTGATCAGGTTAAGTTCATCGAGGACAAGACCATCCTCAAGGGTGTTGCAAGACTCGACGGCAAGCCTGCAATCGTTGGTTCATTCGTCGCAATGGGTCTCGGCAAGGCTCCTTCAACGAGTGCGGTTTTCCCCTCAGCGAGCTGAACG
>Ga0247610_10001757_pt1 | contig 26175 bp, 13 predicted proteins | sample 174DNAGHGhighgp2_FD_193483 | JGI IMG/M metagenome (GOLD analysis project Ga0247610, IMG submission 193483) | Sheep rumen microbial communities from Palmerston North, Manawatu-Wanganui, New Zealand - 1742 DNA GHGhigh gp2 | ecosystem: Host-associated > Mammals > Digestive system > Stomach > Rumen...
TCGGTGATGACCTCCTGCAACTCGTCCACCTGACGGTCGCCATCAGCGAGGGTGATGGAGAGCAGTGCCCCTCTCGACTCCATCAGTCGGAACATGCGCATCATCTCATCACTGGTGAGTGACTGTCCCAAGAGTCTGTGCCCGGGGATGGCGAGGCCACGGAAACCCTGCCCCAACAACGCCTGTGCCTGGGCAAAGAAACCGTCGTGCAGATAATCGACCATGCCGAAGACGAAGAAACAGTCTGAATACTTCTGCATAACCTCCGCAAGGTAGTCGTTCTGGATGCCGTCGATGAACTCCTGTACGACGACGGCTGCCGACACCTGGGCGTAGTTCATATTCGAGAGGAACACCTCGGCGGTATTCCGTCCGTCGATCATGAAAGGAGGCAGCATCTGCACCTCCTCGCCGAGGAATAGGGAACGTCCGTTGGTGAGGGTACGGATCGGTTTTCCGTCCCAATGGGTATCCTGCCAAAGCCACAAATGGCTATGTGCATCAATGATGGGAAATAGGTTCATTTTTTGCCGAGTTACGGTTTTATGGGTGCAAATATACGAAAAAAGTTGGTATATTATACCTATTTTTAATAATTTTTCCGATTTTGTGACATTGTATTCAAAGATTTTTCGTATATTTGCCGCAGATTATGGCTAAACTACCTAGAATTATTACCAGGACCTTGTCTTTCAGACTAAGTCTGACAGTCATCGCGGCGCTGGCAACACTCCTGCTGGTAGCTTTGCTGATTATTTTTGTTTTTTCCCGTAAGGCCGTCAAGGAAGAAGCCCTTCAGGATGCCGGACAGACCCTGGAGGCCACCATGCAGCGCATCGACAATATCCTGCTGAAAGTGGAACAGTCGTCAGGCAATATCTACTGGAAGATGCTGTCCCATATCCACCAGCCGGAGGAGCTGGAGCTCTACACCCACAAACTTGTGGAAACGACGCCTTACATCACCGACTGCACCATTATATGGGATACTGACAGCACTGCCGCCGACTCCATTTTCTCCGGATGGATCAACCCCGAGGAAAAGAACGTGAAAGCCATCACCACCTTCCGCCTGCCAGTGTTCGACGGCCGGAGGAAAGTGGGTGTAATGGATGTCGATGTGTCGCTGGCGCTCGTCTCGAAGCTCGTGCTCGATGTGAAGCCGTCGCCCAACTCCTTCTGTACGCTGCTGAAGAACGATGGTACGATCATCGTCCATCCAGACAGTGTTGCACTGAACAAGAACATCCTCGAGCTGACCAAAGACGACCATCCCTCGATGACCGAAGCAGCACAGGCCATGCTCAACGGAGAGACGGGTTACAAGTATGTCAAGTTGGACGACGAGGACTACTACGTGTTCTACAAGCCCTTTGAACGTGCGGAAGTTATGGGACGTGCGATGTCTAAACTCGGATGGAGTGCCGGCATCATCTATCCGGAGGATGACATCTTCGGCGACTACAACCGTCTGCTCTATACCGTACTCATCATCGCCGTCATCGGACTGGTATTATTGTTCCTGTCCTGCCGTTTCTACATCCGTCATCAACTGTTGCCGCTGAGGAAACTGGAGAAGTCGGCACAGCACATTGCCGAGGGGGATTACGACAAACCTATCCGATACAGCAGAAGACGTGACGAGGTGGGCCGTCTGCAGAACCACTTCCGTGAGATGCAGCAGTCACTTGCCACCCGTATGGGAGAGATGAAACAGCTCTCCGAAACCCTCAAGGAACGAGGCGAGGAACTGCAGGCCACCTACGAACAGGCACAGGCGGCAGAACGCATGAAGACGAACTTCCTCTATAACATGTCAGACCAGATGATGTCGCCCGTGGAAGGTATCCGCAAACGTGTGCAGACCATCAGCAATACCAACGGAAAACTGACTGAGGAGGAGACCAACCAGCTGGTGGATGGCATACAGCAACGGGGTGAGAAGGTGACGGCACTGCTGAACCAGCTCATCGCCGAGTCGGAAAAGATCGAAGAAGTGAAAAGTGAGAAGTGAAAAGTGAAATGTGAATGGATAATATAGTACGACATATCCGCCAATCCCTCTCCTGGAAGCTCAGCCTGGGCATCCTGCTTATGGCCATTCCCATCTTTGTCCTGTCGATAGGTTTCCTCTTCATCCATTCCAGAGACAAGGTGAAGAAAGAGGCGACGGAGCATGCCGCCAGTGTGGTGAACACCACCATGCAGCACATCACACGCTTTATGGACATCGTGGAGACGGCCACCGACGTCAACGACTGGGAGGTGACCGCCAATTTGGATCCGGACTCCATCCTCGCCATCTCCCGCGGCATCGTCGTGCTCAACGGCCATATAGACGGCTGCTCCATCAGCACCAAGCCGAACATCTTCCCGAAATACGGCAGAAACTTCTCCGCTTATACCGTCCGTGAGGCAGACACCATCACCACCGTCATCGAAGAACCCTACGAATACTTTGAGAAGGTATGGTATAAGACGCCCCACCTCCAGGGAAAGCCCTGCTGGGTAGTCTATTACGACGAGAGCGACTCCCTGGCCCTTACCCTCGACGGTATGATTGCCTCCTACAGCAAGCCGCTGTACAACGAGAATAAGCACTTCGTGGGAGTCATCTCCACCGACCTCTCGCTGATACGTCTCTCGAAGGTCATTACCTCTGAGACACCCTACGAGGGTTCGTACTTCATCATGACGGGCAGCGAGGGGCGCTATCTATTACATCCCGACTCCACGCAGCTTTTCACGAAGACCATCTACGCCGATGCCAACCCCCGCGAGAATACAGACATCTTCGCCTTGGGCCATGAGATGACCACCGGCAAGACGGGCAGCATGAGCGTCAGAATCAACGGCGAACAGTGTCTCGTCAGCTATCAGACCGTACCGGGCACAGACTGGAGCCTCGCCCTCGTATGTCCTGAGCGAAGCATCCTCAGAAACTATAACCGCCTGAACTACATCATCGCCCCGCTCTTCATCATCGGCTTCATCCTGGTGCTGCTGTTTAGCAGTATCACCGTCGCCCAGGCCATCCACCCGCTCTACAAACTGACGGGTAACCTGCAGCGCATTGCCTCAGGACACTACGACGAGCAGATCCCGCTCAGTCCGCGACACGATGTCGTCTCCCGTCTGCAGAACAGTTTTGCAACGATGCAGGAGTCACTTAACGAACATGTTAACGAGATCCGGCAGATGAACGAAGAAGCCTTGCGGCGCAACGAGGAACTGGTGCATACCAGTGAACTGGCGAAGGCCTCCAACCAGCAGAAAACACACTTCATCCAGAACGTGTCGCACCAGATCCGCACGCCCCTCAACATCATCATGGGTTTCGCACAGGTGCTGAAAGAGAGCAAGGGCCTCATGCCCGACGAGGAGGCCAGAAGCGTCACCGACATGATGCGCCACAACGCCATGCTCCTCAACCGGATGGTGCTGATGCTCTCCGACTGTTCCGCCAGAGGTGTCACCCTGGAGCTATATGCAAGCAAAGAAGAGGAGGTATCCTGCGTGGAGGTGGCCCAGGAGAGCATTGACCAGGTTCGTGGCAACTATCCAAACTTCGACTTCAGGATGACCGTCGACCTGCCCGACGACTTCTACATCACCACCAACCGCCACTACCTGCTGATCAGTGTCCGTGAACTGCTCAACAATGCTGCCAACTATTCCACGGGCGGCTATGCATGGCTCAGGGTGACGGAGTACCAGTCAAAGATCCGCTTCATCGTACAAGACGAAGGTCCCGGCATCCCCAAGGAGGAGAGCGACCGTATGTTTGAGATGTTCACGAAGGTCAACGACCTCTCCGAAGGCCTCGGCCTCGGACTCGCTCTGACCAAGCGCCATATCCAGAACCTCGGAGGCAGCGTCTTCCTCGACGAGAGCTACACAGAGGGTTGCCGGATGATCATCGAACTGCCAAAGGTAAGTTAAAACTATAAAATGCCTAAGATACTCAAGATAATTCGCGCCAGAATGTCTGTCCGCCTCAGCCTGTGGGTCGTCACGTTTGTGGCCGTACTGCTGGTGGCGACACTGACGGTCATGTACCACTTCTCCTACCAGGCAGTAAAGGAGGAGGCGGTGGCGAAGGCCATGCTGACACTCGACCGTACGGTGCTCACCATCGACAATGTACTCATCAAGGTGGAGGTGGCAGGCCGGATGATGCGCTGGAATATGGAGCGCCATCTCGACGACCCCAAGGCTCTGGGCCAAGACTGCCGCAAGATGGTTGAAGACAACCCCTTGCTCATCGGCTGTGCCATCGCCATGGACACCGCCTTCTTCCATCGGCAGTTCATCATCTACACCTATCGCGAAAACACCAGTACTGAGGATGCAGCACGGCACTCGAAAGTCCTCCAGAGCGACCACTACGACGACACCTCCTACTTGGAGCAGACGTGGTACACCCACCCTATGGAGAATGATGAGGACAGCTGGGTGAGACCTTATGAACAAGGTGAATACGATGTGAAGCCCACCACGTTCAGTCTGCTCGTCCGCGATGCCAAACGGGATACGGTGGGCGTGCTCGGACTGGACGTCTCGCTTAACTGGTTCTCGGATATGATCAAGGACACGAAGCCCTTCCCCAACTCCTACTGTGCCATCATCGGCCGCAGGGGAAGGTATATCGTCCATCCCGACACGACCAGAATAGACGACCACAGCGTGTTCGAACGGATCCACGGCGCTGAACCCGACACGAAGATGGAGCTGCTGATCGAATCGATGATGTCCGGTGAGAGCGGCTATCGAGAAGTGGACATCGACGGCCAGTCGTGTTATGTCTTCTACAAGCCCTTCCGCCAAAGGGGATGGATTGCCACCATCGTCTGTCCGGAGAGTGAGATCATGGGCGGCACTATCAGACTGCTGCGCACCGTGCTCGCCATCGCCGTCATCGGACTGATTCTGCTGCTCCTGTTCTGCCTCTTCTACATAGACCGGAATGTGCGCCCCGTCGGCCTCCTGGCACAGATGGCCCGCAGACTCTCCGAAGGCCACTACGACGACCACGTGCCCGATACACGGCGCGTGGATGAGATCGGCTCGCTGCAGAACAGTTTCAAGGCCATGCAGGAGTCCATCGCCAACCGTATCGACGAGATCCGGCAGGTGAACGCCCGTCTGGAAGACAGCAACGCCGCTTTGGAAGAAGCCTCGGAACGGGCCCAGGAGGCAGAACGGACAATGAACGAGTTCCTGATCAATCTCTCCGACCAAATGCTGCAGCCCGTGGTCAACATCGAGCAGGTGGTTGGCGACGTGCGCAAGAACTACCGCCAGATGTCTCCGCAGGAGGCTGAGGATATGGTGAACAAGATACACACCGAGACCGACATCGTCACAGAGTTGCTCTACCAGCTGCTGGAGGTGTCACAGAAGGAAGGAGGCAAGGTATGAGCAAATTCGGATTCCATCGCCACTCCCTCTCGTTGAAGCTCGGTGCCACCATCATCGCCTTCGTCGTCATGCTTTTCGTCTCTTCGGTGGGACTGCTCTACATCCGTTCCCGTCAGCTCGTGAAACAGGAGGCCCTGGAGCGTGCCGAGAAAGCACTCGACAAGATGGTTCTGCGCTTCAGCTGCTATCTGAGTGAGCAAGAAGCCGTCGAGGATAACCTCAAGTGGATTACCGACCAGGACCAGTTGCCCGACAGCCTGCAGAACTTCACCCACCATTTCCTGACACTGAGCAAGACCATCGACGAGGATAAGCCCTACCCCAACTCCTACTGCCTCATCCTGGAACCCAACGACACCCTACCCGACCTCAACGGCGAACCCTGTTACGTGTTCCAGAAAACCCTGCAACAGACGGGAGGACGCATCGCCCTCATCTGCCCCGAACGCGATATCCTGGGCAGTTACAAACGACTCGGATACATCATCTTCACCGTGCTGGCCATCGGACTCATCCTGCTGTTCATCTTCTTCATGCGCACCATCACCCGCTTCGTATCACCGTTGAACCAGCTCGTCAGCCAGTCACAGTACATCGCCTCGGGACATTTCGGTGAGCCTATGGCCCGCACCCGACGGACGGATCTCGTGGGTCAGCTGCAGAACAGTTTCTCCACTATGCAGGAGTCTTTGGCAGAACAGATTGGGCAACTGCAACAGGCCAATGAACGGGCCGAGGAACGTAACCGGGAACTGCAGCGTCTGAACGAACTTGCCCAGAAGGCCCGCCTCGAGAAGAAAGCCTTCCTGCAGGATGTGTCACACCAGATACGCACGCCTTTGAACATCATCCAGGGATTCCTCAACGTGGTGCTCAAGAACAACTCCGACCTGACGGTGCGTGAGAAAGCACACATCATGGCCATGATGCAGAAGAACGCCTTCTCCCTGCGACGGATGGCCTATATGCTCTACGATGCCACGTGGCTCGAGAAAGGGCAGAAACTGGAATACAACGACATCGTGAGCTGCAACGCTGTGGCCCGCAAGGCCATCGACGCCCTCCACCGCTTCACGCCCGGCAAAGACGACACCGTCATCTTCGAGACAGTCCTCGACGACGACATACAGATACGCACTCACGAAAAACACCTTATTTATATATTACACGAGCTGCTCTTCAACGCGAAGAAGTTCGCCCCTGACGGAACGGTGAAACTCACGGTCTATGAAACGCCCGGCACCGTCAACTTCGCCATCGAAGACGAAGGCCCCGGCATTCCACCGGAGGAACGCCAGCGCATCTTCGACCACTTCTTCAAACACACGGCCTTCTCCGAGGGCCTTGGCCTGGGCCTGTATCTCTGTCGCCACTATATCCGTCTGATGAGCGGTGACCTCTCTCTTGATACCACCTACGAAAAAGGTAGCCGTTTCATCATCCGGCTACCCCTTGCGTAATCTGTGGTTATTATTATTTCCTCTGACTTTCGGTTGCTTCCCGCTTTGCCTTCATGAGGCGGTCGATAAAGTCAATCTGCTCACTATTCGGCCGCATAATGAGCGACGCACCATTGCGGAACTGCATCGTCGTGGGCTGAGCCTCATCGAACGACGGCCAGTACGGCAGTCCCTTGCCATTCGGATTACCCGTCTTGGCGAAGTTCACCCAGTACTGCTGCATCATCTCCGACACGGCTGCCTCTGCCGGGAACTTATCCTGCTGATTCAGGAACATCCCGTTCAGATACATAATATCATCGGCATGGGCCACACCCCTACGAAGCGGATTCTGCGAGAAGCTCATCTTCGACGGCTGATCGAGATACGCAGCGTAGGCCGGGCTCTTACCCGTCTGTGACTGCAGCTTCACCCAGGCATACGACGGCCAGGCAAAACCAAGATCGCGGAAAGAGTCACCATTGGCGTGCCAGGCCTCCTCGTCGGTATTGGCGGGATACACCTTCAGCGCTTCCTCCGTCATATCGCCGAACATCCGGCTGGCATTCTTCTGATAGTCCTCAGCCTTCACTGTGAGCGGCGTAAACAGCGCACCCTCGTCGGAGTTCGTCATCACGATCACCGGCACATCATTATACTCCCCACGCTCGTAGAGCCTATACTGGTCGTCGCAAATCACGTAACCGTCCACACAGGGCCAGAACCCGCTGAAGCCCACATTGCCGTCACAGAGTGCCATCGCATCCATCGCGCGCAGTTCCTTCAGCGACTTCTTCTTCAGATGCTTCTGGAACGCCAGTCCCTGCTGCTCGGCACCCTTCTGCGAGGCATCCAGGCCGATGCTGCGCGGCGCATCACTCCAAGGCGCAAACGAACCGCCGCTCTGACTGATACACCCGTGGAACAGTCCCTTCGCCAGCGGCGAGGCACAGAGAATACTGCAGCTGATCGCTCCGGCACTCTCGCCGAAGATCGTCACCTTCTTGGGATCGCCGCCGAAATTCTCAATATTCCGCTGCACCCACTGCAACGCATATATCTGGTCGAGGATGCCATAATTCCCAGAGTGCCCAGATTGCCCATTCAGCCCATCCTTACTCTCCTTCGCCAGCTCCGGATGCGCCATAAATCCCAGCGCGCCCGTCCTGTACTCCACGCTCACGATCACCACGCCGCGCTGTGCCAACAGGCTCCATAGATCGCCGCCATAATGCTCCGTCTGGAAGCCGCCGCCGTGAATCCATACCATCACGGGCAGTTTCTCATTCGCTGACTTCGCCGGTGTGGCAATACCAAGATACAGACAGTCCTCGCTCATCATATCCGCCGTTCTTCCAGGCCTTGTGGGCTGCGGAGGCAACGGTCCGAACGTATTGCACTTCCTCACGCCTTCCCAAGCCTTGGCAGGCTGCGGGTCCCTCCATCTCAGGTCCCCCACCGGCGGCGCTGCATACGGGATGGCCTTATACACGGCCAGTCCCCCTTCCAGCACGCCTTCCACATCGCCTGTCTCCACACGCGTCCTCAGCAGCGGCTCCTTCGCCTCCGCCACCATCACTATCGCATCCGAATCCTCATAACATTTCTCATTCCTCCCAAATAGCCCATTTTGCCCAAATAGCCCATTCTTCTCCACTTTCTCCTTCAGCGCCGTCTTATCCGCCGTAACGCCTGCTACATACCACTTATCCCCGCTTCGCCTTGCTAAAATCACATACTTCCCGGGATATCCGTCAATAAACTTCGTCTCATCCCACGTCGTGGGCACATCCTTCATAAACTGTATCGCCCACGCCGGCGCATCCTCCAGATTATTCGGTGCCAGCGCAAAATGCTGCACGCTGCTCTGGAACAGCACCGCCGTCGCCATCGCAAACACATCGCTCGTCCGTCGCACAGTGCCATGCTGATTATCTGCGCTATAACGCTTATTGAGTGCCGAGCCGCCGAAATCCATCGATCCCACGGCATTGCGGATAAACGGATGCAGACAGGCATTAAACGCCTCCGCATCGCAGGCACCCTGTCCGAAGTGCAGGTTCTCCGATGCCAGCACCGCCTCGGCAGCCACGAAGTTCGGATACATCCGCTCCCAGCCCCTGGGCAGCGTACAGCCGTGGAAGATCACCTGGATGCCGAAGTCATTGGCGTCGGTCAAGATATCCTCATACAGCTGCATCATCTGCTGCTTGTCGCCGCCGAAGAAGTCCACCTTGATGCCCAGGATGCCGTTCTTCTGCATCCATGCCATCTCCTTCCTTCTCGGTCCCGACTTATCCATCTTGCCGCGAGGTCCCTGCGGGGCATCGTTCCACGTGCCGTTCGAGTTATACCACAAGAACAGGCCTACGCCCTTCTCCCGTCCATATCGGGCCAGCTCTTCCATTTTCTCATAGCCGATCTGCGTGTCCCAAAGGGCATCCACAAGCACGCTGCGATAGCCCATGGCGGCCGAGAAGTCAATATAGCGCTTCTGTTCGTCGAAATTACAGCTGGAATCCATGCCGATGATCCACGACCACGAGCCTTTGCCATACGTATAGTCTTTCGAAGCCTCGTACTTCGGCTTCACCAGGTCGTTCGCAATCGTCGTCTCCACGATGGGCGCCAGCGTCTTACCGATTGTGATCGTCCGCCACGGCGTCATGGCCGGCAGCGCCACCAGTGGCGTCACAGCCCCCGTGCCGTTCATCTCCTCCGCCAACGGGAACCCTATTTTATAGGTATTATCCTTCTCGTTCACGAGCCTGCATCCTACATAGCCTCCGTCTGTCCCCGTCTCCGAGATCAGCACCCAGCCGCCGCTTTCCCCTCCTGAGTAGGAGGGGTTAGGGGTGGTCTGATCAGCCTTCGTCTTCTCCGCCTTCAACTTAAACAGACAAGGGAACGTATATCCGAATCCCCAGCCGTTCTTGCCCATCGCATCGTCCGGTGTATAGCCCGTCTCATAGCTCGGGGCTGTCCTGGCGAAGCCCGTCATCGGTTTCATCTGCGGACAGAGGAACGTCGTTGTCCCCTCAGGCAGCACATAGCCGCTGGCCTCACTCTCCACGACCCCCGACATCGTCTCGCCGCCGCGCACCTTCTTCGGGTAGACCTTATAGCGGAACGCCACGTCGCGGCTCGTCACACGGAAGATCACGTCCAGTGCTTCGCGGCCGTCCTTCTCGAAACGGCAGACGCCCTTCGTGGCCACCACCTTCACATGACTCTGCTTCGTGGTCTTCAGCCAGTACTCGTCCTCAAACTTACTCACGTCGCAGCCCTTCAGTTTTAGTCCCTGCGTCAGGTCGTCGAAGTTCATCTTCAATCCTAACGGCGAGGGCTGGATAAACACCTGTCCATCGAGCTTCACCTCATACTTCGGACAGCCGCCTTCAGCCACCGTCACCGTCACTATCATCCGCCCGTCTAGGCTGACAATCTCCTGACTCTTGGCTCCTGACTCCTGTGCAAAAGCAGCCACCAGCGACATTTGGAAAAAGAAAAGCATTGCGCCAACAATGCGGCGCCACCGGGTTTGTTCGTTAGTCTTCATCATACAAAAATTTAGCTATTATCATTATTTTTTCTCATGTCTACCGGATGGCGTAGAGATAGCCGAGGAGGGCCATCTTGCCGCGCATAGTCTCACGGGGCGTGAACTCGCCGTTGACCCAGAAATAACGCTGGTTGAAGTAGGACTCCTGACGGGGCCAAGTGGTGGTCTGGACACCGTTCTCGACCGTCCATTCGGGATAGCAGTACTTCAGGATGACGCGGGCGTCGCCGCCGTTGTGTCCGGGCGACCAGGTCTCAGTGCCGTTGAAGGGCGTCTGTCCGGGATGGCATTCGGGATCGCCGTCGTTGCGGCCAGTGGTGTAGCAGTCGGTGATGTGACGCTGTCCGAGACCGGTCATCTCGACGATGTTGCCGGGGTTACGGCCGAGGCTCCAGCTGGCCTCCGTGAGCATAACGTGCTCGAGCTGGCGCTTGCGGGACTTGTCGGCGATGTAATGGGCAAGCATAACGAGCTGGAGGTTCTGAGAGACCTGCCAGCGGCTGTCGTTGGCACTGCGGCGCGAGGGGCGCTGGGCCATATGGCAGATGTTATAGTCCTCGGCCTGGCTATAGACGCCCGACTTGAGGTTGTTATAGAGCTCAGCATAGTGGCGCGGCTGAGGACAGGTGAGATAGGCCGCTGCGGACCAGATCTGGCAGTAGGGCACGATGTCCTGGTTCTCGGCATGCATAACGCCGACACCGAAGAAGCCGTGGTCGCGCTTGCTGAAGACGGGCGACTCAGGACCTTTGATCTCCGACTCCTGGGCAAAGATGTTCTCCCACTCGGTGTCGCCGGTGACGTTGTAGAGGAAGGCGGCGGCCATCTGACGGAAGTCACGGCCGCGCATCTGCATCGAGCCGATGTCCTGCAGGTCATCGAGCTGCGTCCATCCCTGTTTGTCGGCATAGCGGAAGGCTTTAATAGCCTCGGCGGTGTAATAGCGTTTGAGCGAATCAGCCGTGTTGTCGATCTTCCACTTGCCGTTCTGCATCAGACGGAATGCCTCGGCGGTGATGGCGCAGTTGGCGGCATTGGCCCAGGCGGCCATCGTGGTGCAGCCGGCCTGATACATAACGATCCAGTTGAGGTCGGGGTTGGTGACACCCTGCGAGTAGCCCTCGCCGTCGCGGATGGAGAGGAAGAAGTCCACCTCGTTGCGGGCCTCGTCGATGATGTCGGGGATGCCGTTGCCACTCTCACGGATGCCGAGGTTGTCGTCGGAGAGTCGGCCGCCGGAGAGGATGTAGGGCAGCAGCATATCGTAGATGTTGCTGACGTGGGCGATATGACGGTCCCAGTCGAAGGCATCGGAGTGACCGCCGCGCACCTCGACATTGACGGGGTTGCCGGGCAGACGATGCTGCCAAAAGCGGGAAGCCATAGCGGGCTTGAAGTGGGGCTCGTCCCACACGTCGGTATGCAGGTCAGTCCACTCCTTCATAAAGGGGTGGAAGTCGGTCTTATAGACGGTGAGGCCCTTGGGATCGGTCTCGGGGATGAACTGGGGCTGACGGGGCACGGGCCACACGTGGTCGGGATCCTTGGGCTCGCCGAGACGCATATAGTAGTAGCCGCGCACGGCATAGCGGAAGGGCTGGTAATAGACATCAGCGGCGATGTCGAAGTCCATCGAGCAGCCGACATCCTCGACGACGAGACGGTAGCGGCCGGGGACAGCGCCACAGAAGTCGGCATTCCAGACGTCGGTGCCGACGAGGTTTTTCTTGCCTGCCTCCTGATCGGCATCGGCAGCTTTCTTCCAGAACTTCACCACACCGGCACTCTGCTTCTTCTTCGTGTTGACATTATAGAGCCAGACCTTACAACCTACCCACGAGGAGTAGTCGCGCTGGCCACCGTCGCCAAGCCACTGGTAGAGGTCGGCGGCATGTAGCTCCTCGGAGGGCATATAGCCGATGATGTTGACGTGGACGGCCTCGGAGGGGGTGTTCCAGATGTCGTAGCAGACGCTGGCGGTGTCACAGTCGTCGGCACCGATGCCGTCGGGGATGTTGACGGTGTAGGTGCAGCCCTGCCGCATAGACTGTGGCAGCTGGAAGAAGAGCCAGTGGTCACATTCGCTGGTGAGGGTATGGTCGGTGTTCATCGGCTTCGACTTGCGCCAGACGTTGAGGGGCTTGACCGAGAAGTTCCTGTCGTCTTTGGAGGTGATGCGCCAGAGATCGGCCTTCTGTGCCTCGGCGGTCTTGAGCCGTTCGCCAAAGACAAGCAGCGTGTCGTCGCCCTCGGAGAAGGAGTGGCCGAGATAGGCGCTGGGGCCCGTGCCGTTATCACGGTAGTGTACCTCACCGTCGCGGAAGTGCAGCATGAGGTAGTCTTTGTCGATGACACGGAGGCCGATGACCTTGGTGGCCATAACGGGGAGTGAGGCGAACAGGAGCAGCGACGCCAGCACAAGGGTTAGTCTGTTTTTGTTCATAATTGCTGTTGATTAGGTAATTTCGGCACAAAGTTAAGAAAAAAAGTGTAAAAGTGAAAAGGTGAAGAGGTGAAAGTTTTGGCAGAAAGCGTTAATAATACTAAAAATAGTAAAGCGAAAGCATATTTTTTCACTTTTTCACTCCTTCACCTTTTCACTTTTTCGTATCTTTGCAGCAGTTTGTAACTAAAAGCTGGAGAAAATGAGAAAGAATCTGTTCACTCTCGCCGTGATGATTGCGGCACTGTTTGCATTCACGTCTTGTCAGAACAAGAGCCAGAACGAGGCCCAGGGTCAATCAGGACAAGTCAATAACTTCCGCATCAAGCGCGGCACGAACATCAGCCACTGGCTGTCGCAGTCGGAGCAGCGCGGCGAGGCCCGCAGACTGCATATCCAGGAGGACGACTTCGCCCGCTTGGAGGAGTTGGGCTTCGACTTCGTGCGCATCCCCATCGACGAGGTGCAGTTCTGGGACGAGCAGGGCAACAAGCTGCCTGAGGCCTGGGATCTGCTGAACAGCGCCCTCGACTGGAGCAAGAAGCACAACCTGCGTGCCATCGTCGATCTGCACATCATCCGTGCGCACTATTTCAACGCTGTGAACGAGAACGACAAGGCCGCCAACACCCTCTTCACCTCTGAGGAGGCGCAGGAAGGTCTCATCAACCTGTGGCGCCAGCTCTCCGAATTCCTAAAGGACCGCAGCACGGACTGGGTGGCATACGAGTTTATGAACGAGCCCGTAGCCCCAGAGCATGAGCAGTGGAATCAGCTGGTGGCCAAGGTACACAAGGCCCTGCGCGAACTGGAGCCTCAGCGTACACTCGTCGTCGGCTCGAATATGTGGCAGGGGCACGAGACGATGAAATATCTGAAGGTGCCCGAGGGCGACAAGAACATCATCCTCTCGTTCCACTACTACAACCCGATGCTCCTGACGCACTACGGTGCCTGGTGGTCGCCGCTGTGTGCTGCCTACAAGGGTAAGGTACACTATCCCGGCGTGCTCGTGTCGAAGGAGGACTACGATGCCGCTCCCGATGCCATCAAGGCTGAACTGAAGCCCTATACGGAGCAGGTATGGAACATCGACAAGATCCGCGAGCAGTTCAAGGATGCCATCGAGGCTGCGAAGAAATACGACCTGCAGCTGTTCTGTGGCGAGTGGGGTGTCTATGAGCCCGTGGACCGTGAACTGGCCTACAACTGGTATCGTGACGTGCTGACGGTGTTCGATGAGTTCAACATCGCCTGGACCACCTGGTGCTACGATGCCGACTTCGGTTTCTGGGATCAGCAGCGGCATACGTTCAAGGATCGTCCGCTGGTAGAGTTGCTGATGTCAGGGAAGAAATTGGGAGAGTAGTTATTTTGTTTTTTGTTTATAGTTTTTTATAGTTTATAGATGATTACATAGGAGGCGGATCCTATGGGCTTGCCAGGTAATCAGCTATAAACTATAAACTTTAAACTATAAACAACTATCTGCGCATCATGGCGACTCGGTAGCCATAAACGGTTACGACGAGGAAGCAGACGAAGGGCAGGATGAACGAGAAGTTGGTCATGCCGGCATCGATGAACATCGCCTGCAACGGAGGCAGCACGGAACCGCCAAGGATGGCCATGATCAGACCGGCAGCACCGAACTTCGCATCGTCGCCTAAGCCGTCGAGGGCGATGCCGTAGATGGTGGGGAACATCAGCGACATGCAGCCACTGACACAGACGAGGCAGTAGACACCCGTACGGTCGTGGGACAGGATGACGCCCGTGGTGAACACCATCGCCAGGATGCCAAAGATCGTCAGCAGACGGGCGGGTGAGATCCAGCGCATCAGCCACGTGGCAATGAACCGCGAACAGATGAAGAACAGCATCGCATAGATGTTGAAGCGTTGCGACAACACCTCTGCCGCCTGTTCCTCCATACCCTCTGCCATAAACACACGCGTACCGTATTGGATAATGAACGTCCAGCACATAATCTGCGCTCCCACGTAGAAGAACTGTGCCACCACACCCTCACGATAGTGTTTCAGGGTGACGAGACGGCGCAGGGTGGTCATAATATGGATGTCGTGACTCTGGTCGGCGTTCTTCGGCATCTTCGTGAAGAGGATGATGAGGAACATCACCACGATGACCGCTCCGATGGCGAGATAGGGGGAGATGAGCACATCGAGGTCGGCATTCTTCACCGCCTCGAAGTCGGCATCGCTCAGCAGGGCCCGTTCGTCGCTGCTCAGGGGATTGAGCTTCGCCTGGATGAAGTTCATCGCCACGAACATACCGATGATCGAACCGCAGGGGTTAAAACACTGGGCGAGGTTCAGGCGGCGCGTGGCGGTTTCCGGCTCACCCATCGAGAGGATATAGGGGTTGCAGGAGGTCTCGAGAAACGACAGACCACAGGTCATAATGAAGTAGGCGACGAGGAAACAACCGTAGATGCCGATGGCCTTCGAGGGGAAGAACAGCAGGGCACCCGTGGCATAGAGTCCGAGGCCCATAAGCACACCAGCCTTGTAACTGTACTTACGGATAAAAAGGGCAGCAGGGAAGGCCATAGCGAAATAGCCGCCATAGAAGGCCACCTGTACCAGTGCGCCCTCAGTGACGCTCATACGGAAGATCTTCGAGAAGGCTTTCACCATCGGGTTCGTGACGTCGTTGGCAAAGCCCCACAGGGCAAAACAGAACGTCACAAGAATGAAAGGGACAAGATACTTTTTCATTTACTTACATTCTTTTTTGACCACGAATTACACGAATTTCACGAATTATGAATTAGTTTAATTCGTGTAATTCGTGGTCGTTATCTTAAATTCAAGTATTCTTCCAGCGGACGAACATCTGGTCGCCGATGATGTGCTGGACCTCGGTGACGAAGGATTCGTCGAGGGGGTCATTGACGTAGGCGATGTTCTTGAGGACATTCGCAGGATTGGCACTGCTGAAGAGTGTCGTGGCGATGCGGGGATTCATACTCGTAGAGAACTGCATAGCCAACTTCTCGATCTCATACCCCCGAGTCTGACAGTAGGCGGCCGCCTTGGCACAAGCCATCTTCAGGTCACGGGAGGCCGGATGCCAGTCTGGGGCGCCACGCTGCGAGAGCAGTCCCATCGACAGCGGCGAGGCATTGATCACCCCCACCCTATGCTGTTCGAAGAAACCAAGATAGTCCACCAGCAGCGTGTCGTTCAGACAGTAGTGGCAGAAGCAGAGCACACTCTCCACCGTGCCCTCGTCGCAGTGTTCGATCACCCACTTCAGGTTCTCGGGCTGCAGGTCCGTGATACCCACGTGACGGACGACGCCCTCCTTCTTCAACTGCACCAACACGGGCAGCGTCTCGTCGACGATCTTCTGCAGGCCACCCTCCATCCGCGACTGGAACTCGATGTCGTGGACGTTGATCAGGTCGATGTAGTCCACGTTCAGACGTTCCATACTCTCATAGACGCTCTCCAGGGTGCGCTTGGCACTGTAGTCCCAGATGTTCACGCCGTCCTTGCCGTAGCGTCCCACCTTCGTGGAGAGATAATACTTGTCGCGCGGAATCTCCTTGAGGGCCTTGCCCAGGACGGTCTCGGCCTTCATATGGCCGTAGTAAGGCGACACGTCGATGAAGTTGATGCCGTTGTCCACGGCCGTATGTACGGCACGGATGCCTTCTTCCTCACGGATGCCGTGGAACACACCGCCCAGCGACGATGCACCGAAGCTCAAGTTCGACACCCGCATCCCTGTCTTTCCAATCTCGTTATATACCATATCTGTTTTTAAGTTTTTTACCGCTTTAATATTCTATTGTCTGGATTTTCTCGTCACCGGGTTTGAAGAGCAGGCCTGTACACTTCTGGGCATCGACGCGATAGGCTTTCATCTCCACGGCGTTCCAGTCGATCTGATCCGTACGCTGTGCGAGAGGGGTATGGGGAATCAGCGAGCCGTCGCGGACGAGGATAATCGCCGGAATCTTATCGGCCTCGATGGTCTGATAGCCACCCTCATAGACCTTACCGTTCTGATAGTCAATCCACTTGCCCTTCGGCAGATACACCGTGCGGCTGTTGCCGCTCTCCATCAACGGTGCCACGAGCATCTGACTGCCGAACATATATTCATCCTCCACCAGCCAGGCACCGGGATCCTCGGGGAACTCGACGAGCAGAGCACGCACCATCGGCAGACCACGCTCCGAACAATCCTTCGCCTGGGCATAGACATAAGGCATCAGCTTATACTTCATCTCTGCACAGGCACGGAAGGCATCGGTGAACGACTCCGAGATGAGCCAGGGCTCCGTGGGAGGCGCACCGTGAGCTCTCGTATGGCTCGACAGGAATCCGAAGGGCAGCCAACGACGGTAGATATCCTCCGGCGAGGCCGTCACGAAACCACCCATATCGTGACTCCAGAAGGAGAAGCCACTCAGTCCGAAACTCAGACCACCACGCAGGTCACCCAGCATACCGATATTGTTCGTAGCCGCATCGCCACCCCAGTGGAGGGCATAGCGCTGGGAACCAGCCCAGGCAGAACGTGCCCAGATGATGCCCTCGCCGGGATACTGCTTCTCGACAGCCTCCCAGAGGGCCTTATTATAGCGCAGGGGATAGAGGTTGTGCTCATACAGACCACCCTTTCCGCTGTGGTAGAAACCATTGTAGGGTGCTGCCTCGCCAAAGTCACACTTGATGGTCGAGACACCCTGTTTTAGCAGACCCGTAATCTTCTCCTGATACCAGCTGACGGTCTCGGGGTTCGAGAAGTCGAGCACAGCATCCTCGTAGGGCATACCACCCGTGGCATTCGTCACGTGCAGACCCTTCTCGATGATCTCGGGGAAGAAACGGTTTTTCGGGGTGAAGTAAGGCAACTGCCACAGACAGGTGTGGAAACCGTCCTTCGCCAACTGCTTCAGCATCTTCACGGGATCCTCGAAACGGTCCTTCGCAAACTGATAGTCGCACTGCCAATCGACGCCGAACCAGCCCGTATCAAAGTGGATCACATCCGAGGGGATCTTATGAGCCCGCAGTTGACGGGCAATCTCCAGTCCCTCCTGCTGCGAGAAGTAGGTGATACGGCTCATCCACGTGCCGAAGCTCCATAGGGGCATCATCGGACTCTTGCCCGTGATGTTGGTATATTCGTCGAGGATATCCTTCGGCTCTCCGAAAAAGATAAAGAAGTCCATCTGCTCGTCAGCCATAAACAGGCGCTGGGCACCGATGTAAGAGGTACCGAAGTCGCAGGTGACGGGGGCCGAGGTGTGCATAAAAATGCCATAGCCACGATTCGAAAAGTAGAACGGCACGGGCTTGTACTGGCCGTCGCTCTCAGGACCTTGGGGATCGGTGACGGAGAGATGCACCTTCTGCCCTACTTTATTCAGAGAGGTGAACGACTCGCCACAGCCGTAGATCCTTTCGCCCGGTGCTAATGAGAACACAGGGTTGATGCTACGTGAATTGTCTGAGCCTCGCTTGATAAACGAGAACGGCAACAGTTTGATCTGCGTCGAGTCATTATCGATGATATGGCGTGTCTGCGTCAGGATCTTGCCCTTCGCATCCTTGATGACAATGCGGAAGGGGTACTTCTGGATCTCAACGCTCCCATAAGGCGATGAATACGTCACGGCAGTTTCCCCTCCTGAGTAGGAGGGGTTAGGGGTGGTCTGATCCGCCACCTTCTTGAACGCGTCGCAGAACATCACATCGTCAGCATCGGAATTCTTCGGCTCTACGGGTGTGGTAATCATCCTGATTCTCGCCGTCCTGGGCGAAATCCATTCTATCTTGATCTTCAGATTCGGATCATTCTCATACGCCGCATCCGGAAAGTCCAGCATCTGCATCCTCACAGGCCAATACCCATTCAGGTTAAACGCCTGCCTCGGACTCATCCTGTACCGTTTCCACTGAACCAGTCCCTCGCCCTTCTTGTCATCGAAACTCACCACGGAGTCGGCCAGGAAATACGTGTTCGACAGATCACTGAAGTCCGTCGACATATCCTTCGGCATACACTGCAGGTACTGCACCCCCGCATTCGTCTGAATCTGCGCCTCTGCAGCCAAAGAGCCACAGATGACACAGATTCCACAGATAATTCTCTTGATCATATTCTTTGGTTTCTATGGTTGTTAAAATTGAATGACGTCGGGCTGGAGCGTCGGGGATTTAGCGGTAATGGAGCCTTTGCCGGTGACGACCACCATACACTTGCCGAAGAAGGCCTTGCGCTGGGGCGACTTGAAGTTCTCCATCGAGGTCTGACAACCGTTGTCGGTGCCGATGATACGCCCTGTACCCTCACCGATGAAGACGATCTGATCTTCTGCCCAAGGACAGAGATTTCCGTCCTTATCGACCACCTCGGCAGTGATGAACGTGGTGTTCTTGCCCTTGTAGTCGATGGAGAGGCGGATCTTCTCAGGGGCTCCGGCAGTCTTGATGGTCTGCGAACCGACTTCCTTGCCGTCCTTGCGGGCGACGACCTTCACCTCACCGGGATCGAAGATGACACGCCAACCGACGTGATACTCTGAGTTCAACTTCGCCTTAGTGTTGTGCGCATCATAGCGGCCTTCAGGATTCTCGCCCGTTTTACGACGCACACCCTGACTCTTGCCGTTAATGAAAAGCTCCACCTCGTCGGCATTATTATAGTAGCACCACATATCGATCTCGTCGCCTGCCACCCAGTTCCAATGGGGGAAGAGGTGGAGCACGGGCTTCTGAGTCCACTCGCTCTGATACATATAATAGCTATCCTTGGGGAAGCCTGCCAGGTCGATGATGCCGAAGTAACTGCTTCGGGCGGGGAAACCGTAGGGCGTAGGCTCGCCGATGTAGTCCCAGCCCGTCCAGATATACTGTCCGCCGACGAAAGGATTATGCTTCACCACGTCCCAGGTCTCTTCGTGGGTCGAGCTCCACGAGGCATGCATATTGTCGTACGACGAACACATATACGAGGGATCGGTATAAGGCAGCCACCACTCCTGCGGAGCCCAGGTGACCTCGTCGGAAGGCATCTTGTAATAGCCGCGAGTCTGCAGGGCCGACACACTCTCCGAGAAGATGAACGGCTTGCCGGGGAAATTCTGCGGCACATCCTTCACCCACTGGTGATGGTAGTTGAAGCCGATGATGTCGATGGCACCGCTCTTGAAGAGGTGGTTGTTGGGCGACGGCTCATTGCAGCCTGCAAGGATGGGACGACCCGAGGGGTCGTTTTGCTTGATGAGGTCTGCCAGATGGCGTGTCAACAGGGAGTTGGGACTCATTTCACCGTCCTTAGCAAGTGTCGAGGCGTCACGGCTGGCGTTGAGGATGAGGTTTGCCTGTTCGAGTGTCAGTTCGTCTGTATCATTACCCGACCACTGCTCGAGCACCTCGTTGCCGATCGACCACATAAGGATACAGGGATGATTACGGTCACGCACCACAAGGTCGGTGAGGTCGCGCTCATGCCACTCGTCGAAGAAACGGGCATAGTCGTTCTGCGTCTTCTTACGGCGCCACATATCGAACGACTCGTCCATAACGATCAGACCCATCGTGTCACACATATTTAATAATTCAGGCGCGGGAGGATTGTGCGAACTTCTGATGGAGTTCACGCCCATCTCCTTCAGCTTCAGAAGCTTGCGGTGCAGGGCGTCTTCATTCAACGCAGCACCGAGGCATCCGAAGTCGTGATGCTCACAGACACCGTTGAGTTTGAAGTTCTTGCCGTTAAGCCAGAATCCCGTCGCTGCATCGAACTTAAAGCTGCGGAAACCCGTGGTGGTCTCATAGGTATCCACCACCCTGCCGCCCAGGATCACTTCCGTGCGCACGGTATATATATAAGGTGTCTCACACGACCAGAGCTTTAACTTTGAACTTTGAACTTTGAACTTTGAACTTTGACCTGCGCCTCGGGCAACGACTTTGCCATCGGGGTCATAGAGTGTATGAGTGACATTGATTTTGGCCTTCGTCGGGTTCTCAATATCAGTCTCAACAGTAACCCTGCCGTCAGCCTGCGTCTGCACAAAGACACCCCAGTGCTTGATGTGAGTCTTGGCAGTCTTCGTGAGCCAGACGTGGCGATAGATGCCACAGCCAGAATACCAACGGGAATTGGGCTGGTCTGAGTTGTCCACACGCACAGCCACCACGTTCTTACCTTCACGGACATAGGGCGTGATGTCGTATTCGAAGCTGGAATAGCCATAAGGACGAATGCCCACCTTCTCGCCATTGACATAGACGGTGGAATTCATATAGACACCGTCGAACTCGATGAAGAACTTCGTGTCCTTCATTGGCGTCTCGCAGTCACCCAGTGTGAAGGTCTTACGATACCACCCGATGCCGCCGGGCAGGGCTCCCCCACCCGCTCCACTGGGATTGCCGACATAGAAATCGCCCTCGATGGCCCAGTCGTGGGGCACGTCGAGCTGTCGCCAACTGCTGTCGTCAAAGTCTGCCTCCGCCATAATGGCCGAGTCACCCAGCAGGAAACGCCAGTCCTTGTCAAAACACTGTCTCTCTCTTGCCTGTGCTGTCAGTCCCATCAGGACTGCCACAGCCGTCATCATTAGTTTCTTTATCATTGTTTTTTGTTATTTAGTATTCTTCCGTTTCTTCTTCCTTGATGAACTGACCGGCGAGGGTGTAGGTCTTTGCCACGGAGTAGCGACCACCCTCCTCGTGATAGCGATAGGCACCGAGGATCAGGGTGTCGCCAGAGGCAGAGAACCGAAGGATGCCTTCCGTAGAGGGGAACTGACGGGCTGTCTTTTTCTCCAGGTCAACGATATAGGTCCATACGTTCCTGGCGTCAGGACAACCTTCGACAAGAAGCAACTGTGGGTGGCCTGGTACGAAACACACCTTGTCAGCAGCGGCAATCTGAGTGAGAGCAACCTCCACAGGGCCGTCGCTCATTTCCGCCCAACGCTGCTCGGCAAAGGGATTCGTGGTGAGGAGGGAATCTACACGACCTGTCTTCCGCTCGTAGAGCCACAGGGATCTGATATCTGCAGGATCATCCTCTGAACTTTTCTGTACGAGTTTCGTAAAGACGAAAAGACCGTTGATCTCATCGGCTTTGACAGCACCGTCAGGGAGCGTCTGAGAGGGTTCCTGTGAGAGCGTCTGTACCGTGTCTGGAACCTCTTCCGCGAGTATGGTATCTGTCTGGGCAGCATCCTGTGTGGAGGCTGTGCGATTGCCACAGCCTCCAACCAGAAGTGCCACACCCATCAGTGTCAAAAATGCCTTGTTCATAGTTGCACGCTGACTGCCTTGCCGTTATACTGCACCATCTTTCCCTCGGGATTATCGAGGTTGAGGGTCTTGGGTGCATCCTTCGAGATAAGCACGACGTTGAAACGACGATCCTTCAGCATACCTTCGAAGCGACCCTTGCGGGCACCGAAGGATACGGTACGGGAAGCATCGTCGTAGGTGATGTCGATGGTGGCGTACTTGCCCATCTCATAGTTATAGTTCGTGCCTTCGTCCTCATAGAGACGGAAACGGCCGTTCTGTCCTGCATAGACGTAGAGGTTAATGAGTTCTGCGGGTTTCTCGTCGCTCCACTCCATCTCAGGACCGAAGGGGATGATGGCTCCCTCACGCACGAAGACGGGAATCTGCTCGTAAGGTGCATCGACGATGAGACGCTGACCACCAGCGATGTACTCACCTGTATAGAGGTTGTACCAGCCGCACTGCTCCGGGAAATAGACGCTGCGGTTGCGGGCCTTGTAGTAACCTACGGGACAGGCCATCAGCGCAGGACCGAACATCCACTGGTTGCCGATGTTCTCCACGTTCTTGTCGCCGTTGAAGTCCATCACCAGGGCACGCATCAGGGTATAGTCGTTGAAGTGTGCCCAGCCTGCCATCGAGTAGAGATAAGGCATCAGACGGTAACGCAGCTTATCGTAATAAACAAACGACTGATAGGCGGGATGATTGTCCGGGGCGATGTTCCATATCTCACGCAGCGGCCACTGACCATGACTGCGGAAGAGGGGGATGAAGGCACCGAACTGGTTCCAACGGCACTGCAACTCACGCCACTCCTTCAGATCCTCGTTCTCCACACCCGTGCGGTCGAAGATCTGCTGGGCGGCCACATAACGGTTCTCCACACAGAATCCGCCCTGATCCATGCCCCAGAAGGGGATGCCTGACATCGAATAGTTCAGACCTGCCGTCATCTGGGCACGCATATCCTCCCAACGGGTGCCGATGTCACCACTCCACGTTGCCGTAGAGAAACGCTGCTCACCGGCAAAGCCACTACGTGTCAACAGAAACACACGGGGCTCGTTGGACTTACCCTGATAGACTGAGCGCTGACCATTGTAGATGGCATCGGCATTGACGGTAGAGTAAGCATTGAAGTATTCCGTAGAAGTGCCGAGGGCCGTGGGGCCACTGAGGGCCTTGCGATACCACATCGGCGTACAGTCGCGGACATTGGGCTCTGAGGCATCCATCCACCAGGCATCGACACCGGCAATACCGTCGTGGTTGTATTTCGAATAGAGGTTCTCGTCCATCTGACGCCAGAACATCTTACGGGCACCTTCGTCGTAGGCATCGTAGAACGAGCCACGGAAGCCGAGCCAGTCGTGGATATCGTCCTTGATGGCCTGATGGTACATCCAACCCTTGGCATCGAGTTCCTTATAGTTGTCCACGGTATCGTAGAACTTCGGCCAGACAGAAATCATGAAACGACCATGCATGGCATGGACGCTGTCGAGCATCGCCTGCGGATTGGGATAACGGTTGTTCTCGAAAACATGACTGCCCCAGGAGTCGAGCTTCCAATAGTTCCAGTCCTGTACGATATTATCGATGGGGATATGACGCTTACGGAACTCAGCGAGGTTGTCCTCAATCTCCTTAGCACTCTGATAGCGTTCACGGCTCTGCCAGAAGCCCAACACCCATTTCGGATAGAGCGAGGCCTTGCCTGTGAGGGTACGATAGCCGGAGATCACCTCATCGAAGTTCTGACCGGCGATGAAGTAATAGTCCATATCCTTTGCCATCTCACTCCAGATGGTGAGCTGTTCACGTTCCTCCTTGCTGCGGGGTTCTGCCACACGGAGACCACAGTAGGCCTCGCCACCGTCGGGCTGCCACTCAATACGTACCTGGGCCCGCTTGCCCTTCTGCAACTCGGTCGCAAACTTATAGGAATTCGGGTTCCACGCCGTGCGCCAACGCTCAGGCACCACTTCCTTACCATCTATATAGACTTTCACATAGCCGGAATAGTAAAGAATGAACTGATAGAGTTGTTTCTTTCCCTTGCACTTGCCACAGCACTCAGGTTCGATGAAGCCTTCATAGGTGACATTCGCACCCTGCAGCTGGAAATCCTTCGGGAAGTTCTTGATGCCGCCATTGTCCGTCTTAACAGCAATCTCCGAGGTGGTGGGGAAAGCATACTCATAATAGATAGAGTCTTCGTCGCGCACGAGTTTCTTGCCCTTTGCATCGATATAGGTGCCCGTGAGGTGGCCTTCCCTACCCTGCTTGTCATAGAGTTTGAAGGCACGGTTCAGCTGGAGGTAGTCGTTGGGATTGCCGAAACGGCAGTATGAATAAGAATCCCACAGCAGACCATAGTTCTTGTTCGACAGCACGAAGGGGATGGAAACCTTCGTGTTATACTGGAACAGGTCTTCGTTTTTTCCCTTCATATTGAATTCCTCCGACTGATGCTGACCAAGGCCGTAGAAAGCCTCATCTTCCGGCGAGTCGAAGGTCATCTGCCAAGTGAGGCCGTGCTTCATTTCCTCGGTGATGGGTGCACCGCCCTTGATGCCGTATTCACGCTCAGGCACGGTGAAATCCTTGAACTGCTTACTGTTCTCCGCTTCCTCAAGCAACTCCTTGCCCTTGGCATCGTAGAACTTGATCTGTCCGTCTTCCTTCTTCACGACGGCCTTCACGTTTGCGGCCTTTACGATGACCTCGTCATCATTCTCCGTGATGCTGTAGGAGCCTCTGGGAGGCGTAGTCTGCGGCACAATCATCAAAGAGGCAGGCTTCTGTGGCAGGACATCCTTCGACGTGGCACGCACACGGATGATATTGCCGTTCATCACTTCCAGACGAATCACCTTCGCCTGTCCACCGTCGGGACGGATGGTCACTTGGTTCTCACTGGTCTGCACGTCTGCTGCCAGCGACGTCATCGCCATGAGCAGGACAGACCCTAACAAAAAGATTCTTTTCATAAAAATGTTCTAGTTTATAATTTTCTTTTTCACAACAAATTTCTCGAATTACACGAATTTTTATTCTTCATCCATCAGGACGGCCTCTTCCACTTCCTCCGGCTGTTCCAGGGGCAGGGTGATGGTGAACACAGAACCACCACCGGCATTATTGTCGCCAGTGACGGTGCCGCCATGAGCTGTCACGATATCCTTCACGATGGAGAGGCATACACCGGGATCCTCATCGCTGACCACCGGGTCGAACATATGTTCCTTCGCACCCTCAGGCAGTCCGATGCCGTTGTCGGAGATACGGATAGTGCCTGCAGAAGGTGTCTTATCGACGAACACCTTGATGACACAGTTGCTGGGTGAGAACATCACCGAATTGTTCAGCAGGATCTGGATGGCCTGGCCCATCATATCACGGTCGAAGGGCATCACAAGGTCGTTGGCGAGGGGGAAGAATGAGAACTTCAACTTCTTGCCCTCCGGTGCCTTAAATTGTGCGCACTGCTCCTTCATAAACTCCTGGAGGTCAGCCGGCTGACGGTTCAAGTCGGTGATCTCCCACTCCGGTGCCTGACTCTTGACTCCTGTCTCCTGACTCCTGTCTCCTTCTCCCTGACTCATCATCTGCGTCTTGATCTCGTTCATCCACTGTTTCTTCTCGACCTCACGGCGCAGATTCTCCAATTCGGCCTTCTCCAGCTGCTTCTTGATGAAGAGTTTACGCCAGAACCAGATACCTGCTGCGACGCAGGCGAGGAAGAACAGCATCAACCAGCGGTTACGCAACAGCGGCGGAGTGATGGTCAGTTTGAGAGTAGCCTCCGCCTCGCCCATCGTACCGTCGTCGTTCAACATACGGACATGCAGGATATAACTGCCGTGGTGGAGTGACATATAAGTGATGTTGGGATCGTTCTCCTCCGTCATCATCCACTTGTCGCTGAAGCCCTCCAGCTGGTAGATGAAGCGCGAGGGGTTGTGTATCTCACCCTTGTTCGTAGCGAGCTGGATAGTGAACTGGTTCTCGTCATGC
>Ga0247610_10001758_pt1 | contig 26173 bp, 19 predicted proteins | sample 174DNAGHGhighgp2_FD_193483 | JGI IMG/M metagenome (GOLD analysis project Ga0247610, IMG submission 193483) | Sheep rumen microbial communities from Palmerston North, Manawatu-Wanganui, New Zealand - 1742 DNA GHGhigh gp2 | ecosystem: Host-associated > Mammals > Digestive system > Stomach > Rumen...
GCCGACAGTCTCTGGTGACGGACGTGTAAGTCCTCACTCGAAATAGAAAGTCAGCGATATCATCCGTGCGCGGCCGCGGTCGATGGAGTGCGTAAACTTGAGCAGGCTCTCGTCGATGAGGTCAGAACGGTCGCGTGCAATGATGTCGCGCAGGCCGAAGCTGAACTTAAGCTCCGGTATGAACTTGAAGAATGGCAGATAGATGTCACACCCCATGCCAATCTCTATGAAACAGTCGAATCTCTCGGTGAGGATGGCATTGTGCTTGCGCGTAGTGAGGTCGATGGCAGGGGCCACCGCTGCCACGACGTAGGGTCTGAAGTTATTGTAGCGTGGAGCCGCCACCTTGAGCTTCACGGGGAGGTAGATGTATGTCGATTTGATGTTCTGAGTGGAGTCGCGTCCACTCAGCTGTTCGTGGAAGAAGAGATGTTTCTGCCCGAAGTGTATGCTTGGTTCGAGGCGTAGGCCCAGCGTCTTGTTGAGACGCAGCTCGCCGATGACGCCTACGGAGAAGCCGGGCTGATAGCTGTCAATCTCTGTGTACCACTGCTCGCCGCTCGCGGGGTCGATGTAACCGTTGTTGCTGAGCTCTATGTCCATCATATTGATGCCGACGAAGAATCCATAGTGCAGGCGTCGCGTGTCGATGTATGGGCGGTGCTGAATCTTCTGCTCCTGTGCCGGCAGCGGCAGGGACAGGAGCAGAAGCATCAGCGTGGCAAGTATGTGTGTTGTTCGTCGCATATAGATATATAACGTGCGATGAAGCGTTTTATTGCGCAGCGACGAATGATTTGGCGTGGCAGGGTGGGGCAGTGTGCCTTCTGTGCGGCAGGCATCATGCCGGTGTCACCAGCGTGCCAATCTGCTCGCCGTCGATGACGCGACGCAGGTTGCCCAGTTCGTCCATGTTGAAGACGTAGATAGGCAGATGGTTCTCGCGGCATAGCGTAGTGGCCGTGAGATCCATGATACGCAGGTTGCGGCTCAGGATCTCGTCGTAGGTGATGGTGCTGAACTTCGTGGCCGTAGGGTCCTTCTCGGGGTCGGCGGTGTATATGCCGTCCACGCGTGTGCCCTTGAGCATGACGTCGGCCTCGATCTCTATGCCTCGGAGTGCCGAGCCTGTGTCGGTGGTGAAGTAGGGGTTGCCCGTTCCTCCGCTCATGATGACGACCTCGCCACGCTCCAGCGCCTCGATGGCGCGCCATTTCGAGTAGAACTCACCTATAGGCTCCATGCGTATGGCGGTGAGTACGCGCGCCTTGACGCCTTCGGCCTCGAGGGCGCTCGACAGGGCGAGAGAGTTGATTACGGTTGCGCACATACCCATCTGGTCGCCCTTGACACGGTCGAAGCCGCGTCCGGCTCCGGTGAGGCCGCGGAAGATATTGCCTCCGCCGATGACGATTCCTATCTGAACGCCCATGGCATGTATTTCCTTGATTTGGCGGGCATAGTCGGCGAGGCGTGTCTCGTCGATGCCGTAGTTCTTGGCTCCCATGAGGCTTTCGCCTGAGAGTTTTAGCAGAATGCGCTTGAACATGATTGTAAGATTAAAATAATGATTACTATACTTGGTTTGTGGTGATGCGTGGTGGCAGTTCGAGGACAAAGCGCACGCCGTCGGTGTAGTAGGTGTCGAGGTAGAGTGTGCCGTGCATGGCCGCCACGATGACGCGGCAGAGGCTCAGCCCGAGCCCGAGTCCCTGCTGGAAGGTGTCGAGTTTGGCAAAGCGTCTGAAGATGAACTCTGTCTTGTCGGCCGGTATGGGCGGAGCGGTGTTGGTGACGGCAATGGCCACGTAGCCGCTGTCGTCGATCTGTCGGCAGGCGAGTGTGATGTTGCCTTGTGTGGTGAACTTCGTGGCGTTGCTCATCAGGTGCCCCAACACCTGTCCGAGGTAATAGGGGTCTGTCTCGCAGACAAGCCTTGACTCGGGGATGTCGAAACACATGCTGACACCGTTTGTCGGAGCCCATGCCTCGCTGACGTCGCGCATGATGACAGTTATGTCGGTCGGTCGCGGGTGCAGTTCGCGGCGCCCGTCGTCCCATTCGCTGAGTTCCGTGACCTCGGAGATGAGTTGTCCGAGCATGGCGAGATTCTGCTGCAGCGTGTCCTGCATCATCTTCAGCTCATGGCCTTCAAGTGGCGCTTCATCAGCCATGGGCCCGTACAGCATGTCGGCAAAGCCCTGCAGGGCATTGAGCGGCGTGCGCACCTCGTGGCTCATCTGGTGGATGAAGTCGGCCTTCTCCTCGTTGGCTTTGACAGCCAGTTGTCCGGCTATCTCCATGCGCCGCACCGCCAGACGCATGCGTCGCTGCGCCAGGCGTCTGCGATAGAGCACGATGAGCGTGAACACCAATATCGCCGTGACGGCTACTCCTATACCTATATATATACGCACGCGAAAGCGCGCCTTTGCCAGTGCCTCCTCCTGCTCCAGCTGGCGGCGCTGCTGCTCCTGCTCTTCCATGGCGATGCGGTTGGTCTGCTCGGCCATTTCCAGCTCGCCGCGTCGTATCTGCATGCTGTCGGCCTTGTGGCGTAGCTGCTGCAGGCGCGCATTGCTGCGCAGCTTGGCGTTGTCCAGAAGGATGTTGTGCTGTCGCTGACGCATGTTCTCTTCCTCAGCGAGGGCGTTGTCGAGGTCGGCCTTGAATGCTCCGAGCTGCAGGGTGTTGGTTTTTGACAGCAGGCGGTCGCGCTCCTCGGCGGCACGTTCGAGCCATTGCAGGGCACGCTGGTAGTTGCCTGTCTTGGCATAGTAATAAGTATGCGTCAGCGGGAAGGCGTTGCCTATGGAGTCGAGATATAGCTTTGCCCGTATGAGGTTGCCGCGTAGCGTCCAGTAGCGTGCGCAGGTCTTGTGGTAGGAGCGTTGCGCCGAGCTGCTCATGGTGAGCATCTCGGCCGTGGCCTCGAGTTGCTTTTTGTAAAGGGTGGCGGTGTCGATCTTCTGGCGGTCGGTGTAGAAGGCAAAGAGTTCATTGAGTGCAGTCATGCGCTGGCGTGGCATCACGGCGTGTACGAGAGCCTGACGTAGGTTGTCGATGCCATCGGTGTGATTGCCGAGCCTCAGCTGCGTGCGGCCGATGTTGGTGAGGGCTATCGAGAGGTCACGCTGTAGGTCGTCGGTGAGCATGAGGTCGCGGGCCTGAGTGTAGAGGTCGAGCGCTGTGGTGAGCATGCCACGCATGCACATTATGTCGCCCATCTTGATCATGGTATTTGCTATGCCGTAGATGTTGTTGGCGTGGGCGGCCACCTTCTGGCATTCGCGCACTGTTGACATGGCGCTGGCGATGTCGTCGCGCTCTATGAAGATATCGACTATGTCGCCCCACACGTTGAAGGTCATCCATTCTTCGAGCGTCCCCCTCGATTCTGCTGTGATGTGTTCGAGCTGTTGCCGGAGTCCGGACACGTCGCCCGTGATGTATGCATGTTGAGCCCGCAGGTAGATGGCCATGACCTGCGTCTTCTTGTTGTGGTCGCGTATGCCCATGTCCATCATTGTGTCGGCCATCGTCGTGAGCACGTTCTTGTCGAGGTGCTTCTGTGCGCGCCTATAGACGGCAAAGGCTTCGGGACTGATGTGCAGCGCATCGGCTGTGCTGTCGATGCCCTCGTGTGCGGATTGTGCCAGCATGTCGTGTGGCAGTGAGAGCAGCAAAAATAATGCCGCCACCACGCTTGCCCCCCGCTCCTTGGCAGCGTCTTCGAAGAGCTCTATTATCTGTCGTGCCGAGCGATGCAGGTCGGCCAGTAGCCACTCGCGTTCCTTGGCATCCTTGCACTCTGCGAGCGCACCTACCGTCGTAGAGACGTTAGCCAGCGGGTCGCGAATGTCATTGCGCATACGTCGCAGGAAACTCACCTTGATGTCAGCAGACTGACGTGCCTCGGCACGGATGTGGTCGGCCTTGGCACGCTGTGCACGCAGACGGCGTCGCGACCCTTCGATGGCGAGTGTCAGCATCGCTGCCAGAAGTATGATGATGGCAAGTACGACGGTGAAGATGCGCATGAGTGTAAGCCGCCGGATCTGTTGGTTGACTTGGCTCTCATAGCGCAGACGTTCCTGTTCCTGCCGCTGCTTGCGCAGCTGATGCTCGTCGGCCTGCTGGCGCATGCGCAGGCGTTGCTGTACCAGCTGTTCTTGCGAGTTTTGGTAGGTGAGGCGGTCGAAAGAGTGCTGCTGCTCCAGCCTGGCGTGTTCCAGCTCAGCGCGTTCCATGGCGATGCGTGCGGCATCGCTCTTCAGCTTCTGGTCGCGATGCTTTGTGGCATAGAGCTCGGTATAAACAGACTGTGTGATGGCGTTGAGGCTGTCGGTGATCTCGAGCAGACGCAGGCGGTGGTGGTAGGCCGCTTCGTAATCGTCGCTGTCGAGTGCCGCCTGCACCCTGTCGAATGCATCACGTTGGAGCTCAATGTCGGCGGCATTCCCTGTCAGCACGAAACTCTGTGCCCTGACTATAACAGCCACCCCCGCCACGATGGCGAGGGTCAGTATGCGTCGTATGGTGGCGATGTCAGGCAAAATGGAGGCGCCACGCCAGCAGCGAGAGTGCTATGTACCACAAAATAATAACAGGTATGGCGCTCACGCCCATAGCCGCGGCAGCAATCAGGGTCCCTGCTATGAAAATCCACTTCACGCGGTTGTCGGCCCACGAGAGATTCTTGAACTTCAATGCGAAGAGCGGCACTTCTGCCACGAGGAAGAAGCTGAACATGAGCATGAAGAGGAAGAGGAAGATGGCGTTGAATCTCTGTGAGACGAGGAATGGCAACTGTGTCACTGTCAGCGAAGCCCAGAACAGGGCGTTGGCAGGTGTCGGCAGACCAATGAAGCTCGACGTCTGCCGTGTGTCGAGGTTGAACTTGGCGAGCCTGAGAGCCGAGAATGCTGCCATGACGAAAGCTGTGTATGGCAGACAGGGCTGTAGTGGTGCTATAATGTCGGGATAGTGCACCATGCCGAACAGCTGGAAGAGCATCGCGCTCGGCGCGACGCCGAAGGTCACGACATCGGCCAGCGAGTCGAGTTCCTTGCCTATCGGCGAGCTGATGTGCAACAATCTGGCCACCATGCCGTCGAAGAAGTCAAACACTGCGCCGAGCACAATCATGCCCAGCGCCCATTCGAAGTGGCCGTGGAAGGCTGCTCCCGTGGCCATGCAACCACAGATTAGGTTGCAGCATGTGAGTATGTTAGGAGGGGATAATAGCACTTTGTGTTGTTGTTAGTCAATAGAATCTTATGCTACAGCGAGCTCATGCAAAGCGTGCCAGGACAGTCTCGTTGCCCGTGGCCTTCTGGCCTACGCTGACGAGTGGCTTGATGCCCAAGGGGAGGTACACGTCAACTCGCGAGCCGAACTTTATGAATCCCAGATGTTCGTCGATAAAGCATTCCTCGCCCTCAGCGGGGTATGTCACAATCCGTCGGGCCACGGCGCCTGCCACCTGCCGTACCAGGACTTCCACGCCGTCGGCCCTCTCGATGACGACGGTAGAACGCTCGTTGTCGGTGCTGGCCTTGGGGAGCCATGCTGCCATGAAGCGGCCTTTGTGGTGACGCACCATCTTCACCGTGCCGTCAACGGGTGTCCAGTTGGCATGGACATTAGTAAGGCTCATGAAGATGCTTATCATGAGCCTGCGGTCGTGGAAGTACTCGTTCTCGTCAACCTCTTCCACCACCACCACGGTGCCGTCGCATGGCGCTACGACCACGTTATCCGTGTCATCCTCGGGGAAGATGCGGATGGGGCATCTGAAGAAGTTCACTACTATTATATATATCACAGCCGAGAAGACTACCGCCACACCGAAGGGTATGCTCCTGTAGCCAAAGCCGATGCCGAAGAGCGCGCACAGCACGACAAGTGCCACGCCGCCAAAGATGAGCGTGTGTGTGCCCTCGCTGTGAAGGCGTATATTTTTCAGCTTACGAAGACGCTTTACCATGTAATAATTCACGTTTTTCAGCACAAAAGTACTCATAAATTTAATAAAGCCAAAAAAAAGTGCCGTTTTTTTGGCAGTTTGGCAAAAGAAACGTACTTTTATCGCCGTTTTCGCCCGCTTTTCCCCTAAAATAGGCTCACAGACACTCAAAACGCATGCAAGATTTCGTTCATCTTCACGTTCATACCCAATATTCGTTGCTCGACGGACAAGCGAGCATACCGAAGCTTGTTGACAAGGCCATCGCTGACGGCCAGCCCGGCATGGCTGTCACCGACCATGGCAACATGATGGGCATAAAGGAATATTTCAATTATGTCAACAAGAAGAACAAGAAGCTGAAGGAGGAGGGCAAGCCACCATTCAAGCCTATTTTCGGGTGCGAGATGTATGTCGCAGAGCGTACGCTCTACGACCGCGACAAGGAGCTTGACGGACGTCGCTACCACCTCATTGTGCTGGCCAAGAACGAACGCGGCTACCACAACCTCGTCAAGCTTGTCTCCAAGGCATGGGTCGATGGCTTCTACAATCGTCCGCGCACCGACCACAACGAGCTCGCAGCTCATGCCGAGGGGCTTATAGTATGTTCGGCGTGTATCGCCGGTGAGGTGCCTCGCAAAATCCTTGACGGCGACATCGCCGGGGCCGAGGCCACGATACTTTGGTACAAAAGCATCTTCGGCGACGACTACTACCTTGAGCTGCAACGCCATGAGGTGCGCGACCCCAACCAGCGTGCCAACCGCGAGACCTACCCCCTGCAGCAGCGTGCCAATGCCGTAATCATCGAGCTGGCACGCAAGCATGGCATAAAGGTCGTCTGCACCAACGACGTGCATTTCGTCGATGAGGAGAACGCCGAGGCCCACGACCGCCTCATCTGTCTGGGCACAGCCCGCGACCTCAACGACCCCACGCGCATGCTCTACAGTAAACAGGAATGGTTCAAGACGCGTGCCGAGATGGAGGCCATCTTCCCTGACGTGCCCGAGGCCATGGCAAACACGCTCGAGGTGCTTGCCAAGGTGGAGACATACAGCATCGACCACGGCCCCATCATGCCAAACTTCCCGATACCCAAGTCCTTCGCCACCGAGGACGACTACCACCAGCGTTTCACCGGACAGCAGCTCTTCGATGAGTTCACCCACGACGAGAACGGCAATGTCGTATGCTCGCCCGAGGATGCCGAGAGCAAGGTCAAGAAACTTGGCGGCGTGGAGAAGCTCTACCGTCTGAAGCTCGAGGCCGACTACCTCGCGTACCTCACCTACGAGGGTGCCCGCAAGCGCTACGGCGACCCGCTGCCCAAGGATGTTGACGACCGTCTGCGCTTTGAGCTCCACGTCATGAAGACGATGGGTTTCCCGGGCTACTTCCTGATCGTGCAAGACTATATCAACGCCGCCCGCTATGAGCTCGGAGTCAGCGTAGGCCCTGGCCGCGGCTCGGCGGCCGGTAGCGCCGTGGCCTACTGCCTGGGCATCACACAGGTCGATCCCATACAGTATGACCTCCTGTTCGAACGCTTCCTCAACCCCGACCGTATATCCCTGCCGGATATCGACGTTGACTTCGACGACGACGGCCGCGGCAAGGTGCTGTCGTGGGTGACGCAAAAGTATGGCGAGGCCAACGTCACGCACATCATCACCTACGGCACCATGGCCACGAAGTCGGCCATCAAGGATGTGGCTCGCGTCCAGAAGCTGCCCATCGACGTCAGCAACGGCCTCGTGAAGGCCATTCCCGACCGTCTGCCCAACGACATGAAGATGAACCTTAAGAACGCCATCGCCACGGTGCCGGAGTTGCAGCAGGCGGCAGCATCGCCCAACCACCAGCTCAGCGACACCATCAAGTATGCACAGATGCTTGAGGGCAATGTCCGTAATACCGGCGTGCATGCCTGTGGCGTCATCATCTGCCGCGACGACGTCTCCGACTGGGTTCCCGTGTCCACCGCCGAGGACAAGGACACTGGCGAGAAGCTGCTGTGCACACAGTACGAGGGCTCGGTCATCGAGGACACCGGACTCATAAAGATGGACTTCCTCGGCCTCAAGACGCTGAGCATCATCAAGGAGGCCATTGCCAACATACATGACAGCCTGGGCCTGAACATCGACATCGACGCCATCGACATCGAGGACGCACCGACATATCGGCTCTACAGTGAGGGGCATACCATAGGCACATTCCAGTTTGAGTCGGCAGGCATGCAGAAGTACCTGCGCGAGCTGCAGCCCACCACCTTCGAGGATCTCATAGCCATGAACGCACTCTATCGCCCGGGGCCTATGAAGTATATTCCCGACTTCATCAACCGCAAGCAGGGCCGTGAGCCGGTGGAGTACGACATACCGTGCATGGAGAAGTACCTCAAGGACACCTACGGCATCACCGTCTATCAAGAGCAGGTGATGTTACTCTCCCGTCAGCTGGCAAGCTTCACGCGCGGCGAGAGTGACACCCTCCGCAAGGCCATGGGTAAGAAACTCAAGGACAAGCTCGACCACCTCAAGCCTAAGTTTATCGAGCAGGGCCAAGGCAACGGCCACCCCAAGGCTAAGCTTGAGAAGATATGGAGCGACTGGGAGGACTTCGCCAGCTACGCCTTCAACAAGAGCCATGCCACATGCTACTCATGGGTGGCCTACCAGACAGCGTGGCTGAAGGCCAATTTCCCCGCCGAGTATATGGCCGCCGTGATGACGCGCAACCTCGACAACATCTCCGAGATCACCAAGCTCATGGAGGAATGCCGATCCCTCGGCATTGCCACCCTCGGCCCCGATGTCAACCACAGCCGTCAGAAGTTCAGTGTTGACGAGCAGGGCAACATACGCTTCGGACTTGCCGCCATAAAGGGCTTCGGCGAGGGAGCAGCAGATGCCGTCATCGACGAGCGCCTGCGTGGCGGCCCATACCGCGACATCTACGACTTCGTGCAGCGCGTCAACCTTATGGCCGTGAAGCGCAGCGGCCTTGAGAGCCTTGCACTCAGCGGCGCGTTAGACTGTTTTGCTGACATTAGGCGCGAGCAGTACTTTGCCAAGGACATGAAGGGTATGACATTCATGGACACACTCATGAAGTTCGCACAGTCCTATCAGCTGTCGCAGCAAGAAGCGGCGAACTCGCTCTTCGGAGGTATGGACGAGGTGGAGATAGCACGTCCGCAGCCGCCGGCCCTCACCGAGGAATGGAGCTTGCTCGAACGCCTCAACCGCGAGCGCGACCTCGTGGGCATATACCTCTCTGCACATCCTCTCGACCCATACTATGTCATCCTCAAGGATGTCTGCAACGTGCACGCCACCGACCTCAGCAACCTCGACGAGTTCATAGAGCAGGAGGTGCGTTTCGGAGGCATCATAACCAAGGTGCGCAACGGCGTCGGCAAGAGCGGAAAGGCTTATGGCATAGTGACCATCGAGGACTACTCCGGCTCCTTCGAGCTGCCTCTGTGGGGCAACGACTGGGCCCAATGGGCCAACTTCATGGCCGTGGGCAGCGCCGTCTATGTCACGGCGGCCATACGCCCCTCGCCCTACAACCCCTCGCGCATAGACATCAACATCGGCCAGGTGCAGTATCTCGCCGACGTGGCCGACTCGCTCGTCGAGAGTATAACACTCGTCATACCGCTCATCCATGCCAATGCCGACAAGCTCTTCTTCATTGACCAGCTCACACACGACAACCCCGGCAACGTAAACCTGAACCTCCTGCTGCTCGATCCGGAGGGTAAGATGAACCTGCGCATGCATTCGCGCTCACGACGTGTCAACGTCACACGCCAGTTCCTCACCGACCTGACGCTGAAGTTCCAGGACATCGACGACTTCGAATATCGCATCAACGATAACTGACCTCAACGCTTCACAAGAATAACAGTTACTAATTTCAAATCCTAAATTCATTATGGCATTACAAATCACAGATGCAAATTTCAACCAGCTGCTCGAAGCTGGCAAACCCATGCTCGTTGACTTTTGGGCAACATGGTGCGGCCCCTGCAAGAAGGTAGGCCCCTACGTAGAGGAACTCGCAGAACAGTACGCCGACCAGGCCATCGTTGGCAAGGTCGATGTCGATGAGAACGACGGACTCGCCATGCGCTTCGGCATCCGCAACATCCCTACGCTGCTCTTCTTCAAGGACGGCAACGACGTACCTGTTGACAAGCTCGTAGGTGCCGCACCGAAGTCTGAACTCGAGGCAAAGCTCAAGGCTATCCTCTGAGCTTGACATCACCCTATTCATACACTCCGGGTGGGGTCTGTCAGTTAATGTTTATTCTCAGACCCCACCCTCAAAAAACTTACTCCACAATGGACGACGACCTCATCCTCGACGCCGAGGAAGACATCAAGATTGCCGAGTTCGTTAAGGCATATCTCCCTCAGGAGGTGAAGCCTCGCTTTTCCGACGACGACATCCTCTATTTCATGGACCTGCTCGGAGAATACTTCGCCGAGAGTGGTATGCTCGACGGCACCGACGGTACCGACGACCCCGACGAGGACATCGACATCGACATCGATGCCGCCGCCGAGGCTCTGGCCTCCAAGGCCCGCAAGGAGAAATATGGCGACTTCGCAGCCGACGACATCGCCTGGATCATCCAGGCCGAGCTCGAATACGGCGACGACAATTAGGCTCCGGCGGCCTTCACCTCTGCCGGCCTCACATCACACCATACATTTGGGCGAGGGGCGAAATCCCTCGTCCAAATCCATAATATACAGAATATGAAACGACTCCTCACCATACTCATTGCCATCATCGTGCAGTCGGCCTTCGCAGGACAGCAGTCGGCGGCAAAGGCACAAACCGACCCTCGCGAGTCGGCCATACGGAAGCTGCTGCAATCCACGATGATGATCAACCAGCTTTATGTCGATACCGTGAACCTCGACCGTCAGGTGGAGGATGCCATCACCGGTATGCTCTCAAAGCTCGATCCGCACTCTGCCTATACCAACGCCGCCGACACCAAGAAGCTCACCGAGCCGCTACAGGGCAACTTCGATGGCATCGGCGTGCAGTTCAACATGCTCGAGGACACGCTACTTGTCATTCAGACGGTGGCCAAGGGACCGTCGGAGCGTGCGGGCATCGTGGCCGGCGACCGCATAGTCTCCGTCAACGACACAGCCATTGCCGGCGTCAAGATGAGTCGCGACGAAATAATGAGACGCCTGCGCGGCCCACGCGGCACCGTGGCACATCTGGGCATCGTGCGTCACGGCATCGACGGAATCATCAACTTCGACGTCAAACGCGACCGCATACCCCTCCACAGCGTCGATGCGGCATTCATCATACGTCCTGGCGTGGGACTGATACGCTTCTCCAACTTCGCCGCCACGACTCATGACGAGGTGGCCGATGCCATACGCAGACTGAAGAAGCAAGGCATGAAGTCGCTCATCCTCGACCTCCTCGGCAACAGCGGAGGCTACCTCGGCGCCGCTGCCGAACTCGCCAGTGAGTTTCTGCCCAAGGACGACCTCATAGTATATACGCGCGGGCGCAACGGCATCCAGGCCGGCGAGTATCATTCCACCGGCAGCGGCCTGTTCCGCGAGGGTGAGCTCATAGTACTCGTCGATGAATATAGCGCTTCGGCAGCGGAAATCCTCGCCGGAGCCATACAGGACCAAGACCGCGGTACCATCGTCGGCCGACGCACCTTCGGCAAGGGCCTCGTGCAGCGACCCATCGAGCTGGACGACGGCTCCATGATACGCCTCACAATAGCACGCTACTACACCCCCTCCGGACGTTGCATCCAGAAACCCTATGCCAAGGGCGACGCCAAGGCATACGCCCGCGACGTCGTGGAGCGCTACAACCGCGGCGAACTCACTTCGGCCGACAGCATTCACTTCCCCGACTCCCTACGCTACACAACGCTGCGCCGGCACCGCACCGTCTATGGCGGCGGAGGCATCATGCCCGACAGATTCGTGGCTCTCGACACCACACGCTTCACACGCATGTACCGTGAACTCAGCGCACGTTCCTATGTCGTCAGCACCAACCTCCGGTATATGGACGCCCACCGCGACGAGCTGCGACGCCTCTACCCCGACTTCGACACCTTCAGGCGCGACTTCCAGATGCCACGCGACGTCATTGACGTCATGCTTGCCGAAGCCGCCGCGAAGGACAAGATCAAGCCTCGCGACGATGCCGAACTCGAGAAGACCGTTGCCGACCTTGGCCTTATCCTCAAGGGACTCGTGGCGCGCGACCTCTGGGATATGTCCGAGTACTTCCAGATCATCTACGAGCACGACCCCATTGTCACTCAAGCCCTCGAGCTGCTGCAATCCCACGCGTCATGAAACAGTATCTCTCCCTCCTACAGCGCATACTCGACGAAGGCACCGACCGCACCGACCGCACAGGCACCGGCACGCGTAGCATCTTCGGCCACCAGATGCGCTTCGCACTCAGCGACGGTTTCCCGTTGCTCACCACCAAGAAGCTGCACCTGCGCAGCATCATCCACGAGCTGCTGTGGTTCCTGCGTGGCGACACCAACATAGGCTATCTCCACGACAACGGCGTCACCATCTGGGACGAATGGGCTGATGCCGACGGCAACCTCGGTCCCATCTACGGTCACCAGTGGCGCTCATGGCCCGACTATGACGGCGGCACAATAGACCAGATCTCACAGGTCATCGACCTCATACGCCACCATCCCGACTCGCGCCGCATGGTGGTGTCGGCATGGAACGTTGCCGAGGTGGGCAAGATGGCACTGCCTCCCTGCCACTGCCTCTTCCAGTTCTATGTCGCCGACGGCAGGCTCTCGCTGCAACTCTATCAGCGCTCGGCAGACACCTTCCTCGGCGTGCCTTTCAACATCGCCAGCTACGCCCTCCTGCTGCTCATGATGGCACAGGTCACGGGCTTGAAGCCTGGCGACTTCATACACACCACCGGCGACACGCACCTCTATCTCAACCACCTGCCACAAGCACGCCTGCAACTCACCCGACAACCCCGTGAGCTGCCCACGATGCTCATCAACCCCGATGTCCACGACCTCTTCAGCTTCCGCTATGAGGACTTCGAGCTCGTGGGCTACGACCCGCATCCGCACATCGCCGCACAGGTCAGCGTGTGAGGCCGGGTGTTGCCCGGATTCGCAAAACCACACACCTCATCATGTCTCCACTAAGTATTTCCATCATCGTTGCCGCGGCACAGAACGATGCCATAGGTCTGGACAATGCCCTTCTCTACTGGCTGCCCGACGACATGCGCCGCTTCCGAGAGCTCACCACTGGCCACACCGTCGTCATGGGGCGCCGCACATGGGAGTCGCTGCCTAAGGGTGCCCTGCCCAACCGCCGCAACATCGTGCTCACGCGCCAACCTGGCTACATCGCCGCGGGGGCAGAGGTGTTTGCATCACTGCCCGAAGCGCTGACGGCCTGCCGCGACGAGGATGTCTTCATCATCGGCGGTGCCAGCGTCTATGCCGAGGCCATGCCGCTGGCACAACGTATCTATCTTACCCGTGTCCACGACACACCGGCAGAGGCTGATGTCTTCTTCCCCGCCATCGATGCTGCAGAGTGGTTCGTGGCATCACGGCAGAGGCATGACGCCGATGCGCGCCACGCCAAGGCCTTCACCTTCACAGACCTCTGGCGACACCCCCTCGCACTCTTCCGCCACTGTCCGCGTTGCGGGTCGCCGCGCTTCGTCATCGGCGATGCCAAGTCAAAGCGGTGCGACGACTGCGGCTTCACCTACTACTTCAATCCCTCGGCGGCCACCGTGGCACTCATAGAGCGCCAAGGTGCCGAAGGAACGGAGTGGCTCTGTGTGCGACGTGCCAAGGAGCCCGCACGCGGCACACTCGACCTCCCCGGCGGCTTTTCCGACATGTTCGAGACGAGCGAGGAGGGCGTACGCCGCGAGGTGCTCGAGGAGACGGGGCTTCAGGTCTGCCAGACAGAATACCTCTTCTCCATGCCCAACCAGTACGTCTATTCGGGCTTCACCGTGCACACCATCGACATGTTCTACCGTTGCCGCGTGGTCGACGACAGCGTAGCACGTGCTGCCGACGATGCCGCCGAGGTGCTGTGGCTGCGCCCCTCAGACATCTGCCCCGACGACTTCGGGCTCGACAGCATACGTCGCGGCATCAAGCGCCTGCTCGGCAGCATGTCAGCCGACACGGCATAGCAGGGGCTGACACCCCTGCCTGTGATGAGCCACCTCTACGGGCTTACGGCAGCTTGCGAAACCTGAGTAGTTTATATTATATCCTGGATAATGACGCAGGAGGCGTAATCTTTCAATAGCCGCTGTGTCGGCAGGACCTGCGGATGGTTGGGGGGCAGTATATACCGAGCCTGAGGGGGGGCGCCTGAGGGCCGATACTGAATGATAGTGTACCCCTTCATGATGTTAATTTATAGAATCCACCTTAATACATGAGAAAATGGAAAACAATGAAAACAGAGAAAACAATGAAAACAAAGGCCGTAAGGTCGCTATAGACATTGTCAAGGCCAACGTGTTTGCATTTGTGATCATGGTGGTGTCTGCCATCGTATTCCTCGTGCCGTTCTTCCTGATATGGAAGGACAAGAAGCCTCTTTTCAGCCACGATGGCGGTTTTGGCAGTATTATATGGGTGTTTGGGCTGGTGCTGGCAGGCATCGTTGTGCATGAGCTCATTCATGGCCTGACATGGGCGCACTTCGCCCGCAACGGCTGGAAGAGCATCAGTTTCGGGGTGATGTGGAAGATGCTCACCCCCTACTGTCATTGCAACGAGCCGATGCGAATTTACGGCTATATGGCCGGAGCCATGATGCCATGCATCGTGCTGGGCATCATTCCTGCCGTAGTGGCATTATGCATCGGAAACCTGCCCCTATTGGTATGGGGCATATTCTTCATATCAGCTGCCGCAGGAGACATCTGGATGACATGGCTGCTCACCAAGGAAAAGCCTGACAGCCTCGTGCTCGACCATCCCACGGAGGCTGGCTTCTACATCATCGACGAAGAATAGCCGACGCCATACTTCCCAATTATCTTTTCCATCTCACACACATAGCCTCACACTTCATTCCATGACCATGGGATGCCCGATACAGTCTTAGCGCCTTCTAAGCTACGACGTCATGACTCTGGCATATTCGTCCATCCGCTTTTGAGTAAGAAGGTGGATGCGGGTAGTGCCGCACCATTGGTGAGGTCGCCGCGGGCGACGGGCGTCCAGTTGTAGCGCACGCTCTGGGGAAACGTAACGCCATCGGCCTTCAGGATTATCTTATTGCCGCTGACGACGGGCGTTGCCGGGTGGAAGATGCCGTCCCAACCAGCTATCTCGAAGCCGCGTGTGGCAGTGAGACCGTCGGCATGGTCAAAGCCGATGACGATGGCATGGTCTTTCCCTGATACGACATAGCGTGGCCGCGGCCCCTCGCTCTCTGTGGCATGGCCGTAGGTGTGTGTCAGGGCTTGCAGGGCGAGACGTTCGCCCACGGGGCGCTTGGCGGTATAGTGCACGTCGAGGCTGTCGCCGAGGTCGGTAGTGACGGCCATCCACGTGTGTGGCAGCTCATCGGCGAGGCGGCGCTGGCTGTCGCGGAAGGCAGGCCACGACGGGCGGTTGAGGCTTGAGAGCTGCACGACGTAGAAGGGCAGCACGGGATGCCGCTGGAACTCGCATCGCCACCGACGTGCGAAGTGCTGACGCCACGACTCCTCAAGGAGGCGGAACAGGCGTTCGTGCACCTCGATGTTGTGGGCGTTGCTCTCGCCCTGGTACCACAGCACACCTTTGACGGGCAGGTGGCCGAGGGGCGCTATGGCAGCCTCGAAGAGGTAGGCGGGGTCGTAGGGATGTCGTGCCAGAGGGTTATATACGGGCGACGCCTTGTCGAGTGCGCGGGCTATGTTCTGTGCCGCGCGTCCTCGTGCCCAAGGCTGGCCGTAGTCGGCGTGGAGCCAGTCGGTGAGGATGTCGGGAAACTCACGCTCCAGCGTCGTGCGATCTACCCACGACTCTGTGGTGGAACCGCCGACGGCATTGCAGATGATGCCTATAGGCACGTCGGGCAGACTGTCGGCGAGGGTGCGTCCGAAGGCGTAGGCCACGGCCGAGAAACGCCTCACCACGTCTGGCGTGGCCAAACGCCAGCCCTGAGAGTCCATGTAGCGCAGCTCGTTGGTGAAGGTGACTGCGGAGTCGGGCCATTGCACGGCATCTGTGCGTGCGCGTGCGGGCATATTATATAGGCGTAGGTTGGTGAGGCGTCGGGCATCGGCAAGGTCAGCATCGAGGCTGTTGCACTCATCGACACGCTGCTCCATGTTAGACTGCCCGCTGGCCAGCCACAGGTCGCCGAAGAAGATGCTGTCGATGGTGAGCGATGTGAGGTGGTGGGAGGCACCGTCGCGGAGCGACGGCATTCTCGACATGGAATGGAAGGGATAGTCTTTGGGATAGTAGAACTGATAGTTTCGCGGGTCGAGGGGCGTGGAGGTTATGGTGAGCTTGTAGGGACCTCCGGCCTTCATGTGCGGCAGCTCCACGCTCCACGAACCGTCGGCGCGCGTGAAGTTGCCACACTGCTTCACCACCGTGCCGTCGGCCTGCGACAGCACCACCTCGATGTGCTGGCGGGCATCGGCCGTGCCTTCGAGCAGCAGGTGTTCGTCGCGCGGCAACACCATGCCATCGGCATAGACGGGTGGCAGGCGTAGGCCGCCGTAGTCGCCTGTGAGCGCGCTGAAGACGGTCTTGGCGATGATGGCAGCGCCCTCGGGGTTGGGGTGCAGGGCGTCGGGGAAGAGGTCGGGGCGTGAGTGCAGCGGTGTATAGAGATCCACGAGCTGTGTGCCGGTGCCGCCGGCCACGGTGGCTATGGCCTGCTGGATCTGTCCGTGCCAGTCGCGTGTGCCGCTCTGGAAACGCGGATGGCGCTCGAAGATGGGCGTCATGCGGCAGACGAGGATGCGCGCTTCGGGGTTGGCACGGCGGAATGAGTCTATGAGAGCATGGTAGTCGGGTATGAACTGCTCCTTCCAGTCGGGCCAGTTGCGCGGGTCGGTGTCGTTGAGTCCAAGGTGTATCACAACCCAGTCGGCACGGAAGTCCATTGCCCGCCGGAACTCGGGCGTCTGCATGTATGGCCTGTGGCCACGGCGCAGGAGTGTGGAGCCCGAGTGGCCGAAGTTGGCAACCTCGAAGCCTGCACCCAGCATCTGCTGCAAGCGAACGGGGTAGGCATCGTGGTCGCGGTCGCTGAGGCCGTAGCCGTAGGTCACGCTGTTGCCCACACATGCCACGCGGATGACACTCTTGACCTTCGTGCGTGTACGTGCCGCGCATGGAGCGACGGGCATGAAGATTGAGACGACGGAAATCAGCAGGTTGATGATGACGTAAGTGTGGCGGTGATGATTCATAGTGGTTGATGTGTTACATTTTTGGTGCAAATATATGAAAAAACATGCAAAGGTTGAAGTGCTTTGGCGAAAAAGTGCTAACTTTGCGGCGAAAATGTCTTAACGACGCACAGATAGCACATTATGAGATACACCTTACTTACCATCGCGATGCTCTCGGGCATCACTTTCACCTCTGCCACGGCCCAGGAGCGTAAGCTGGAGGGCATGGCCGACGAGAACCACGTCATCGACCTCACCCTCGACAGTCTTGAGAAGGCCAACACCATGCGCCCCGTGGCAGGCAGCAGCCGCAAGGGGTCGAACCCCGTGCTCTTCCTCGTCGGAAACTCCACTATGCGCACCGGCACGGCCGGCAACGGCGACAACGGCCAGTGGGGATGGGGCTATTTCGAGCATAACTATTTCGATGCAGACAAGATAACGGTAGAGAACCATGCCCTCGGCGGCACCAGCTCGCGCACGTTCTACACATATCTGTGGGACGATGTGAAGAAGGGCATCCGTCCTGGCGACTACGTCGTCATCGAGCTCGGACACAACGACAACGGCCCCTTCGACAGTGGGCGATGCCGTGCCACCATCAAGGGCATCTCGCCGACAGACTCCGTCGTGGTGACGCTGAAGGAAGGTGCCCGCAAGGGTCAGCAGGAGACGGTGTGGAGCTACGGCGAGTACATGCGTCGCTACATCCGCGAGACACGCGCCCTCGGCGCACACCCCATACTGATGAGCCTTACGCCGCGCAAGCGTGACGATGACGGCCGCTGGGTGCCCGTGCATGTCGATAAGACGTTCGGCCTGTGGGCACGTCAGGTGGCGCAAGAGATGGACGTGCCCTTCGTTGACCTCAACGAGATATCGTGTGCCAAGTACGAGCAGATGTCGTCGTGGAAGGTCAATTACCACTTCTATCTTGACAACATACACTGCTCGAAGTTCGGCGCAGAACTCAATGCCCGCAGCGCTGCCGAGGGCATCGCCGCCTCCACGCACCCCGAGCTGAAGCCGCTGCAGGCCATGATGACGAACCTCGCCCTGCCCACGACAGGTGTGCGCCGCCAGAAGGGCAAGCCCGTGGTGTTCATCACCGGCGACTCTACGGTCAAGAACACCGACAGCGACAGCACCGGCATGTGGGGATGGGGGTCGCAGGCATATCGCATCTTCGATGCCGACAAGATAACGTGGGTCAACTGCGCACAGGCGGGCCGCTCCTCGCGCACGTACCTTAAGGAAGGCCGTTGGGACAAGGTGTACAACGACCTTCAGCCCGGCGACTTCGTGCTCATACAGTTCGGCCACAACAACATCGGCGAGTTGCACAAAGGCAAACATCGCGGCGAGATCCCCGGCACGCGCGACACCAGCTGCGTGAGCCGCGTGGAGTTGCCCACCGAGCATATCAATGAGGTGGTCTATTCCTTCGGATGGTACCTGCGCAAGTTCATCGACGACTGCCGACAGAAAGGTGCCACACCGATCCTCGTGAGCTTGACACCTCGCAACGAATGGCCCGACGGCCGACACATAGAGCGCCGCAACGACTCGTTCGGGAAGTGGTACCGCGAGGTGGCAGAGCAGACGGGCTGCGAGCTCGTGGATCTGCATAACATCACGGCCGATGCCCTTGATGCCATAGGACGTGAGGCGGCAAGAGACTATTTCAACCGCGACCACACACACACATCGCTGCTCGGAGCACGCCTCAACGCCACGGGCATTGCCATCGGCCTGCGCCACAACGACAGCCCGTTGGCCAAATACCTCAAGTGACGGCTCTCGCGGATGGCGTGATGCAAGGCAGCTGTTGGCAGCAACATTATACCTCAAAAACAAGCTATAAGAAATGGAAAGTATTCTTGACCAGCGCGATGCGCTGAAGAAAGTGGTGACAGATGTCGCCGAGGTGGCCGGCTATCTCTGGCAGAAAGGATGGGCCGAGCGCAATGGCGGCAACATCACCGTGAACATCACAGAGCAGGTGGATGACACCATCCGCCAGCTGCCGGCCATCTCACCGGTGTATCAGATCGGCACCACGCTGCCGCACCTCCGTGGCTGCTACTTCTACTGCAAAGGTACGCAGATGCGTATGCGCGACCTCGCACGCCGGCCTATGGACAATGGCTCCGTGATACGCATCCTCGACGACTGCGCATCGTATGTCATCGTTGCCGACAAGCCCGTGAAGCCCACAAGCGAGCTGCCGTCGCACCTCGCCGTCCACGACTACCTGCTGGCCAAAGGCTCGCCATATCGTGCCAGCCTCCATACGCATCCTATAGAACTGGTGGCCCTGACACACAACCGCCGCTTCATGGAGAAGGACGTCGCCACGCGGATGCTGTGGTCGATGATCCCGGAGACGAAAGCCTTCTGCCCGCGCGGCCTCGGCATGGTGCCATATATGCTGCCGTCGAGTGTCGAGCTGGCCGATGCCACCATCCGCGCCATAGATGACGACTACGATGTCGTGATGTGGGAGAAGCACGGCGTCTTCGCCGTAGATACCGACATCATGAGTGCCTTCGATCAGGTCGATGTGCTCAACAAGGCTGCCCTCATCTACATCGCTGCCAAGAACATGGGCTTCGAGCCCGACGGCATGAGCGACGCACAGATGAAGGAGCTGAGCGATGTCTTCGGACTGCCAAAATGACTGCTGACAAATAATCGCTAATGTTATGAGACGCATCTTCACTACAGCGCTGACGCTCGGCATGGCACTGGGCATCCATGCCCAGTATGTCAGCAGTACTATCGAACTGTGGGGCAACGCCGTCCCCGGCCAGAAGGAGGCCAAGGCCGCTCCCGTGACAAAGATGGGCAGCGACAAGGTGCTGCGCTTCGATAAGGTGACGAATCCTACGCTCGAGGTCTTCGAGCCTGCATCGGCAGCTGCCGATGCCGTGGGCAGCGGCAAGGCCGTCATCGTCTGTCCTGGCGGGGCTTACTCTATCCTGGCTTATGACAAAGAGGGTCAGGAGGTGGCACGCTGGCTTGCCGGTCAGGGCTTCACGGCCTTCGTGCTCGCATATCGTGTGCCCAACAACCGCCTCGGTGCCTTGCAGGATGCCCAGCGTGCCATCCGGCTCGTCCGTGCCAAGGGCTTTCAGACGGTGGGCATCATAGGCTTCTCGGCTGGCGCTTCGCTGAGCTGCCGTGCTGCCACGCTGTGGCACGACCCTGCCTATGAACCTCAGGACGATGCCGACCGTCTGTCGTGTCGCCCCAACTTCGGCATGCTCATCTATCCCGCTTATCTCGACGAGGGCGAGGGCGGCACGCTGTCGCCGGAGCTCAGCGTATCGGCGGAGACGCCGCCACTCTTCGTCTTCGGCACAGAAGATGATGTCCGCTACAGCGGGCCGTCGTCGCTCACCATCACCGATGCCATGCGTCGCGCCAAAGCCCCTGTGGAGCTTCACTATCTGGCTCGCGGCGGTCATGGTTATGGCATGCGCACCGGAGTAGGTCTCATCTGGCCTAAGCTCGCCGAGGCGTGGCTCAAGGGGCTGTAAGCCTTCGACACATTCAATAATCTACGTAAAAGCCTTCCGTCCGGGCAAGACAATAAGTTGTCTTGCCCGGACGGAAGGCTTTTACATAGCTGTGTTTACAGCTGTAGGTTGAGCACGAAGCGTGTGCCTTTGGTGAACTCAGGATCTATGCTGAGTTCTCCGTTCATTTTCTCGGCCATACGTCGGCAGATGGGAAGGCCGAGGCCGTCGCCGGTGGTGAGGTCGCGCACTTCGAGGAAGGGCTTGAAGACATCCTCGCGTCGCTCCTTGGCAATGGTGCTGCCCGTGTTGGCCACCATGAACTGCTGCTTGTGCGGGCCGCGCTTCTTGAAGTCGAGATGTATGTTGCCGCCCTCGGGGGTGAAGTCGATGGCATTGCTGAGCAGGTGTGTGAGGATATGTGAGACGTAGTCGCGATTGATCTTAGCACTCATGGCCGGAACATCCATCTTGATGCTCACGCCGGGCTTGACACTGCCGCGCAGAGGCTCCACAATAGCCTGACAGAATGGCTGGAGGGGCGTGTCCTGCAGCGGGACGTTCTCAGTGGCCGTTGCCTCAAGGGCAGAGAGTGTCTGTATGTGCTCGGAGAAGTCCTGCAGAGCTTTCACCTCGGGCTGTCGGGCATCGAGCTTGTTCAGCGTGGGACTTAGCTGTTGTGAGATGTTGCTGATGAACTTGGCTTTCAGGGCTATGTTCTCGTTGGCACGTCTGATGAGCCGCTTCTGCTTTCGGGTGAGCACGATGAAGCGCAGCAGCACCAGCACGCCGACAGCCAGCGCTATGGCCAGTGCGGCGAGGACAGTGAAGAGGCTTGCTATGAGGCGCTGGCGTGATGCCAGGGTGTTCTCCTTCTCGGCGATGGAAGCCTGCCCCGCGTCAATCTGTTCCTGAAGGGCGCGCCGCTCATCGGCGGCCTTGATGGCTGCCGTGGAATCTTTCCAGGCTATGTAGCCGCTGTAGGCCTGAGCCACCATGTTGGCACTGCCTGACTTACGGCCGTTGGCGATGAGGGTCTTATAGACTTCGTCAACCTTGGCATATTCCTTCTCGGCGGTGAGCTTCGTGGCCATCTCGCGGAAGATGGCATTGCCCTTGGCATCCAGACCGAAGGTGTAGTAGAAGATGGCCTTGTGGTAGAGAAGGTCGTTGCGCAGGCTCTCGTCGGCAGAGGCCGTGGCAAGGCGTTCCATGATGTCCAGCTGCTCCTGGGCCGGCACGCTGCGGTGCATCTTCAGGTACATGGCCATGCGCTCGCGCACGACTTTGTAGCGCCATGCTGCGATGTCGGTGGGGCGCTGTGCCTCGTCGGCAGAGATGGCATGGTCGATAATCCTCAGAAGGTCGAAGGCTTCCTGGTAGTGGCTTTCATTGTGATAGAGAGCGGCGGCCTTGACGCCGCATTCCACGCCTTGGCCTGTGTTGCCCTTCGCGACATAATCCTCAAAGGCGCGAATCCAGAGCGCACGGGCGCTGTTACCCTTACCAGACTGCTGCTCGGCCTCGGCCCGCTGTTGCAGGCTGCTCTTCTCCTGTGCGCACACAGCGGTGAGCGCGCATGTGAGGCAAATCCATAGAAATACAACTTTTCTACTCATACGTTTGTTACTCCTTATCTTTGTGCTATTGCGAGTGCAAAAGTAGGTAATTTCCATGAATCCTCACAATGATTCTGCAACTTTTAGTTCGTAGGGATCAAAAAAAAGCGTACCGCCGTAGCGGTACGCCCCTAAAAAAGGTATGAACAATATAGAGGAACAGGCTTACATCATGCCGCCCATGCCCGGAGCACCGCCCATCGGCATCTCGGGCTTGTCCTCCTTGGCGTCGCAGATGACGCACTCGGTGGTGAGGAACATGCCTGCTATGCTGGCAGCGTTCTCCAGAGCCACACGTGCCACTTTGGCAGGGTCGATGATGCCGCTGGCCTTCAGAGCCTCGTACTTGTCGGCACGGGCATTGTAGCCGTAGTCGCCCTCGGCAGCCTTGACGTTGTTAACCACGACGCTGCCTTCCAGACCGGCATTCTCGACAATCTGACGCAGAGGCTCCTCGATGGCACGCTCCACGATGCGGATGCCGGTGGTCTCATCGGAGTTCTCGCCCTTCAGGCCTTCGAGAGCCTTGATGGCACGGATGTAGGCTACGCCGCCGCCCGGGATGATACCCTCCTCGATGGCTGCGCGGGTGGCGCAGAGAGCATCGTCAACGCGGTCCTTCTTCTCCTTCATCTCTGTCTCAGAGGGAGCACCCACGTAGAGCACTGCCACGCCGCCGGAGAGCTTGGCAAGACGCTCCTGCAGCTTCTCCTTGTCGTATGAAGATGTGGTGTTCTGAATCTCGTTCTTGATCTGGTTGATACGGTCTTTGATGAGCTCGCTCTGGCCATGGCCGCTGACGATGGTGGTGTTGTCTTTGGTGATGGTCACCTTGTCGGCAGAACCCAGCATCTCGATGGTGGCCTGTTCGAGCTTCAGACCCTTCTCCTCACTGATGACGACGCCGCCGGTGAGGATGGCGATGTCTTCGAGCATTGCCTTGCGACGGTCGCCGAAGCCCGGAGCCTTCACGGCGCAGATCTTCAGCTGGCCACGCAGACGGTTGACGACGAGGGTGGTGAGAGCCTCGCTATCGACATCTTCGGCAATGACGAGCAACGGACGGCCGGTCTGCACTGCCGGTTCCAGGATGGGCAGGAAGTCCTTCAGGTTGGAGATCTTCTTGTCGTAGATGAGGATGTAAGGGTTCTCCATCTCGCACTCCATCTTCTCGGTGTTGGTGACGAAGTAGGCGCTGAGGTAGCCGCGGTCGAACTGCATACCCTCGACCACGCCGATGGTGGTGTCGCGGCCCTTGGCCTCCTCGATGGTGATGACGCCGTCCTTCGACACTTTCTGCATAGCCTCGGCCAGGAGCTTACCAATCTCGGGATCGTTGTTGGCGCTCACGGTGGCAACCTGCTCAATCTTCTCGTAGTCGTCGCCTACCTGTTCGCTCATGCCGTGGATGCACTCCACAACCTTGGCCACGGCCTTGTCGATGCCGCGCTTGAGATCCATGGGGTTGGCACCGGCGGTGACGTTCTTCAAGCCCTCGCGCACGATGGCCTGAGCCAGGACAGTGGCTGTCGTAGTGCCGTCGCCGGCATCGTCGCCGGTCTTGGAGGCTACGCTCTTGACGAGCTGAGCGCCGGCGTTCTGGAAGGCATCGGCCAGCTCAATCTCTTTGGCCACGGTGACACCGTCCTTCGTGATCTGGGGAGCACCGAACTTTTTCTCGATGATGACGTTGCGTCCTTTCGGGCCAAGAGTTACTTTGACGGCATTTGCCAACTGGTCAACGCCCTGCTTCATCTGCTCGCGGGCTTCGATATTGAATTTTATTTCTTTAGCCATTTTTCTGTTGATTTATTACGTTGTTACGATGTTGCGTTATTTCGGTGTTTCGGTATAACGTTATTACGTTGTTGCGTTATTCCGTTGTTGCGTCAGGCCATCTTAGCCACTACGTCGCTCTGACGCATGATGAGGTACTTCTTACCCTCGTGCTCGAGCTCGGTGCCGGCATACTTGCCATAAAGGACTTGGTCGCCTGCCTTGAGCACCATCTCTTCGTCCTTGGTGCCGCCGCCCACGGCAACGACAGTACCCTGGAGTGGCTTCTCCTTAGCTGTGTCGGGTATGATGATACCTCCGACGGTCTTCTCTTCTGCTGCAGCGGGTTCTATGAGAACGCGGTCTGCTAAAGGTTGAATCTTCATAATCGTTATTGGTTTTATGAGTTTATAATGTTGTTTGTTCCTTTGTCTATAATGTTGTTTGCTTCTTGTTCGCCTTCATACGAGCGAAAGGCGTGCCAAAGCGTCCTGGTCTGCCAACTTGTCAGTCTTTCGCACTCATAAAACCCTGCAACGTGCCATCGTCATGACCCACGAATGCCCTTCATGGTGAGAGATATGCGGTTGCGGCGAAGGTCAACCTCTGTGACACGGACGCGCACATGCTGGTGCAGACGCACGATGTCGGTGGGGTGGCTCACGTAGCGGTCGGCGAGTTGTGAGATGTGCACGAGACCGTCTTGATGCACGCCCACGTCAACGAAGGCTCCGAAGTTAGTGATATTGGTGATGATGCCCGGCAGCTCCATGCCCTCGTGCAGGTCGGCGATGTCACTCACCGTGGGGTCAAACTCAAACTCCTCGACGTCGGCGCGCGGGTCACGGCCGGGCTTCTCCAGCTCAGCCATGATGTCGGTGAGCGTCGGCAACCCGACATCGCCACCTATATAATTATTAATGTTCACGCGCGCGCGACGTTCCTTGTCGGCAATGAGGTCAGCTACGCTGCAACCCTGGTCGTCGGCCATGTGCTCTACCAGTGCATAGCGCTCGGGGTGCACGGCGGTGCCGTCGAGAGGGTTCTCGGCCTCGGGAATGCGCAGGAAACCGGCACATTGCTCGAAGGCGGCAGGGCCGAGCCGGGGCACCTTCTTCAGTGCAGCCCTCGATGCGAAGGGGCCGTGTTCGCGGCGGTAATCCACAATGTTCTTTGCCAGCGACGGCCCGAGTCCGCTGACGTATGTCAGCAGGTGTTGCGAGGCGGTGTTGAGGTTCACGCCAACGAGGTTCACGCAGCTCTCTACGGTCTGGTCGAGCGAGTGCTTGAGCTTCGCCTGATCGACGTCGTGCTGATACTGACCCACACCGATGCTTTTGGGGTCTATCTTCACGAGCTCGGCCAGCGGATCCATCAGTCGGCGACCGATGCTCACGGCGCCGCGCACGGTGACGTCTTCGTCAGGGAACTCATCGCGTGCCACCTTCGATGCGGAATAGACCGATGCGCCGTCCTCCGACACCACATAGACAGGCACGCTGAACCCCAGCTGATGTAGGGTGAAATCCACGAAATCCTTTGTCTCGCGGCTGGCGGTGCCGTTGCCGATGGCAATGGCTTCGATGTGGTAGCGGCGCAGCATGGCGGCGGTGTGCTCCATGGCATCGGCACGTCGTGCGGCAGGGGGATGCGGGAAGATGGCTTCGTGATGCAGGAGGTTGCCCTGAGCGTCGAGACACACCACCTTGCAGCCTGTGCGGAAGCCCGGGTCGATGGCCAGCACGCGTTTCTGACCCAGCGGCGCACCCAGCAGTAGCTGACGCAGGTTGTCGGCGAAGACGCGAATGGCTTCGTCG
>Ga0247610_10001759_pt1 | contig 26172 bp, 63 predicted proteins | sample 174DNAGHGhighgp2_FD_193483 | JGI IMG/M metagenome (GOLD analysis project Ga0247610, IMG submission 193483) | Sheep rumen microbial communities from Palmerston North, Manawatu-Wanganui, New Zealand - 1742 DNA GHGhigh gp2 | ecosystem: Host-associated > Mammals > Digestive system > Stomach > Rumen...
ATGAAGAGTTGTTGGTTATAGGTAAAGAACTCGCAGAGGCCAGAATGGTGAAGAAGTATATCGCTGACGAGAAAAGCAATAGAGACTTGATCGAACTTGCGAAATGTTTTGGGTGGATTGCTCCTGATGTGTCAAAGATTCGTGTGACCGATGCTATGATGGTGTCTACAGTGAATGACAAAAACGGATATTCGTTGTTGAGCGATTCTAAATTGACGTCTTTTGATGAGTTCGAATATTTTACTGGTGTAACTGTGTGTCCTGGATACAATACTGATAATGATATTCCATCTTTGCCGAGTAGTTGTACTTCAATAAAACTGCCTGAGTCAATAGAAAGTATTGGAGATTATGCTTTCCGTGGTTGCAGCGGTTTGAGCTCTGTGACGATTCCCAATAGCGTTATCAGCATTGAAAGGTTGGCTTTCTATGATTGCAGAGGTTTGACCTCTGTGACGATTCCCAATAGCGTAACAAGCATTGGAAGTTCTGCTTTCAAGAATTGCAGCAGTTTGACCTCTGTGACAATTGGCAATAGCGTCACCAGCATTGGAATGGGTGCTTTCGAAAATTGTACAAGTTTGACATCAGTAACGATTCCCAACAGTGTCACAAGCATTGGAGAGTCTGCTTTCTACTATTGCAGCGGTTTGACCTCTGTGACAATTGGCAATAGCGTCACCAGCATTGGAGATGAGGTTTTCTCTGGTTGCAGCGGTTTGACCTCGGTGACTATTCCCCACAGTGTCACAAGCATTGGAAGTGCTGCTTTCTTTGATTGCGGCTGTTTGAGCTCTGTGTCGATTCCAAATAGAGTCACCAGCATTGGAAGTTCTGCTTTCTCTAGTTGCAGCGGTTTGACCTCGGTGACTATTCCCCACAGTGTCACAAGCATTGGAGATGAGGCTTTCTATGGTTGCGACGGTTTAACGTCAGTCATATTCACGGGTACATCTACTCAATGGCGTGCAATACAAAGAGGTACAAATTGGCATTACAATGTCCCTACTACAACAGTATACTGCGAAGGTGATGACGCACCAATGTCTCTTGATGCGGTTTGAGAAAATTAAAATTCTTACGCGCGCGTTCATAAATATAATTACATATAAATAAAAAATTACAACATGGAAAAATTTGTTAAGTCATACGAAGAGTTCGTTAATGAAAGTGTAGTTAACGAAGAATATGGTCCGTTCAAACATAAATTTGTAGTTCATAAATGCAGTTGGAAATATTGCAAACGTGAAGGTATAGATGATTTGCTTGACAGACAATATCCTATTTTTGCTTACATTTATGACCCCAATGAAGAGTTCCTTCCAGATTATACACCAGATTGGCTTTATAAAATTATGGATAAAGTTAAGAAGCAATCCAACGGCGACTATATAGAACATCAGGAAAGTATGTTTGGAATGAATAAAAAATTCTATGATGCAATTATCCAACATCCAGATTGCATAAATCATAATGATATCGATACTCAAGCCGATGAGGATACCATTGATGATTGGAAAGATGATTTATGATGATTAAAAATAAAATTCAGAACAACATGGAAAAATTTATCAAATCGTATGAAGAATTCGTTAATGAAAGCGTAGTTAACGAATGCGGTTCCGTAACTCCAGAAAAGAAAGAAGAAAAAAGTCTTGAGGAATTGGAACAAGAAGTTAAAGAAGCCGAGCAAGAAGAAGAAAAAGAAGATGAGGCTGAAAAAGACGAGAAAGTAGAAGAGGAGGAATAAGAAACCTCAATTCCGTATCCCGTTGAAAATGAGACACTTGGGTTAATATCCGAGTGTCTTGTTGCGTTTAAAAAAGCGGGATTTTGTTACTATTATAAAATATATATTGAAAATATTGAAAAAAAAAGAAAAAAGTTGAAAAGAAGATGAATAATTTGTTATATTTACATTGACAGAGAATTCAAAAAAAAAAAGAATTCAAAAGATGGATATAACCTTCAGAGAAATATTGAATGACAAGGGAGACAGCAAAGCTCTACAACATTTTACAGGAGAGAATTTTGTTCCGAGAACAGGTGACTTTGTCTGGTTGAGAGATGATAAACAACACACACGCAGTTATCGTGTTATGTCAGTGTCAATCGAGTATGTGATGAGAAGACACGCTTATGTGATGGTAGTGAGAAATAAACCCGAAAATAAAAATGAAGAGTAAATTGAAAGATGGATGGATATGGTCGGCGTTGATCGCGATCTCTTTCCTGGTAATGCTGTGTGCAAAGTTATTCGCAGGCTGGGTAATCTCGTGGTGGATAGTCACACTGCCCCTGTGGATTATACCCGCTTTAGTGATCTGCATCGCCAGCGTGTGTGTGTTATTATTAATGGGAGTAGGAGTCTTCACCATACTGCTGAATGTATTCTATTTGATGTTCGGAGAAAGAGATGATTATGATGATTAAAATTTAAGAATATGAATGGAGTTTTGATTACTTTGGCGGTTTTATGTATAGTCGGTTCGGTCATAGTCCTTATGAGTGGAGTCGGACTGATTGACAATCTTCTTTACGGAAACGAGAAAGCTTTCGGTGCGGGCGATATTGCAACAGGCGTGCTGGTGATTATTACGTCGGTAGTGCTGATGCTCAATATCGCATTCACACCGAACGAAACAGACGTGATACGAGGCGATGCAACCTACATCGAGACACTGCATTTGACGCAACAGGGAGATACTGTTCGAACGTATACACTGCAATACGTAAACAAAAACTGCAAATGACGCAATCACACGCAAACGGTGCAAAAAGAATATGAATAATGCATTTGCTGCGGCTTAGTGCAAACCACGCAAACGGTGCAAAGTGGCGGTATTTATTGGAGTAGATGTATTCACCATCCTGCTGAAACTGTTCTGGTGGATAGTCGGAGAAAGAGATGATAGAGATGATTAATTTAAAAAAACATTTTTATGACAGAAATAGAAGTAAATAATGCTGCATTAGAGGTAATAAAGGCAAATAAATATCTAAAAGATAATAATATTCCTTCAGATTGGGGTGGCATTACAACTAGTAGTTCTAAAGGTATAAGTATAGATGAAGAAATGACATCTATATTAAAAAGTCTTTTTCCAAATAGAATGAAAAATAAGTGGAATACAAAAGGATGGGTTTTTGAGATTAATACATTAGACGAAGTCAAAGAATGTATGAATAAAATGAAGAACTTAACACCAGAGAAAATATCATATATTCTTTTAAGATTTATTAAAACAAAAAATTCTAAAGTTGATGAATCAATATTTTGTTTAAATGAAAATGTAACTAAAAATCCTATTGATAAAGATAAAAAATGGGATTTTATGATAAAAGACATTATATTTGATTTAAAAGGAACATATATTCCTATGAAATTTTCTAATAGGGAACTTTTTTTAACAAAAGTACGAGATGGTAAAATAGAAAATTCAGACCTGTTAGAATTAGCAAATTATTTATACGTTAATCAAAGTGGATATAAAACGAAAAGTGGTCGGTTTGATATACAGAATAGACTATTCTTAATTATGGTCCCAATTGATAACAATGATAACGGTGATCATATGCTTACAAAATATAGGGATAAAAAGAATTTAATCATGGATTTTTGTAATAATTTCGTCCACAAACCAGAATTCTTATATGAAGATTCAATATCTCATGAAAAGGCATATTGGAGATTTTTATTTCTTATTGAAAAAATGAATGAAAAAGGAGAACTTATATACACACATACATATATTTAAAATTAACTTATAATATTATGGCATTAAAAAATAATCATCTAATTAATGCTAGGAATAGCAAAAACGATGAATTTTATACTCAATACAAAGACATTGAAGAAGAAGTTTCTAAGTTTAAATCATCTTTTAATGGGAAGATAGTATATTGTCCATGTGATAGTTGTAATTCTAAATTTCCACAATATTTTAAAGATAAGTTTAAAGAACTTGGTCTAAAAGGACTTTATAGAAGTGCAATAAATGATGATGCTTTTTATTATGATGGAAATGAAGAAATTAAAATTGATGGTATAGTAGATATTACCAAGCAATCGTTTATTGATTTGATGTTAAAATGTGATATTGTTGTAACAAATCCTCCTTTTAGTTTATTTAGGGGATTCTTAGATAACATTATTAATAATAAAAAACAATTCCTTATTATTGGTCAGCAGAATACAATAAGCTGCAAATCTGTTTTTACACACATAATGGATGGGGAATTAACTCTTGATTATGGTTTTAATGGAATTGCTGGATGGTTTGAAGTTCCTTCTGAATATGAAGACTATGCTGTTGCTGGAGAACATAAAGTAGGCATGATTCGTGTATCTGGAGTAATATGGTATACTAATCTTCCAATCGAAAAAGAAGTTCCTTTTATAAAATTAAAAAAGCGTTATTATAATGAAGACGGTAGTATAAATACATATTATAAAACGTATGATAATTTTAGAGAAATTTCAGGATTGGACGAGGATTGTATAAATATAAATAAAGTATCAGATATTCCTTGTGATTATTACGGGTATATGGGTGTTCCAATTTCATTTTTTGGGAAATATAATCCAAGACAATTTGAACTAATTCAATTAGACCATTATGGTCCATTAGGAAATCAAGATAACGTTGTTGATGGGGTGGCAAAATATAGAAGAATATATGTTAAACAAATAAAAAAGGAATATAGGTAATGCATTTGCTGCGGCTTAGTGCAAATGCTGCAAACACTGCAAAAAGAGTATGAGACTTCAGAATTTATTTGGATTCGCAATTGCAATATTGTCGCTGGCGGTTGTATTCACAAGCGTTGGATTGGTCGTGTGCGTGTGATTTCATAAAAAAAAATTATTATAATAATAAAATTATTATTAAAAACAAATATGGTGCATTTTGTAAAGTGGAGTTAGCAAAATGCACTTTTTTTGCATTTTTTTGCGAAAAAATTTGGTAGTTTGAAAAAAAAGCAGTATCTTTGCACCGTAATTAAAAATAAAATAGTTTTATGAAACAAGATTATTATATAGGTGGTGGAAATTATATGGGTGATAATTGTCCTAATAAAAACTTTAATAAAGTTATTGTTCCTCGTTTGTTGGAGTTAGGAATAAAACCAGATGATATAGATGAAGTTGCAAAAATGTTTGCTGATATTTATGAAATAGGATATTCAAATGGGGAGAATTGTGCATACGGGGATATGCAAGAGTGAAATTTTAATAACTTCTATTTTTTAATTTAAATAAAAAGTATTATTTTTGCACCGTAAAACAAATAACAACAAAAAACTTAAAAACATGAATGCAGTATTAAAGTATGGATTAAATCTTGCGGTGGCAATCATATTCGTATGCTTCGCCATATTTGATTGCGCAAAAGATTCCTATGGAGAAATGGTTATGGACCTGTCTATAGTGTTCCTCAATTGCTTCGCACTCCTTTTCCTGCAGAACGCGGAGAGGAATGATACACTGAAAGAGATTGAGAAGAAACTGAAAGGGGAATAACCCATCACGTTGACAAATTAATAATAATTTTATTATAATAAAAAATGAAATACATTGTAGAATATCTCGAAGAGGAGATGAACATCCACCCGATTGGTGAAGTCACATTTGAAGAATGCTCGGCTGGAGGAGATGTCGGATACACCATTATCATCGCTGGTAAAAGAACTACCCTTGATGTATGGTGGAGTGATTATGCCACATGGCTTGAGAAAAAACTGGATGAGAAAATCGAAGCGGAAAAAGCTTTCGGAGGAGGAAATTGAAAAAGCAAACAGGCGTTATGACAAAAGAAGAATTCAAAACACTGAAAAAGGGAGATGTCATCTCTAATAGATATGAGACCCACAAAGGTTCCGTTTGCGGATATGACTATCTGGTTGATTCCGATTATGTATGGGACGAAGTTGAACAGGACGGTTATATTTTATACAGAATCATTCTGGAAATCAACGGGGAAACCAAATACGGAAATCAAAATCAATTGACAGAATCTGGGATAGAAAAATGTCTGAATATGCATATCAAAGTGCACGGATTATGAAAAAGGTAAAATTGGAAATCGAATTCCCCGAATGGGTGCTGGCAATCCTGTATGTTCTGGGTTGCGGTGTATTCGGAGCGGTATTGGGGGCAATTGTGGGTTTATTATTGGACTTCTGATTTATAATGCTATAAAAAATATTGGTTAAATTATGATAGAACTTGAATTGGCGAATTGGCGCGACAAGACATACAACCGTCTTGTAGAAAAACTGGATATGAGTCATGAACAGGCGAACTTTGTGATTGCATTGGAGCAACATACCCAATCACTCGGCGCCGCATTGTATGAAATCAATGATTTTCTGGACGAAATCGGGTTTTAATCTTTAAAAGAAAAAATATAATGAAACTAAACAAGAAACAAATCGAAAACGAGTTGCGTAATAAAATCATTAAGCAGTATACACAACGCACGCAAGAACTCGAAGACAAGGTGAAGAAATTGTCGGCACAGTTATACGAGGCGAATCAACGTGTCCATAAAGCCGAGCAGGAAAAACTTGAGATGCGGGACCGACTGAACCAGCTTGAAGACTGGAACCAGCGTCTTCAGGAATTCATGGACATGAGCGAAGAGGAACGGACCGCCTATATAGAGAATCTCAAGAAGACAGATGAACTCAACAAAGCAATCAGTCGATTCGGATTCTATGGCAAACTGTTGGGAAATTTATTCGTGTAAAAGGAGGATAAGATTATGAAAAACTTTTTAACAAATTTTAATTGGCCCAATTGGATATTGCTCATATTCTTTGTGGTAATGATGTGTATTGATATTGCTAAAGAGGATTACGTATCTGCTTGCGGGAATGGTTTCCTCGTCATATTCAATATGTTCCTCATAGTAGTAGTCTATCAACGCAGAATCATGACCGAGCAAGATGAACAGAAAGAACGCGAGGAGAAAATAATCGAAATGTTAAACAATAAAGAAAAATAAGAATATGAACAAATTAGAATTATTACCAAAATCTATTGATTACAAAGGCAGTACGTTTTTTCTTCAGGTACACGTCACTGCGTGGGGTCGTCTCTGTGTCTGCTACAAAGAACTCGGCGGAGATAGAAAAATACTGAATTATGTAGTTGAGAAGAATAAATCGGAGTATATCCCAGATATTATTGAGGAAACCGAAACAAGCGGACTTAACGAGGACATCGGTAATTGCCAAACTCTTGATGCGTGTCTCACAAAAATGATTTATAAAATCAATGACTTGGCACAAAAAGAAGTGTTAAAGGCAGAGTATCACGATTAAAAAGAAGAAGATTATGACCGAAGAACAAATCAAACAAAATGCAGAAGACTATATCAATGAGAATACACAGGGTGTAGTCATTGACGCAAATACCCGTAACTTTTTATTGGACGTATACCTCGCAGGTGCTCATAGTCGTGACGAGGAGATAACTCGTCTATCAGCAGAGATTAAAGATGACAATTATGTTATTTCTAAACTCCAAGATGAACTTAACCAACTCCGTAATCCGTGGATAAGTGTCAAAGACCACCTGCCCGATTATCCAGAAAGTGAATATGACATAGATAATATGTATCTCGTCTGCCGTGAGGGTAGTTCTTTGGCTTTTCCCGCTATATTCCGTAGAGACGGCAAATGGTATATCTTTGACAACACGCAGATTAGGGAGATAATTGCACCAGACTACTGGATGCATATGCCCGTAAAGAAAGGAGAATAATTATGACAAACGAACAAATCAAACAAAACGCAGAAGCGTATGCAGATAAAAATTGTGTATTTGATTATAATTCCACAGAGAACGACGCAGTAATAAATGCCTTCATCGCAGGCGCTCACAGCCGTGACGAGGAGATAGAAAAACTTATGAAGCGAATAGAGGAACTCGAAGATGAAGTTGCGCAACTCGTAAATGGAGAGGATTATTAGCAGAAAGGAAAATTAATTGAATTAGGGGAGTTTTAATTATGAAAAATATACACATTCCAAGAAAGTTTTTTATTGCACTGCTTATATTTGCAATTGCAATGGTGTTAATAGGCTTGTTTGCTGGATGCACTTGTACAGGACCAAATGACAAGGTAAATGAGGTTGTAAAAGAACACGCCTATTTTAATGTAAATGGTTGTATGAACGAAATAACCATATACAAGTTTGAGTATAATGGACATCAATACATCAACTTCTGTACTGGTGGATATGACAACCAAACCATAGTACACGACCCTGATTGTCCGTGTCACAAAAAATAAGGTACCTGTAAATTATATTAATAATAAAATAATTATAATAATGAAAAGAATATTTGTAGATTTCTGTGCTGGTATTTCTATTGATCGTGCAGTAGATATGTTGAGAAATGAGAAATCCGAAGTTATGGCAAAATATGATTTGCCAGCGGATCAAGTCGAAACATATGGAAGTTTCAATGGGCAAGAGATTACTTCAGAGATGACTGAAGACGAGTGTTATATAAAGATTACTGACAAAACAAAAGCAGAGTACGAAGAACAATTGAAGAAGTTTAGAGAGGAATACGAACGCAAAGAAAAAGAATGGAAGGAACAAATTCCAGCGCTGTATGATGCATATAAAGAGAAGCTTAAGAATTATATAAAGCCAGAGAAATACGACTACTTCATTGATAAAGTATTAATGAACCGTTTAAACGATATATATCACGCATATGATGTAGATTGTTATATTGCAATCGTTAAACTTCTGATGGAATCTGAAAAATCTATGACCGATACAATGACTGATGCAAGAAAACTGTTTGAAGAACAAGGTCATTCTGGATGGTCCGCTGGATTGGTAGCACATATGGTTTATGATTTCTCTCCGAAATATGGTGTTGAATTTTACGAAAAAATATATAAGTAATTATGAGAACATATTATGTAGCCGTTTGGGAAGGCGATGCTTTAAAACAATATTTTATTGATTTGACAGAATCAGAAAAAGCAAATATAAAAACATTTTCAGAAAAACTTAATTTGAAATGCTGGTGCACTATAATTGCCTGGTCATTAGTAGAAAAATAATTAAAATATATAAGAATATGACAACATCAGAAATGATTATTCCAGTTTTGGAAAATAATAATATGACACAGATCTTTTTAACCATTTTATTTTACATTTTCGTAATAGCTCTTATTGGCTGCGCTGCTGTAGTAATCGTTATGTCTTTAGTACCCAAATCACTATTATGTGCCAAGATTTATATATTTATCTTTGAGCATGATGATTGGTTGCTGTATAAGAAAGCGAAAAAACAAGGTATTCAGCATTATCTGAATGGATGTCATTTTTCACAATTCTATAAGGAATGGAATAAGGTTAAAGACGAGTATGGAGTAAATGATGTATCAGCAGCCGATTACTTAAAATTGGATAAAAAGACTACGAATGCGCTTCATACTAAATATAATGAGTTGGCGGAAAAATATCACTACAAAGAGTATAATGATACAGATAACAGCATAAAGGATGATGATATTGTATTATCATTGAATATGTATAGTGGACAATTATGCATCGGCGTTGGCGATAGTGCTAAAAACATACTTCATTGGAAACCGATGGTGAAAGATATTATTAAAAGAGAGATTAATTTTTCGCGAGGTTATAGTTCATATGCATATAAACTTTTGCTTACTAATCCAAAAGAAGTTATATCGTTTTAAGAAGTGAGAGTAAGATTATGATTACAGAAAATCACGAATACTACGTATCGCTCGAAGTAGCAAAGCTGTTAAAAGAGGCAGGAATTGATTGGGAGTTGAATAGCAGATGGCAGGATTGGGGAGGAAAAAATCCGCATGAGTTTATTCTCAAAACCGATTTATTATATGCCGACGGTCCCGCAGAATATGATGGTTTTCATGCACTTCCAGCACCAACACTCTCAGTAGCACAAAGATGGTTGAGAGAAGTGAAAGGCATTTATGTGGAATCCGTATTATGCGTCAATAGAGGAACGTCTGGACATTCATTTGGATTTAGTATTGCAGAAGTAAATGCCGATTTATCAATAGTTAAAATACTATATCCATTAACATATTTTGATGAAGAGGAAACAAAAGGATTCAAAAAATATGAATTGTCTTTGGAAACGGGCGTTAAGAAGGCACTTGAACTAATTTTAGAGAAAGGAAAAAAGAAATGACAGCAAAAGAACTTTTTGAATTTGCGAAGAAGTACAATCTTGAGGATGCTGAATTGGCATTCCATGATGGATGTTATTACGGCATCGATCACGCCAGGTTGAGCGTGGATAAAGACTTTCCAGATCAAAACAAAATAATCTTAAGTGAGTAAAATCTGAAACGGGTGAGTTAATTTAATAACGTATAATAATTTTAATAATAATTTTTTTATTAAAATAAAATTGGTGTATTTTGTAAAGTCCACTTTGCAAAATTCACTTTTTTGTAAAATAATTGCAAAAAAATTTGGTCAATTCAAAAAAAAGTAGTATCTTTGCAGTGAAATTAAAAAAACAAAGTAAACTATGGCAACAAAAACATTCAGGACTGCGAAATCGCAAAGTAAGTACATTGGCAAGTACTGTGTGAGTTATCGAATTGATGACCAACCAAGCAGAGTTATCTTTTTAGAAAGTCTGTGTAAGGTTCGCGCAATGGTTGCACGACTGAAAGAACAAGGTTACACCGAGGAAAAAACCTCGTTGAGTTTAACTCTCTAATTATATATACTATGGCAACAAAGATTTTAGTAAAAGATGCGAAAGCAAAATTGCAGTCTTTATTAGATGAATTGAATAAGATAGACGAGAACGCAACTTTCAATGTAGAGTTGGACGATAATTGCGGTGGGTCTTATGTTGACGACATAACCAAATGGTCGTTAAATAAAAAATGTTTATTCAACAACGAAGTCTGGTTAACTAATTGTTAATCTTTGCAGTGAAATTAAAAAACAAAGCAAAACTATGGCAGCAAAAGTAGTAAAAACGAGTGGCATTAACGCACCGATTGGCTCAAATCGCTTCAGAATTACGGAAGAAGATTGCGGTGATAAAAAGGAATACCTAATAGAGTGTTCCAGAAATGGCACATCTTGGTCTGGTATTGGAGAATTAAGTCTTTGCGACCTTGCGGAGTTATCATATATTCTACGCGAGGTTGTAGGCGGGGCAAAGTAACATAATAAAGAAGAATAAAGTTATGACACTTAAAGAACTTAAAGATAGAATCAATGCAATTCCTGCAGATTGCAATGATTACGAAATAACAACTAGTATGTCAGATTATGATGTAGAAAGTAAAGTTGTTAAAGTATCTCCTGTAATTTATATGGAGAACAAAGTGATAAACATACATCTCAAAAGATAAAGGAGAATAAGATTATGAGAATTTATTTAGTTCCATTTACTCTTGTAACTGAAGAGAGTGAAAGAGAAATCAAGAAAAAGACTTTTGGTCTTGAACTTATAAACGCGCCCAGTTTCTGGTATCTTCATGGTGCTTTAGTAAGCAAATTTCGTTTTGACAAAGCATACATGTTTGTCGATTGGGAAACATATAAATCCGATATTGTAGAAACGAAAGATGGAAAAAACTATCTTGTTTCTGGAATTTACGATGTCGAAGTTGAAGGGTATGACAAACCTTGTAAGGCATTTATGTGGCAATCTGACGAAGGTGGAAGAACATTACTTCGCGGATTAGTGGTAGATCCAACAATTGAAGAGGATTTCGAATATGCACAAAAGAAATATGAAGAGAAACCATTTATTCTGTAAACGAGAAGGAGGATAAGATCATGTATGAATTTCATATATGGGAAGATTTAGTATTGAACGCAAGAGCAAATTCTGGTGTGAAATTTACAAAAGATAAAAATAAACATACATTGGAAATAGGTTAATAAAAGAAGAATAAGAATATGAGTGAAGAATTAAAAGATAAACTTAATGCTTTGTGTGAAGAAATGGCAGAGCATGTAAAGTATCTACGCGATGAAACATATCACCCATATAACAAAGAAGAACATTTTGTATATGCATTGCGTGATATTATTTATCAATATAGTAATCACTAATGATAAGAATTATGAAACGGACAAAGAAACAGCAAAAAGCTCGCGGCAAAAAATACGGAGAGAAAGTTAAAAATCGCGGTACCCTTACCAGGGCTGGATTGGGTGCAATGACTGCAAATCTCCTCTCAAGTTATAACGACAAATTCGGTAAATGATTATGGAAGACATATTTGGCAACAATAACACATATATAATAACGCGTCCTTGCGAACTTGCCGACACTACTCCACATCTTTATAGCGATTACAAGAGTAAAAAGCGTATTGCACATAATTCAAAAATACATACGAAAGTTCGTAAGGCAAAACGCAGACTTAATAAGAGGCATAATAAATGATCGAGAAGATGGCAAAGAAAAACAAAATAAGCAAAGAAGATTTACTTAAATCTCAAATGTTGTCATATATTGACAGAACAAAGCAAGAAATCATAAATGCAGACACGTTCTGGCAACCCCGCATGAACGAACTGCTTCCACTGTTTAAACAGTACCTTTCTGATCATCCTGATGAAATCGATTATGTTCTCAAAGGATTTGCATGGCATGCATATAATTACGCACTGAAACCACGCTAAATAATAATATTATTATAAAAATAAATAAACTTTTTTGAAGATATGGTAACAATTAATCTAACGAAAAAGCAGCACGATGCACTATTAGAGTTAATTAATCGTGGTTTCGCTTATATGGATGAACATTCGAGTTATCGTGACTGGAGGAAAATGGAAAACGTTTACGAAATAATTAAAAAATAATATGAAAATCAAACAATTAATCGAACTGCTTCAGAAATACGATCCAGAAGACAGGATCTGTATCAAAGCGTGGATACAGGATGAAAATGGAAATTCAGAGAAACATTTCCTCCGTATAACTGGAATAGAGGACGATTGTAATGTCGGACTTTGGAATTTAATCGCTGACGAATTTCAGGAAAACGAAACCGCTTGGGAACCCGTTATTAATTGGGACACAGTGATAGCAAACGAACAGCAACACAAATAACATGAAAAACTATGTTTAACGACGAGTGTAAAAAGGCAAAGTACAAAATCGGTCAATATGTTCGGGTTGTTAAAGGCAACAAAGAAGACATTGGCAAAGTGGGTCGTATCCAAGATGTATATCAATTGGAACGAGATAATGGGATGGTAGAAAATGACACCTGCAAAGGATATGTTCGTGCGACATATGCAATTACTGGTGTAAACGATTTGCTATATTCTTACCAGATTGAGTTGCTGGTCCCCCAACCAAAAGAGATTGATATCCTGACAGAAAAATTTCCTGTCCAATTAAAAGGAACCAATCATGTAATAATAACACTCAACAGACCAGTCGACTTTGATAAACTCATTACACAACTAAAATCTGCGAAAGAGGAATTCATCTCAAGCAGGAAGAAAGCGTTCGAAGATAAACATCAATTAAAATTATTTTAATATGGAAGACAAAGAATTCAGTTTGACATTATTTCACCTTTCACAATTCTTTGGTGACAACTATGTTTGGGGGACACGCACACATGAGGCTGTCGGCTTTGATAAAGAGGCGAACCGTTTCGTGATTATAGAAGACGGAATATGTCAGGGCAGTGTCTGGACGTACCAGATCTGGGATTTCAATGGGGCTGAGATGACCGCCGAGAATTGGTTCTTCAACAACTATAAGTGGGGGTGCGATGACTCAGGCGCAACACTTGTTTGTGAGGAAGTCTTTGACGGTTTTGAAAACCTTATTTTTGTCAATACCAAAGACGGTTTTGCACACCTCTCGAAAAAAGAAATTGATGAGTTACAATCAAAAGGTGAGAAATGTTTCATCGTAAAAGAATTCGAGTTTGAAGGTTGCGAATGTGAGCAATACGATGAGGATGATTTCTTTGCTACCGTTCTATCAAAGGATGGTGTATATAAAGGAGTTGATGCAAAATCCCTTGTCGAATTAAAAGATAAAATCGCAGAAATGCAGCAACGATATTAATAATTATTTTATTATTAAAAAAACATGCAAAAAACAATATATAAGATATGCGACGAGACATATCATGTGATACGTGTTATCAATTCCTGCAAAACCATTGAGCAACTTGAAAACGCAAACAAATGGGCGTGCTCGCTTATCCACAACTGGTATAACCTGTTGGAGAAGTTTTCCCTTTATTCTGGAGCGGATTTACATCGGTATATTGATTCTGCGGCAAGTGATATGACTGTAGTGATTGCAAAACAAAAGAAGCACATCAAATCACAGCAAAACGAAGGAGTCGCAGCAGATCGCAGCAAACACATCAAATAGCAAAAAACTCATGAAATTGTTATTTTTAGATATAGATGGTGTATTAAATAGCTACGCCCTCAACAAACCTTTCCTGACGGCTCTCGATAATGGAATAATCAGCAAAGGTGAATCAGACGGGGACATATCACCTGCCAGCAGAATTCATAAGTTCTTGAGCATTGATTTTTCTAAAGCCGATCTTATTGCCGACTTCTGCGAGCGCTGCGGCTTTAAGATTATCCTGTCCTCGTCCTGGCGTTACAGTTCTGGCCTGGAGAAGACGATCAGCTCACTCAAGGAATTCAGTGGGTTTGATATCCTGATGCCATATCTGATTGGACAGACCGTCCGTATTGCATATATGGACAGAGACCGACTCAACAAATACAAGCAGGACCATCAATACGGCGAACGAGGCGCCGAGATTCAGGATTATCTGGATACCCACGAAGACGTAGAAGACTATCTGATCATAGACGACGACGTCGACATGCTGTCCAACCAGATGGACCATTTCTACAATACGGATCACTGGGATGGTTTTACCCATCGGGATTATATTAACCTTTTAAAAAAATACAACAACAATGAGTAATAACGTTTTGAAATGGATAATAATCTTCCTACTGTCACTGTGGTGTTTTATGTTGACTTGGTTGGAGTTCAATATAGACTACAGGTTGGATGAGATGGAGATGAAAATCCAGCAGCAGCAGATTGATAACGCCAAGATGCGATATCTTATCGAGAATCAGAAACCAGATACAATTGTGATTAATTTAAACAGCTTCGGAAAATGAAAGTCAAGATTAACAATCTTCAGGATGTTGGAGTGTGACAACTGCGGTTCAATCATAACGGATATCAAAAAGGAAGACATGACTGTTCATTACTGTACAGGAGAGGGGTGTATCATGGAATCGTATGTCCAGTGTGTGAGCATTTCATTAAAATTGAAAAGATTTATTAATAAAAAAATTATTATTAATGGGATTAAATCGAAGATATACATTGACTCTCACCAGAGAAGATGTGACAGATGGTGGAGTAGTAGTAAAAGAACTCCCACAGATTATAGGCAGATTTCAACAGTCCGAAAACGAATTAAGAATGTCATATTTGAATGAGAATACTGTGACAGAAATGGTAGTGGATAATCTATGTAATGCTATAAAGCATGAACTGCGAAACCCAAATCAAGCGATGAAAAAAGACAGTAAGACTGAAGAGGAGGATGTTGAGCAGACGATCACTCCATTGTATCTATAGTTTTGCAAAAATTATGGCATAATTTTTGTTTATATTTAATAATAAAAATATTATTAATTAATATGAAAAGATTTTTATTCTTATTGTTGGCTGGTGTATTGTATATCCAACTGATCGCTCAAGAATCCGTAACTGTCACTGCAAACTCTGAAGACATTGCAAATAATCTGGATTTAAATCTGGTAGCATCTCTATTCGGTCAGGCAACTGACGTGGAGGAATTCGAACGCCTCCTCAACAATCCTGACAGCACTTTTTCCAATCTGGATTTGAACGGGGATGGGCAAGTAGACTATCTGCGTGTTGTCGAGTCTTTCGATGGAAACAAGCGACTCGTGATCATACAGGCGGTGCTGGCGAAGGATATCTTTCAGGATGTTGCTTCCATCTACCTTGAGAAGGACGAGTCTACGAACGAAGTATCCGCTCAGGTGATCGGTGACCAGTTCATCTACGGTGACAACTACGTCATCGTCCCAGTCTATCTCCGCAGACCAGTCATCTATTCTTGGCTGTGGAGTTCGATATATGTACCTTACTGTTCACCCTGGTACTGGGGATATTATCCTCTTTATTGGAGACACTGGCACTGCCTCACCTATCATGATTATTGGAGGCGCTGCTATCACTGGCATCATCACCATCATTACTGCAGTTTCCATCACCATCACCATCCTGACCGCGGTTACCACGATATGTATCACAGAAGCGGAGTCGGACGACAGGATTATGCGACTCACCATCCTGACCAATCATACGAACGCCGTCACGGTGATAGCGGAGTGTACCGAAGAGGAGGGGTACCCAACACTGTTAATGAAAGCGTTCGAGTAAGAAACACATCTGACAATCGATTCGGAAGTAGCAGCGCGAGTGACAGGTCCAAGTCGCCTGGAGTATCCAATTCTCAAAGCTCTCGAACAGGCGAGTCTTCAGTCTGGTCAACTGGTGGACAGCAGACTCGATCGACGTCCACCAGAACGAGTGCGTCTTCTGGAAGGTCAACTGGTGGTCAGCAGACTCAATCGACTTCAGCAAGCAGGTCAACTGGCGGCCAAACTGGTGGCCAGAGAATCCATTCTTCTTCAGCAAGCGGCTCTCGAAGTTCAGGAGGCAGTTACAGGGGTTCTTCGAGTGGCTCGCGGCAGTCGACAGGTTCTAGCCACTCAAGCGGATCCAGATCTGGTTCGAGTTCGAGTGGAAGAACAAGGCGTTAAAATTTAATTTTAATTTTTTGTTTTTATAATAATAATTTTTTTATTAAAATAGAATTGGTGCATTTTGCAAAGTGGAGTTAGCAAAATGCACTTTTTTTGTATTTTTTTGCAAAAAAATTTGGTGGTTTCAAAAAAATGTATTATCTTTGCACCGTAATTAAAAAAACAAATATTTATTAACAACAAAAAACAAATACAATCATGAAAGAGGTATATGATTTATACGACAAGTGTGTAAAATGGTTGAACGGAGACGACACTTGCACACCAAATGAAATTATCGAAGAAGCGGTAGATGTTCTTGCAGATATTCCAGAGTTGGATATCGTCTGGGAAAAGTGCATGAACTCTGACGGAGACCAATGTGAAGATGAGGAAATCGTTGAAGCGTTGGTTGAAGAGTTGAGTGATTGTCTTGGAGAATATATCGGACATTAAATTGTAAAGTCTACTTTGCAAAATGCATTTTTTTGAAAAATAATTGCAAAAAAATTTGGTAGTTTCGAAAAAAAGTAGTATCTTTGCAGTGAAAATAAAAAACAATAATAATATGGTACGCAATTTGGAAGTTGGTGATAAAGTTACTATTCGACCATTTATAGGCAATGAGTATACTGGAAAGATAATTAAAATAGGTAATTCATACATTCATGTTGAGGTGTTAAAAGCAGATGGACATCTATTAGTCATTCCGAGAACAATGATATTCAATAAAAACACTTTTATTGGAGTAGGTAAAGATAAAATGTATGAGATTGCCGACAAAATGTTTGACGAACACGAAAAATATATTTAAGTCATATAATAAGATTTCAAATAATAAACATTAAAAACTTTCTGGTTGGAAATTACGAACCACACGACAACAATGACACGCGCTGAATTAGTAAAGGCACTTGTGAATAACGCAGAGGTTCACTTCACTTACACCAAACTCAATGGTGAAGTACGCCACGCACGCGGTACTCTGATGGAGGGACTTGTTCCTGCAACTGGCGGTACGAAGAATCGTCCTGCAGACATGATTGTCTACTGGGATCTCGACAAGAATAACTTCCGTTCATTGCACGAGAGTCAGCTTGCTTAAATCACTTGCTGTCCCAGCATTCTATATAAAAGGGCGCGGTTCCGAACACATAAGTACTTTCCATATACTACCCCCCCCTAATATATGTATCGGTGTAACAAAAAATAGAATGCTGGGGCAGCAACTTTAATTTCTACAACTATGCCTGTAAAGAATACACCAGATTGGGAGCAGCGCCGTTATGAGATAGCGAAGGACCTGTTATGTGCCAGTGCGATAGCAGGAAGTTGCACGAAGGAAGACATACAGTTCGCCGTCTCGACAGCAGATGATTTGATCGCAGAATTAAAGGCGGCTTCAGAACTCAACAGACAGAAGAATCGCGTACAATACTAAAAATAGGAGAACAACTATGGTTGATATTGATTTATTGGTTAAAGGTGATTTAGTCAAAGTAATTGACAGAAAATCTAACAGATCGTCACTTGGTGAGGTTTTATTAAAGAATGATGCGGGTGTCTTGCTTCGTATTGGCTTTGATGATGATTTAGTTGTACGGGCAGATGACGACCGATTTTATATCGAGTGTTGTTTAGAAAAGGTATAGATAATATGGAAAGCGGAAAACAATACGAATTCGTAAGGTTTAAATATGCTGGGAAACCTGATGACGGTGAGAAACACTGGTGGTTTGTTGCAAGAACATATGACGATGTTGTTGAGCACACTAAAAAAGTTTTCCAGCCAATGATGCAGGAGGGGTTTGATGCTTATGCTGCGAAATACATAGAAGGTATCAAAAGAGGTTGGACATCTGATAACAATTATGTATATGTCCCACATGCCGATAACGAAGTAGAAGCATCACTCCGAATGATATATGCAATAAAAAACAGTGTCACCGCTATTAACCCATCACCTGTTGCATTGTTCGATACTGCCAATAACATATATTTAGAGGCATTTCGTAACAGAATCAATGATGTCGCAAAAGGTCCAATATATCTTGAAGACGGAGTACGGCAATTCGGGTACACCGAGAGCAATCCTCATTATGAAATCGTTGAGCATGTTTATTCTGACAAACTTGAGTATCCTTCTTATAAACCTACATTCGATAATGTCAAGTTTATTCAGTGGCCTGATGGTAAACACTGGTATGCCAAAATCGGTCACGAGGATATTGTCGACAAAGACAGGAACCAGAAATGGGAGTCACGTGTTGATGCTGAAGCTGCGGCATATTGGTATATCAAAAAATATTATGGTTGAAAAATAGTTATAATAATAATAATTTTATTATTAAAATCAAATTGGTGTATTTTGTAAACTCGACTTTGCAAAATGCACTTTTTTTGCATTTTTCTGCAAAAAAATTTGGTCATGTCAGAAAAAAGCAGTATCTTTGTATCGTAATTAAAAAACAAATATTAACACATAAAACCAATAAGAATATGTATAAAACTATTTGCAAATTGTTAAACGGTGATTCCCGTCTGAAGTACATGGACAAAAAATCAGAGAACATCTGGGAGAGTGATTACCATAAAACATTGGACGAAGCTATTGCCTGTATCAAAAGACATATAGAAAAATACATCGCATCAGGAATGTACTTCGGCAGCAAAGTATCCGATAAATCCAATTATAAGATTGATGGACTGAACAGTTACTGCGAACTTATTGCAGAGCCAGTATTCGTTCCAGAGCGAGTTGAAGTAGATGGATTTTTCAGAACTCGCACTCTGGCACATTACACTGATGCTTATCATTATATTATAACAATCGAAGAGAAAGAATGTGACCCCGACCTGCTTATTGCCAAAGACGAACTGATGAGTACTCTTCAGGATTTGGCCGATAAGCACGATGCCGAACTAATCTGGAAGCATGTCACGGAGGACAGTATTCGAGTATCGGTCGTTAAAGATGTCTCTATTGAAAGATATAAATGGACGGAAGATGAAAAGGGTAACAGTGAGAGATTCGATTATATGGAGACGGAGAAACATGTATATGCTTACATGAATCTTTATAAGATTGGTGATACCATGTGTGTAAGATTATTCTTCAATCACCCGTATAAATGCGAGCGTAAGATGCCGCTGGATAAAAACTATACAGTCGCACCGACAGTGACTTGGTACAGCCCAGGTAGCGGTGAGAACTACCCAAGAAAGGATACGAATTATATATTCAATGAAGCAAACAGCGAGAAAATACTTAAGTCGCTTAATAAGATTCTCTCGAAGACTGTGTATACATTAAAAGACAGATAATGCATTCTGTATGCATTAACCTATAAATCAAAGGAGGAATAACTATGACGACAATGAAAAAACTACAAGACAATTTCACAACGCCTGAGCAAAGCAAACGGCTGTTAAAATCAGGGGTACCACAGGATAGCGCTGACTGTTATATTGTTGACTGGTATATAGGGGGGAAAGGATATAATGCGTATGGTGACGTCCATGTTCCATTTGTACAATACGAAAGGAAACTGCGAAAGACAATATGGAAAGAAAATGTTGGAAGAATTCTAGAGCCGATACAGAATGGTAACTTGCCTTGTTGGTCAGTCGGTCGGCTGCAAGAGATTGCAAAAATATGTGCAAAAGAAAAAGAATATTACTATGCTTCAGTTGATGCTGTTGCACATCAAGAAGATTTCGTTGAATGGTGGGTAAAACATTTTACATTGACAGATAATGTTTTATTTGACTTTTCTAAATTGGAGGAGGAATGATTATGATACTTCCTATACTTGGAGTTATTATTTTAATAGTCATACCCGTTTATTTGATTTATAACACTTTTAATTCAGGAAAGGATTTATTATGACAAACGAAGAAATCAAACAAGCAGTAGAAGAGTACTTCAAAGAGATGCTCGGTAATAATAATGAGTTCCTTGATAATGTAACTGGCACATGGCCTTTTGATGCAGAGGATTGGTTCAAAGCAAAATTCAACATAACAGATTGGAATGCTGAAGAAACACATTGGTTTATCAAATTTGCAAATGATAGATTTGCTGAACTCTACAAAGAAAAATACGGCGAGCGTGATGCGAAACTTGAATTGGAACAAATCCTATTCGAAGTTCGGGTATTGAATGAAAAATTTAGAGAGATATCTTCTAAATTGAAAAAGTTCCCGACTTTTAACAATGCGATTAGTAATCATTTTGGCAACCTGACTAACTACCTTGAGTTGTTAGTTGATATTGAAAATGACAAAATTGAATCATTAAATAAAAAAGAGTTGTAATAATAATAATTTTTTTATTAAAATCAAATAGGTGTATTTTGTAAAGTCTACTTTGCAAAATTCACTTTTTTTGCATTTTTATTCCAAAAAATTTGCATATGTCAGAAAAAAGCAGTATCTTTGCATAGAAATTAAAAAAATAATAATAACACATAAAACTAATAAGATTATGACAAACGAAGAAATCAAACAAGCAGTAGAAGAGTACTTCAAAGAGATGTTTGCAAAAGATGCCGACTATCTTGACCATATCACCGATTCTTGGATCTATGATGCAGAGGATTGGTTCCGTCACAAATATAATTTGCCTGATTGGGATGAATCCGAAGACACACCAGAAGAAGTCGAGATGTTTTGGAAAATTGCTCGTAAAAGAGAACGTGAACTCTATGATGAGAAATACGGTGAGCGTGATGCGAAACTTATATTAACTAGTATTATATATCGGACAAAAGGGCTTCAGTCTGCGTTTGAAAGTTTTAAACACAATCTTAAAGTATTTCCAACTTTCAATAATGTTGTAAGTACTGATATAAATAATTTACTCGAACATTTGCAGACATTATCGGATATTGAAAACGGTAAAATTGAATCATTAAAGAAAGGAAAATAGTTATGACACTTAAAGAAATTAAAAATGCTGGTTACCGAATTTTCGGAGCATATGGAGTAGACCATCGGGATTTTTCCCACATGTGGCAGATCTATGACGGATATGCATATCACGGCATTATCGAGGTTGACGGAAAGAAAAAGTTCTTCCGAGTAACCCTTGTCGAGGACTGCCCTCTCTACAATGTCCGTATCCGTGTCAAAACCGTTGACGATCTCAAATCCGCCCTTAAGGAATATTTCCCAGTAGACAGTAGCGATACCAATTATTACGATATGTACAATGTACAAATCCGTGATATGTATCGTGTCGAATCATTTGTATATGGAGTCGTTAAAGACTATGGTTTCAAATTTGATGGATATTCATATACATATGCATATAATGAGAATATAGTATCATTCACCCGTCAAATCGGAAACAAGAAAAAATTGCATTTGGAGGTCGATACAAAGAATTTCAAATTCCGCGCTTATTTTGGTGAGTTTTCTTGGACAGAAGCTGACTTCAAAATGTGGGATGCAGAATCTGTAAAGAACGCACTGTCTCAAGTGATGATGGTCCCTGTTTTGACAGAGGTCGGACCTGGATTTGATTTGCTTCTATCAATGCCGTCACAGTCCAAAGTACCCAATATTGGAACCACAGACATTGGTTTGCTTTCCGCCTTTGGTGCAAAACCCGATGATATTCGGGCAAAACTCGAATCGGCAAAGGCGAATATTGAGAAACTCTTGGCAGCACTTTAAATATGAAAACATTAGAAGACGCTCAAGAATATCACAAGCAGATTCACTATCGTGTTGTATGTGAACACTGCCATACCGAATGTGTCGCCGATGAGGAAGACTTCGACAATTTCTTCGGAGTCCCAAAGCATGCCGATGATGAGCGGGCGTGGAAATGTCCTGTTTGCGGGAACGTGAATATAGAGCGGCAACAAGGTTTGCTATACGGAATGTGTGACGAGGCGGGTAATTCCATTTATACACGCACACGCATACAATAACATTTTTGTTAATAAAAAAATTATTATTATGAAAACAAAAATCAAAGACACATCAAAACTGAAAACGAGTAGCGAGTTTTACATCGTCAAAGGGACCCAATACAAAAAGACGGTTCATCACTACAGAGTATCTTATCCTACTGGAACTGGATACATGTGCGTCGATTGCGACACCAACATGATGCATCTGTCACCTATTCTGAAGCGGGAGATTGTTGAATACGGTTACTGGAATATTTGATTATTGATGATTATGAATATGTTTACTGCAGCTTTAGTCACCACAGTGATTCTTGTGTTTGCCGCACTCGGTATTATTGAGATTGTTCACGGTGCGCGGGTGAATAACGGAAAGATGTTCAGGCACGGATGTGTTCTGATGTCAATCGTAATTCTTGTTATATTTGTATTGAGAATGTCTGCATTTGTTGAATGAAGAAGAGATATGTGTGGTTCGAGTTGTTCCTGCTTATCATTGGATTGATCATCATTTTTACAGGAGTGACTCTGATAGGTGAACATAAGATTGTCGGTTCGTTAATAATCATCGCTGGTGTTGTCTGGGAATTCATAACACCATCCGTTTACAAAAGAGTCGCTGGTGAGAAGTCTATATACGACAGTGACTGCGATGATAACAATTTAGAATATTAATTATGGAGTTAAAATTTAAATGGATATGTACATGCCCCGCTTGCCCAGAGCAGTACGATGTATATGTTGGAGGCAAACCAGCTGCTTATGTCCGACTGCGTTATGGGGAATTGTCTGTGAACCCGTATGTTGATGGTGATATAGATTGGAATACAGAATTATATAGTCATCAGTTTGAAGACGGCTGGAAGGGATGTTTTGACGACGAAGAGGAGACAAGTAAATACCAAAAGGAAATTGAGGAAGTTATTCTGAAGTACATTAATGAAGACACTGCTGTGGATTGACGATATTAGAAACCCGCTTGAGAATGACTGGTTGGTCTTCTCACCGATCGGGAAGGACGTGGATGTTGTCTGGGTCAAGTCATATGATGAGTTCGTAGATTATCTGACTCATGCCGATACACTGCCAGATGCCATCTGCTTCGATCATGATCTGGGAGACGGCAAGTCGGGATATGACTGCGCGAAGTATCTGGTGGAATTCTGCATGGACAGGGGACTCAAACTACCAAGATGGAATTGTCAGTCTGCCAATCCAGTGGGTCGCGAGAATATCGATGCGTTGTTAAACAACTACTTGAAATTTGAAAAATAGATATTTATAATAAAATAATTATTATTATGAGATTGTATATAGACGAATTTATCGAACCAAAAGAAAGAATGCAGTGGAATCCTCCATTTGAAGATATGATAACAGAGGTACTTATGTTACACGCTGATGGGAAATCGGTTGAAGACATTTCGAGAGAACTTGAGGAGAAACACTATATATTCGATGATGATGAGGAACATCAGTGGAATATGAAAGTGGTTGATGATATAATCAATAATCGCCCAGTAAAAAATAGATTTACTGGATATGTTTTTTCGAAATCGGAGGATACTGTAAAATAAAATTTATTATTACTATGACGATTGATAACACACCCGCAACACTCTCATTGGAGTTGTACGGAAAGAAAGTAACGTGGGAGACCGACCACAGTGATTTGGCTACCGACGAATTGGTTAATGCGTTCTACGGCATGCTTATCACACATGGTTTCATGTCACAGAGTATTGCTGAATCAATGAATGATTTGGCATCCGAGTTAAATAACAATGAATAACATGAAAGGATTTATTTTATTCGGAGGCGCTCTGGTTAATATCGATCAGATCAGCTGTATCCGACCAAGTGGAAAGACTTGGCTTATTATGAGAACCATTGATGGGTTTGAAGTTGCTTCAGAGTTTTTCGAGTCTGAAGAGGAACGCAACAGCAGACTCGTGTTTCTTCACAAAGTAGTTAATGGTTTGGACGAAGATTGACAAAAATTGTTATATTTAATTAGATGATGTGTGGTAGGAATAATCTATCACACTTTTAATAATAATAAAATTATAATTAATATATGAGTAACGAAAAAGTAATAGGTGTAGATTTGGGAAGCGGTTTCAGTGCCGTTGCCGTTATGGAGTTAGGCAAGCCGTTAGTTATTGCTAACAGTGAGGGCAGCAGGACAACTCCTTCTGTCATTTATATCGACTCCGAAACACACGAGGTAGGTGGTGCAGCCAAGCGACGTATGACTATGAAACCAAAGAATACGGTTTCATTCATCAAGCGTTTCATGGGTGCGGAATACACTGACCCAGATGTGCAGAAAATGTTAAAGCAAGTGTCGTATGAAGTAGTGAATAAGGACAACAAGCCCTATATCCGAATTGACGGCAGGGATTATTCTCCTGAAGAGATATCCTCATACACACTGGCAAAGATGAAGAAGACCGCTGAAGAATATTACGGAACCGAAGTGACTAAAGCGATTATCACTGTTCCAGCCTGGTTCAACGACAGGCAACGCCAGGCAACCAAGACCGCTGGTGAATTGGCAGGATTGGAAGTGCTCCGTATCATCAACGAACCGACTGCCGCCATCCTTGCTTCCAATATTGATTTGAAAGAGAATGACGACAAGAACGTGGCAGTGTTTGATTTCGGTGCAGGAACATTGGACATCTCTGTTGCCAACCTTTCTATGGCGGAGGGTCAGATGCTCGTTGAGATAAAGGCAAGTTACGGCGACGTCTTTCTCGGTGGACAGAACTACGACAATGCCCTTATCGACTGGATGTGTGAAGAATTCAAGAAAGACCATCCCGCTGTAGACCTGAAGAAGGACCCGATGGCACTGTCGCGTATGGAAGAGGCTGCCGAGAAAGCCAAGTGCGAGTTGTCTTCCACCACATCGACGGATATCAATCTGCCGTATATCACAGTGGAAAACGGAACTCCGCAGCATCTGGTTCTGACATTGACCCGTGCGAAGTTCGAACAGTTGACTGCAGACATCACCAGCAAAGCGATGGAGTGTACTCGAAAAGCGATTGAGAAAGCGGGACTCAAGCCAAACGAAATCAGCGAGATATTGTTAGTCGGAGGTTCTACCCGTATCCCGTCTGTTCAGGAAGCGTTGACGAGAGAATTCGGCAGACCGCTGGATAAATCGTCCAACCCAGATGAGGTGGTTGCGTTGGGCGCGGTTACTCAAGCGAATATTTTGGTGGGAGGACAAACGGATAAGGATTTGCTGCTGTTGGATGTTACTCCGCTGTCAGTAGGTATCGAGACCGAAGGTGAGTTGATGACGGTTATGATTGAGGGCAACACGACCATCCCTACCAGTAAGAAGAACGTGTTTACTACAGCGGTAGACA
>Ga0247610_10001760_pt1 | contig 26170 bp, 50 predicted proteins | sample 174DNAGHGhighgp2_FD_193483 | JGI IMG/M metagenome (GOLD analysis project Ga0247610, IMG submission 193483) | Sheep rumen microbial communities from Palmerston North, Manawatu-Wanganui, New Zealand - 1742 DNA GHGhigh gp2 | ecosystem: Host-associated > Mammals > Digestive system > Stomach > Rumen...
CACACTGCGGGCCGAGGGGCGGTGCTATCCGTAGAATATCAGCCAATCAACGGTCACTCCTTCCTTTCAAGACTTCAGGTAATCACCATACCGCAGATCACTCGGCTGCTGTTCCCAGTTGATCATAATACAGCTTTCAGTGTCGTCTTTGATCAACATAGGCGTGTAATATACGTCGATCTGGTCATCATCGGATCCGTCTTCATTAATACCCTTGTTGAATCCGAAGTTGTTCATAATATCCGATATCAGTTTCTCCTCTGCGATATCGGGCTTGACCAGCTCATAGAACCTGCGAATCGTAATGCCATACTTCGCACGATATGCAGCATTCTTTGGATTACGTGCCTTCATCGCTTTCAGTTCAGCACGCATGATCTCCAGTGCCATCTCGATCTTGTCTTTTGTGGAGAAAATAACCTCGCCCATCACCGGCTCATAATACTTCTGCATCGTAGCAGGATCCGGATTCGTTTTCGTCTCGATGATCTTCTGCTTAACTTCAGGATGCTCCTCAATATACTTCTGGTTGATCTTGTCCTGGAGTTCCGCATTCTTCTTCTCGCCAAGAACCTCCTTCGTGGCCTTCCTGGCACTGTCATACAGCTTCTTGACGCCAGAATATGCCATCGCGACCTTATTGAAGTCCTTGACGTGCTCATTGTGAGAATATCCGGCTCCTCCGCATGCCAGCAAAGCCGTCGCTCCACTACCAATATGATTCGTCCAGCAGAGTTGTAGCTTCTCTGTATTCGTAAGTGGCCTGCCAAGCTCAGCCGAACGAGCATCGATCATCCGGGCACTCTTCGCACCAGCCTTAGTCGACAGAATATTGGACACAACAGTTCCTACGATACTAACAACTGTTCCGATTCCTGCCCGATGCTGCTGGCAATATGCTTTGGCTTCCTGACCCATGATCTTGTAACCTTCGATCAAATATCCCATGCTGTCCATCCTCCTCAGAATTTCTTCGCGATACCCTGCTGCTCCAGACGTTTCATACCGATCTCCATCTGCTTATAAGGATTCTGAGCAATTTCCTTATACGCATCGGACTGGCCCATCAAATATCCCTGTGCAGCCGCATGCGCTGCAATTTCTTTTGCCTGCTTGTCCTTATGAATCTTCATACCGTAGCTTCCGTACAGGATACCGTCCAGGAACCATACTCCACAAACAAGTCCGATCTGCTGATTTTCACTCAGTCCATACCACCAGTCCTGAACCCTGCGAATGATGCCCTTCTTCTGTCCATTAGTATTTGCCATCGTAAATCCCATCCTTTCTTTAAGAAAAAGTTAAGGAGCCTTGTTCATCACACTGCTCCTCTATAATAGGCCTTGTATTTTTTGCGAACTCATCTTTCGATTGATCTCCAAATAGCATTGATCCTCTGCTCTTGCGGTAGGCTCCGAATATCTTTTGCGATGTCTTTCGAGTCCATGCCATTCGTAAAATATTGCATCATCTCCGTATCGAAGAATCTCCGGCATTCCACCTGGGCCAAATATGGCGGCATCTTCTCCTCCCAGGTTTTGCCTTCTAATGTCCGCTGGTAATCTGCGCACGCTTTCAGACAAATCGCAGCCATGAGAGATCTTAAACCGTCATCGTCGAAACCCTTCCGTCGATAATATTGGTTCTCGTCATCGATCCACTGGTCTTCCGGATGCTTTTCCAACCATTGCTTACGACCGTGACTTTGTACGTTTTTCTCCTTGGCTTCGAAATATTGCTTGCAAAGAGCCTCCCGCACATCCGGATCCACTTTCTCAGGATGAAATAACTTCTTAAGCTCCTTAGGATATGTATACGAGCCCATTTATTTCACCGGCCTTCCCCATCTGACAAAACCGCAACAATCAATCGGTTTGCTGTCAATCGGAATGAAGATGCGTATGCCGATTCTGTCTTTAAGCACGATGTATTTCATTCTCTTCACTGACCTTCCTGTTCTATTCTTCTCTAAAATTTCCTCAAGCCCTTTGATGACTTTCTCCCTGTCAATCGAATGCTCCATTGTTCGCCCTCCGCTGTACAATTTCATCAATTAGTTTCTGCTGCTCTTTCAGCATGGCAAGGGCAATGTCCTTTCCTGCGTCAAGTCCGTTGTTATAACCTACTGCATATTCGTCATCATCTCTCCAAATCAGTTCTTTTGCTTCATCAAATACCTTGATAACCTTCTCCCTGTCCATTTCACTTAACCTACCTTCCACTTCAGCCTTTACGGTTTCAACCATTTTAACAAACGCCACAGTTTCAGCCATACCACCAATCGGAATACCGCTGTTAATCTTGTCATACTTTTCAAGTGCTTCATCTATATATCCAGCGCCTATATTTTTTTCGACCCATTTGGCAAGTTCAGACCTTAAATTGTAGTGTTTTCGTTTTGACTTTTTGAATAGCTTCATTCATTTTCACCACTTTTTGCAAAAAACACAAAGGGGTATTCACCGTTCTGTTTTTCCAACTTTGCATATCTGCAAGCATAATTGAAGCCAAGCCACCAATCCTTACTCATTTCGTCTGAATTTTCAATAGCGCAACTATTTACATACGCCAAATAACCGTTCTTCCATTCGTCAGTTTTATTTTTCCATTCTTCTATTTTCATCCCACTTCACCGCCATTCATCATTTTTTGTCACAAAAAGATTTACATTTCCCGGACATCCCTGTTACAAATCCATCTGGAATCTTTTTTTCACAAATGATTGCATATGGTCCATGCCAATCATAATAAACATCCGTGCAATATGAACAAAATAAACAACAATTGGATTGGCAACGAATACAAAGTCCATCTTTAAATTCATATTCTCTTACGAATTCAGGGTTACTCATTTCACTTCACCGCCTGTCCGCACTCGTGACAGAATTTTCCGTTTAGCAATGCCCCACATGATGGACAACGTTTATGCAGGAAACTGTCAAGTACAGGTTCAACTGCTTCTTGCTCTTTCAGCATAGAATCTACTTGTTCTGCTCGTTCTTTCAATCGTTCATTTTTATCACGAATCTCTTGCTCAAGATTTCTTATTGTTTCTTGTAGCTCTTTCAGCAGTGTAAGGATATCTTCCGTTAATTGCTCGTTGCAAACAAGTTCCCATTTGTCATGTTTACCATGTAACGATTCTTCTCTTATTTTATCGTATGGGCATTCAACACAATCTCCAATTTTGCAATGCTCCAACCCTTTGATAACCTTCTTCATATTAGGCATTCCACTTCACCTGCTTTTCGCATTACTGGCTAAATCACAAAACACACTTCTTAATTGCTGTTATTAGTTGAGATGCACTAACGACTACTTCCGCATTATCGTCTGGCAATGATAACCGAACCAAATTATCTTCGTGTCCTTTTACAGATGTTACAATCAATGCTTTCCCGAAAACCTGAACAAACATATTTTTGTCAATAGATGATTCTTCATAAGGCAACATCCATACTTTTGTTTCCATTCCATTTCTTTCAACAACCATTTAATCACCGACCTCCTTAATATCTCGGATCCGGTTCCGGGTCTTTCATACGTTCACGAATTGCATACTCGTTCACCCATTCGACAGTCTTCGAAATATCGCCGCCTACTGTTACGCGAATTCCCTGGGGTTGTTCGCCTCTGTCAATTGCCTCACGGTACTCCTGAATATGGTACATAAGCCCATTGCTCATGTCATACCAGTTAACGCCCATTCCATAGCAGAAATCATAGTTCCTTAGTTCATGTTTTTTTCTCATCGGTTCCATTGTCTTTACCTCCAAATATGTTCTGTAGTTTCTTGTAGCTCCACCTGTATCCGATCACGAATCCGAATGCGAAGAATATAACCTCTATGGCATTCCGTCCAAATTCGATCATGATTTCTTCCACGCCCTTGTTCGGTCCAGTGTGCTGACAATCTGGCCAGTCCAGCCTTCGAGTTTAAATATGCGCTTTGCCTCACTTGGCTTGTACATCTTAAAGAATTCACGTCCAGTGCGAGGATCCTTGATCAAATATGTCCTGCGCACCTCTGTAGCTTTCTCAACAGCATCCCAGTCAACTTTTGTCCCCATTGCGTCCTGCTTTGTAGTCATGATTTTTCCACTTCCTTTCAAATTTAGTCGTTTCAGGAATATACCAATGACCTTCTATCTGTTTGGCACCTTTTACAGTTCCTCGCAGAATACGCTGATAAACACACGATTTTGGTACTTTTTCACGTTCAGCGAATTCCAGAATCGTTAAATATCCTTCAGGCCTTAATTTGTTCATTAGCAACCACTGTCTTTGTTGCTGCGCAATGCTCCGGCCATTCGGGTATTTACAATCGCTTCTGACATATATCTGGTTAAAGTGCTTTCCTAATTGATTCGTATACTTGATGCGAATTACGTCTTTATCATCAAATAATCCGCGTTCGATAGTAGTTCTAAGCGCTGTTACACTAATTCCGACTTTTTTTGCATATTCTTTAGAATGTATAAATCCCTCAGGTACCGGATCAGATTCGTCACTGAAATACAGGAAGCAACGTCCAGCCTCATTCTTAAAGCCTTCAACTGTCTTTCTGATATACCTATGATGCGCTGTATCTTTGGATATACCTGTCAACTTACAGTATTGCTCAATCGGGAAATATCCTTCCATGCGAATCCTCCTTTGACAAAGAAATAGAGAGGTGCCTGTTTCCAAACACCTCTCGAGTAATCACCTAATGGTGACTACAGGTTGCTCTTTTTTCTTACCTTTTCGTTTAAAGTATCCTGCTACTTCATCTGCTCCTTCAGCCATTTTGTCCTCTGCACGATCAAGGATGTCATTAATTGTGTTCTTTGATCCTAACCTTTTAAATACCATAAACACGAATTTCAATCCATACCAAGTCGCGAGAACACCTGCAAACCAAAGAATTGTCTGCATAATACCAGTCCTCCTTAAAATATAGTAGGTTAGCTTGTCATAGCTTCCTCTACATAAGGAGATGTTTCAATTGCGATCTGTTCTTTTGTGTCAAGTTTGTATCGACAGCAATATACATCGAACCCGATCTGTAGGAGATTCACAATAGTCCTGTTCACCCGCTCCAGATCCTCAACGTTGTGAAACTCCAGCACACGTTCCTCAAATATAGGATAATCGATCTCGTAGGTCCACTCAGTTTTCAGGATCAGCTTACGAAACTTCTCGTACTCGACCCTGTTATGGAAATTTATTCGAACAGTTACCTTGCCATCAAACGTTGGCATTACCACTGCCCCTTTCTGTACTTGTTATGCTCATATTTTTCGATCAAATCAAACCGTCCGAGTTCAACAAGTCTCCTGTGTGCCTCAATCTTACCGACTTCTGCCTCTGGAACGGTCTTGTAGAAAGGGCAAGGATTTCCTGCATGTTCCATCAAAAGATCGCATACAACACCCAATTTGTTCTGGAAACAATCCGCACGATTACACCTGGGTTTTGCAACACGAGTAGCCATAAAAATATCCTCCTTGTTTCAATTAAGTCTGGTCGCTTTGTTCGGATAGATGCTTAGAATATGGTTGTCTTCCTTTGTCATGATTGCCTTAATGTTGCACGATCTGCACTGAAACAACACCGTCCCTTCTGGATAATCCGGGTCGTTCGCCTTAGCTACCCACGCATCTGTGATAACTTCACCTCCCGATTTAACTCCATAATATTTAGGAACCACGTTGAGCTTCTTAATAAGCTCCTCCAATGTCATGTACAAATATGCATCACCTCCTTGAGAAAAAGTTTAGGGCCCGTGTTTCCACGAACCCTATAAGTTCACTTTTTGTTATTGTCGTTTCTGAGATCAAATTCCATGTCTCTAAACGTTTTCTTAAATGCTTCTTTTGCAAACTTTTGAGCTTTTTCAAGCTCGCCTCTTTCTGCATATTCTTTATCCATTTTTGCTGCTTCCTTTAAGTATTCCAGCATTTGTCCTACATACTTGGTTCCTCCTTCTAATCCTGTAAGCAATATCTTTGCTTTCCTTGCTGCTCTTTTCATACGGATCCTCTCGAATTCATCGAGAATATTCCCCGTTACCAATTTAGCCAACACGGCCAGCACAAGACCTGCTACAATAATAACAAGAGAAATTCCAAGATACTGTGTCATAATACCAGTCCTCCTTAAAATTTATTTGTCTCTGCATAATAGTCGTTGTTTCTGATGCGAAAAAAGTTTAGGGCCCGTGTTTCCACGAACCCTATAAGTTCATTCTTTCGGTTCCAATGTTGTTTCAATTATTTTCTTTAAACCGTTATTTTCCTTTTTGTACTTTCGAATTTTTTCAATTCTATAATTGCCGTTAATATACTCAATTATTTTGTCTTGTTCAAGATTCCAGGCTTTAGGTGTATAAATGATTGTCGCCAACCAATCTACTAATGTTCTGATAATTGCAATTCGTTCACTGTCAGTAATGCCTTTCAAATATAGAGCACCTTCGATTTGTGTAATAATATAATCTGTTAACTCATCTTCATGTTCTCTTATTCCATCACACCACTGTTCAAGAAACTTTCGCTTTTTCTGTTCATCTTTGAACATCTTATAGTTGCTTTTAACCATTTGTTCTGTAATCCTTTTCATCCTGATCACCTCATTTTTATAGTACGGATCACTCCGTCTAATAAAGTCATTGTTTTGTATGCGAGAAAAATATGAGGCCGTGTTTCCACGACCTCTTGAATTGTTTAGAACCATCTTACAAGATCTGAAAGTTTATCAATTTTGTCCATCAATCTAAACCATTCATCATTTGTAATATTGTCCTTATGCAATTCAGTGTCAACTTTTTCAAGTTCTCTTTTTGTGATCTCAACGATCATCTGTTTTGCTTCTATTCCAATTTTCTTTTCTTTGTTTAAATTTTCTGCTGATTCGAATGTTCTATTTGTCCAATCATTCAAAAAGTCTTTCAGTTCGTCCGTAATTCCAAAGTTAATTTCCTTCTTCTTTCCAATCTCAGACATACCAAATTCCTCCTTAAAATATTGTTAATTTAGACATCCGTCCATTATAGACGTTGTTTCGTATGCGAGCTCGTTATACTCGCCTTTCTTCACTTCGTTCAGTAAGAAAAAATAAAGGACTTGTGGGCTTCGAACCCACGTTTCCACTTGCGTAGTGTTCTACCATTAAACTATTAAGTCAGCTAGTAAAAACCGAGTCATGATCCGAAGATCACTCTTTCCGCCTTTCAACGCTCGGCCCTCTGACGGGTTTATACTCCCAGTCCTCCATAATAAGCGTTGCGTTTCTTGCGAGACAAAAAGAAAGAGAATAGCACAAACTTCTACACCGAATACTTTGTTTACTGCCTTCGTTTACTTTTAATATCACCCTTTATTCCAAGGGTAACTGCCCAAGCATTTCTGCTTCTCAGCCTAGCCTCGCGTAATACTATTCTCTCTATAATAGTCCTTGTCCATGTTGCGAGACAAAAAAGAAAGGGCCTTGTTAAGGCTCCTTCTCAAGAATCTTGAGGATTAAAATTGCAAGATCCCTTTCAGAAGAATATCCAGATAACAACTCCCAGTCCAATGAAGAAAGCTCATTCCATTCTCTTCCTTTAATACTTTCTTCAACAAACTCGTTGTATTCTTTAATTCTTTCCTCTAAAATGCTTGTAATTTTCTCAAGTTTCTTATTGAGAATATCTAATTCTTTCATTGTTCTTCTCCTTTCTTTTGAGAGGCTCTTGTCCTCTCTATAATAGTCCTTGCCCATGTTGCGAGACAAAAAGAAAGGGCCTAGCATTGCTGCTAAGCCGTTCTTTCTTTACGGTTCAATACAAACCATAAAAATCATTTCACCTTCATAATAAGGTTCTTCTTCACCATAGGAATACTTATATCCTACTGGTTCAGTAGATTTTGCTTTCATTAAATATACATTATAACCTTCATAAAATCCAATTGTTGTTACTTCAAGTTCAAGATTCTCATAATGCTCAGATAACACGTCATACATCGATTCCTCATTCCATTCAACGCCATAAAGTTTTTCAAATTCATCTGCTAGCACGACTCCGTGCCCGTAGTAATATCCAAACTCATCGGTCGTATCTTTGAAATACTTTTCATCTTTTTGTTGTGCTCTCATCCACTCTTCCAAAAAATCCTGTACCTCTGATCCGTAATAACCTTTAACGATTTCGTCTGCCAATGATACATTCATTGAAATAACCAAAAATACCATCACCATTGCCATAAAGATACCAATAACCTTTTTCATTCCTTGTTACCTTCCTTTCAAATGTTGTTTAAGTATTGTTTGTTCAGATCGGATTTCTCCTCTCTATAATAGGCTGTGATCATGTTGCGGATGCTCTTTCAGAGTATCGTTCTCACTTTGTTCGAATGACAAAAAGAGAGGCCAATGTGCTCTCTGCGACATAAGCCTCATAATACTCTTGTTCAGTTGCAAACCTAATTTTCTTACCATCAGGCATAAATCCTACATAGGAATATGCTTCATAGTAACCTTTCATAAGTTCACCTCCTCTATAATAGGCAGTGCTTATGTTGGGCAAAAAATATGGCCGATGTACGATTTGTACACCGACCTTTTTGTTCACCTCGAACTCTTAAACGAATTACTGTGTTCTGTGGGTTTTGGCGCATAGTTCAAGCTTTTTGTTGTTACAATGTTTCCCCTATCTTCATGCTTGAGTACCTTCCATACATTTACTGTGGAAGCTATAGCACTGATTGCTGTCTGTGCAATACCACATCCGAGCTGGCTAATCCAGCCCTTTTCGTTTTGCTCAGACTTTGTCAACTGCTCTAACCTCGCCGCCAATGTTGAATACTCATTTGATTTCGGGTCAAGTTTTTCCATTTCTTCTAGTAACCTCTGTTTTGCTTGCCTGATGCTAGCCATAAACATTCCACCTTTCTCAAATATCTCGAGAGACACATTCTGTCCCTCTATTTAAGTCATTGTAAAAATTGCGAAGCTGCTCCTTTTTAACTTTTTGATCACAAAGATCCCGGTCGCACACTAAGCAACCGTCTTCTTTATTGCAAAAATGCAACCAATGAAAATACTCTTTGCGCTCTGCTTCAGTCATATCAGCTACTAATTTTGGCGGCATAACTATTCCTCCTTTAAACAAAAAATAAGGGGCCCGTGTTTCCACGAACCCCGGATACAGATTTAGTATCCCTTAAAATTCCTCCTTTCTTGTCGTTGACGCTCAGCTATTTTAGCATCTATCATTTCGGCGCGATATTCTTCCTCAGCTTCAGCTCGACCCATCTGCTTGCCACTAACATAGTAGCCTGCATCCGTGTCAAGGTGATAACCCTGATTCAGAATCACACCAAATTCATAGTCACTCATAACCAAATGCCTCCTTTGAATTTATTTCTCTATAACAAGCGTTGTATCTATTGCGAAACAAAAAGTTAGGGGCTTTCTCAAGCTCCATAACTTTTTATTCAATTTTCTAAGTTTATTAGTCGAACATATCGCTCCAGCTGATCCAGCCAGCCTTCAGATCTTCGAACTGCTCCTTTGTAATTTCGTGCTCAATACCACGATAAATTACTTTTACCATTTCGTTCTTCATACCTGTTTAGCTCCTTTCAAAAACTTGTTAAGTAATATGTTAAACAAGAGGCTTCCCTCTCTATAATAGGCATTGATTATGTTGCGAAAAATAACGGCCGATGCATAAGCACCGACCCAAGCTGTTAAGCTTTACTTCTTTTTACTTTGTAAATCATTGTGTAAATATTATGCTCTGCATACTGTATAACCTTTTTAATTGCTTCCTTGAAAGTTTGCTTCTTTGGCAACTTTAGCTCAACAGGATATACATCATAGTCCGGATTCACATCCGGTAGATTCTCTATCCTTGAGACAAGTTGCGCTGATTTTTCTCCTTCAATAAGTATTTTAGTTTCCCAGTTCTTCTTTCCAAACATAAAACTACCTCCTTTTTATTTCGGGTCATTTCGACCTCTAATATAGGAGTTGCATACAATGCGGGTAAAAAGAAAGGGCCTTGTTAAGACCCTTTGCCGTCCTTCAATATCTTCCATTCATACTTCAAAACTTTTCTGAAAACTGTACCACAATTTGTACACTGCCTGTTCTCAAATTCCTTGCTTTTTTCTGTTTCCACAAGGCTTTGGCACCTGGGGCACTTACATACTGTTGTTGTTTTTTTCATACTAACGCCTCCGAATATAATGTCAGATTCCTCTGCATAATAGGCATTGTTCCTAATGCGGGTAAAAAGAAAGGGCCTTGTTAAGGCTCCTTCTTCATCTTGTGTACTAAATATCCAAGCCAAATGTTCATTACGATATAAAACACCGTTATGATTACATCAGGGGTTTCCATTAGTTCCACCTTCTTTTTCTTTTAATTCGTCTCTTTTTAATTTGATATCCATCGCTAATGCGTCGAATAACAAATGCACCAGATCATCAAGATATAAATGTCTATTTACCTCGATCACTCTCCGTCTCATCCCGTGTTCTTTAGGTGATTCAATATCCATCAATGCTACACATGAATTGCCGTTACTCAATCCAATTTCATATCGTGAATATTTGTCACTTCCAAAAACCGCTCCAAGATTCACTGTTGCCCAATCTTTGTCACATTCAAAATTACCTTTAATGATTCCCAATGCATAATACATACCATCATTTTTAGTCATAAAATCAACTCCTTAAAATTTGTCAGATTTCTCTGCATAATAGGAATTGTTTCTAATGCGGGTAAAAAGAAAGACCCTTGTTTAAGGGTCTGTGAATTCTTCCACTGTATTTAGTTTTACTTCGTCTATGTAATACCATATTATCTCATCTTCATCTTGTGAGTTTTTTACTACTGTCCTATCATCGTTCCAAATCTGTTTAACATAAAAGTCATCCGGATCCATGCTACTTAGATACCATGCTCGCCTAATATATTCATTAGCAAGATCATCAATACGTCGTTTCGCATCTTCCTTTCTGTCCCATATGCTGTCTATAAGCTTGTACCAATCATCTGGACAATCTCCCAATCCTTTACTCCAAGAATCCTCAATTACAACATAAACGATACCATTATCCATATAATTCACCATCCTTTCTATAACAGCCGTTGTATATGATGGGAAAAAATAAGGGCCTTGGTCTTGTCATCCGGCTCCTCACTTCCATCAAACAATCCAACGCCCCAATACGTTGGGTCCGTCAACGCACTCGCATAAGAGCTTTGTCAACTCATGCATAAGTTAACAAACACACTCAGCAAGAAGCGTCTTCACCTCTTTCTCTATAATAGGCTGTGATCATGTTGCGAATTCATTTCACTCATATTGTTCACTACGTTCACAAGACAATTTTTTAGGGCCCTTGTACCTGATGCATAATCACCCAAAGTTTACATCTCCTTCCTATTAAAAATGATCCGCCTCCCACCTAACGGATCCGACCCGAACTTCCCTCTTGCTTTGATCTGAAGAAGAAAGTGCACAACCTTATGGCAACGAAGCCAAAATATCAGCGCCGGGCATTGAACCCGGATCGTACTAAACAATATCGTATTGACCGGAGAAAGGATGGAAAGACGATCAAGCGATACGGTACCGCCCTACCAATTGGACGCACGCTGACAATGATATTCCTTTCTCAAATAATTACTTTATAAATGTTTCACTTAGTGATCGTCACAGTCAGTGTGTTATTTTGTACGCTGAATGTCATGTCTTTAATTCCTGTGTCATTCTTTGCAGCCCATTGCCCATTGTCTACCTGAAGCACTTTTCCGTTATCTGAAGAAGATACACTGGGCAACATACCATTGTTTGGCGGTAGTACCCGTTTAACAGATGTCCCGTCATACATATAAACAGGACGGTCAGGATAAAGGGAAATACAATATCCATTATAGGCTCTTCCGAGAAGAACATACCACAATCCGTCATTGCTTGTCGGTAGGTTTTGCGTTAATGGATCGGCGCTTGCAATCTTTGCCATGCCGTCATTCTGAGGCAATACTTTAAGATAAACATTTTCGTTCGCTGTAAAAGCCGTCGTTGTGATATTGAACGTATAACGTAAATCCAAGCCTGAATATGCAAATAAACAAGCACCAGCACTAATAGCCGCATTAGCCGCTACAATAGTTGTGCTGTTGTAAAAGAATATTTCCTTGAACGGGTCAAAAGTCCGATCAACCAACATTGTTTTTGTTGTTCTTGTAACATTATTATCGTTATTCAGCGGAGTGAGTCTGTTCTCATCAACATGAAACAATAACTGAAATCTATAGAGCACACTATCGGCTATAAAGTTACCATTTCCGTGATATAGATTTCCAATTGTTGTACTATTGGCATCGCCGATTTGCTTCAGTCCATAATCGCAGGCATTAAAATTATCAAAGCTCGTGTTTGTGCTGTTGTAATAATTCGTATGTGCCGCTCTTTCTGGAATATTATCCGGTGTGATAAGAGAATCCTGCATTTCCACAGTACAATTCTCATATTCGAGCAAATCAACAACAACAGTTCTTTTATAAGAAGTGTTAGTATTTTGTTGCGCAGAATACAGATTAAACCCGATCCAACCGCCACAGTTATTATCGTAACCAGTTTGACTTATACGAAAATAGCTGTGATAATAAATCGGACGATAACCTACTGACAAAAGATGATTATTACACGAATAACCGCTATAGGTGTATTGGTATCCCCAGATTTCAAAAATACTGTCATTCCGCCATAAGTCATATCCGGGAACAGTTGCAAGAACCCTGACTTTGATTCTCCAGCAGCTGTTCCATGTGTTGGCCCGGACCTTCATGTAGAAAAATCCGCCGCCACGGTTGTCGTTCGACGTAGCAATAACATTGGTGTACGTCTTTGATATAAGCGCCCGCTGATAAGGCCAGATCATCGCGGCCGCATCTTTAACATTATATGAATTCCCACCATACGATATTTTACTGATATCATAGTTTGCCATTCACATCATCCTTTCCTGATTCATACCGATCAGGTAGAGGTGATGGTTGCCTGCGTACCAGTAAATGTCTGCTGCGGGATTGTTCCTTCAGGTGTATAGACCGTACCGCCTGCAACTTCCATACCCATAATGGATATCGCGCCTTCTGGTGTGCCGCTTACGCTGACACTTCCAGACGTTCCGGAGAAAGCAAGTTTCTTTTCTGTACCAGAGAAAGCAAGTTTCTTTTCTGTCCCGGTAAATGTCGGAGCGCTACTGGTATAAGAAGCATCTCCTGTTTTTACAGTAACAGCAGTTCCGGGTGTCGGAAGAGTTCCTTTGTCAAACGAAATAGCAAGGTTTCCATCGTTAACTGTCATGGATAAAGACGGAAGAGACCCGGCAGTACCAAACGGAGTAATGTCCGTTGTAGAACCGGCTGAAGATTTGGAAATCGTAGGCGCTGAGACAGTCCCTTCTGGGGTATAAGATGTTCCTGTTCCGGAAGAAGCATTTACTGCAATCGAACCCTGAGGCGTATAACTTGTTCCGCTTCCGGAAGATTCATTCACAGCAATTGAACCGCTCGGCTTAAAAGAACCGCCAAACATTGTATTCGATCCTGTGAAGACGAACTTCTTACCAGTGCCTACAAAGTATGCCTGTTCTACAGTTCCTGCCGGTTTATAGGTTGCGCTCGCGCTGTCTTTATATGCCAGGGCACCAAGGTCACTAAGGTCAATATCAGTCGTACCGATCTTTTCCCATGAATATGCATTAGGCGTAACACTGTCGTCAATTACTGTTACGTATTCTGCATAGATGTCTTTAGGATCTGTCTGAACAGATACCAGATAGAATTTGCCGGTGGTATCAGCCGAAGCGGCCAACGTACCTGTGATTTTTGTGGTTCCGCTCATCCATTCCACGCCGGCAGGAGTATTTGCCGCAGTTGTACATTTGACCATGGCAATCCCCGCCGCGGCTGCACGCGCAGCAAGGTCGGCAATATCATATACTGTGCCGCTCGGAAGCGTAATCTGGGAAATTAAAGGATTCGGCATTGTTATTCATTCCTTTCCTTATTTTCTATTGAATATTAGGTTGCCATCATTGATCGTGTAGTTCAGCTTATTGTTCCAGAAATCTTTATCCTCTTGAGTGACATGAATAAGTTTATTATTACTATGCGCTCTTAATTCATTTAAGATTTGATATCGCACATCCGCCCCAACAAACGGAAGATCGATCAAGTAAGCATTTCCGTCACCAATTTTAATCCCTGGAACGCTAATTATGTTACCAAATCCATCGTCTATATGACCATAATCTGTATAGATAATCACTTCTCCTCGAAGAGGAATAAAACTACGATTAGCATTCCAATTATCTGTTGTATCGCGTCTAGCAAGAATACGAGCATCTAATGTTGTCATAGTTGTTCATCCTCCTGCTTTTCCGCCATCAATTATTAATCCATCAGGAAATAAATTATTAAAATCTAGATTCCCGATCAATTCAACATTATTAATTGAAGGTTTATTTCTTAATCTATTATAATCGGGAATCCCGGGCAATCTTGATGCATTTATATCTATTTCTTTTTCTTTTGCGTCAATTCCAATGTTTATTCTTGGTTTTTTAGGTGAAATCTGAAGTTCAATCATTATGCATCACACTTCCCATCCTCAGGAAGTACAACAAATATTGGGGCATTCTCAAGTAATGTCCATGGGTCATCACCATCATACATTACTGCAAGATTCCAATGATATTCTCCAGGAGTTAGATTTGCTGTATCTTCCGGATACAAATCAATATCTACAATACCATTTTGAATAGGTACATTCTTTTCAATTGCCGGATTATTATAATTTTCATTTTTTCTTACACGGAAGCGGATATTAGTTCCATCTTCCGGAAGTTCCTCACCTGTGAGATGAAGCTGAAATCCGGCGGCATTGCCTTTATGGATTTTTATTGTTAATCCATTAATCGCGATCATGTTTATCACATCCGCTTCTTAAAATATGAAGAGGAGTGTCTCATGCGGGACACTCCTCCGAATTTTACCAGTTTCTCTCAGGGTAAGGATAAGGCATAGGAGGATAATGACCAGAGTTTCCTCCTCCATTATTACCGCTATTTCTCATCTGTTCCATAGCCTGGGAATAACCATTGTTGTAACCGGAATTATATCCATCAGAATAACTTTCACGGCTCACATAGCGGCCCGTCATTGGGCTGCGTCCACGATATCCACTCATACCGCCTTCGCCATATTCCTCTGATTCGGTCATAGCTTTCGCGGTAAGCATATCTTTCTTTGTGTGATAAAGCTTGTCAAGCCTATCCAGATCCTGTTCAGTCATCGAACCTTTCTTCTGGATCTGATCTGCAATCATAGAGATCTCCTTGCAGATGTGCTTAAAAATAATCTCATGAATTTCATGCTCATTCATTTCTCAGCACCTCCTTAGGATACCCTGGTCACTTTAACGTTCAGATTGCGAATGCTAAGTGCTGGTGCAGGAGTCGTTGCTGGCGTAGCACTGACAGATGCATTCACAACAGTGACATTAGTACAACAACCTACAGGTACATCAATTATAGTGTCTCCTCCGACATGCCAATACTCTTCGACCGCAGCAGGAGTAGCCGTTGCAATCGTAAATGGACGAATATAACCATTCACACTAAGAGCGATCTGAATTTCTCCAGCAGTACCGCCTTCCGGAACAGCAATGTTTCCCGTAAAGGATACACTATACTGCGCCCTTGGATTGCAGCCACAAGGATTTTTTACGATGCCACGCAGAATAAGATTTGGCGTTTCATTGTCATGCACTACCAACTGCGGACAGCGTGTACATGGACGAACATCCTCAAGGATAGCTGCAGCTCCTGGTTGAATCGTCTGGACTTCGTTGTAACCATACTCAGCCATAAATATGTCCTCCTCAATCAATAACGTTCATAAGAACGAAATAGGGGCCATCCTAAGACGGCCCCATTATGATCAACAGTTAGGAATTAGGCACCGCATCCGCAACCCCAGTTCTGCTGACAGCAATTAGGATTCTGCACAACATATGCAGGAACCGGAGTCGGGGCAAGATAACGCTCAAGAGCAACCGTCTGTGCTTCGTTATTAGCCATAATAGCAGCTGTCTGAGCATTCTGAGAAGCAGCCAGGTTAGCCATAGTGAGCTGCCGTTCGAGGTCGGCGATCTTCTCATTCTTGGCGTCGATCTTGTCATTACACATCTGGTCGAGAATCCTCTGAGTAGATTCAGCCAGAGCCTGACGATTGTTGCAAGCTTCAGCCGCGATAGTATACTTAAGATCTGCCGTTCCAAGACGGTTTTCACAACAACAATTCTGGAAAGAATTTTGCATCGCAAAGTTTTGATTCATACTTGCTATCTGGTTGTTGTTCAGAGCATTTAGAATATTCTGCTGGCCATTCACAAGGGCATTCTGATCGAATCCTCGCTGCACATCAGCACCAAGATATCCATTATTACCACCCCAACCACCAAAGCCGTTTCCCCAGCCCATCATGGCAAGGATAATAATAATCCACCAAGCTCCATTTGCACCAAAGCCATCGCTATATCCACCCATTCCTGCTGGAACAACAGGCATATTAAAAGGAGTTCCACCATTTTCTGTCATGACTTTATACCTCTCTTTTATTAATATGGTTGTCGATAAAGCAAACAGTTACATATCTTATAAATACTCCGTGCATGCCCAGAGTGTTAAAGATATCCAATCAATAGTTCAATGCCGGGTATGTAATGATGAGAGACAGATTCTTCCCAGCACAATCGTGGTTGGCTCTGATATTACCATCCGTTGAACTGACAGTCATACATCCGCTGATAGTTCTGTCCCAAAGGTTAAAACAAGGCAAATAACTCATATCAACGATCGGCTTAAGATCCGAATGCAATGTCGCAATAACAGTGTCATCAGATATACCAGACGGGATCTGCATACGAAGCTGCAGATAGACAATACCGTTGCGCTTTACAGCCCGTGTGTATGCCTTCGTTGTGTCAATGGTCACACCGGTTCCCGCTGTTGCAGGCATACCTTTTGTTTGGTCGTTAGCATATTGGGTTTGTGCTGTAATTTCGCTCTTTAACGCAATCTCGCACCAGCCACTATCTGTACTTCCGGTAATGCTTCTATACCAAGCTCTGTCAGTCCTCTGATAATACAGATATTTATTGTTCCCATCCAAGCCCGGAATAAGATACCCACTTCCGTATCGTGATGGCACATTTGTACTGTCGTGCCAGCTTGTAAAAAATGTTACTGTTCTCCGGCTTATTAGTTCTGACCATGTTATCGTGCTACCCAAATCAAAATCGGCAAGATATTCGCTTGTAATAGTTTTAACTTTGCTGTTTAACGCAAGCTGTTCCCAATTCCCCCAAGATTGGTAATACCTTCTTTGATATGTATAGACAACGCCAGAAGTTGCTGAAATAACAGTCTGGAATCTTTGACCTACACCAACTGTTTCAACAATGGCATTATTTGAAACAGGGCAATTTGCGGGAATGCTCCCGGCAACAATGTTGTATGTGCCGTTTGGTATTGTGTTTAAGTCATCTGAACTTGAAAGTGTTTTTGAATAGTCAAGTGTTGATACTTTAGCATTTAATGCCTTTATATCCGTATCGTTGTCCAGTAAATATTCATCTTCCCCGACTGCGAAATTTAGTTTTTTGACATTATATGAAGCCATTAATCAAGCCTCCTATTTCCAGAAACCAATTGCAATCCAATGGAACCCCCGTAAATAATTGTTTTCCAGATTCCGTTCAGAAATAACGCATCCGGTGCGGGTTCTGCTGTAAACGCTTACGACGACACCGCCGTAATTTGCAGGATCGCTTGTGTAATTATTCGTAGCGAATACATAATACCGGTCATCAACGAAAGACGCCGGATATGTTATTTCAGTTATCCTGTTCTTCACGTTTGAATAAGAGTCATAAGATCCCCACATAACACGCATTCCGCCCGGCAAGTCCATGTATCTTCCGCCGTATCCGGCACTGGAATTGGTTATAATGGTACCAATTGCATTCACAACCGTTGCGTCAGGTTTATTATTCCAATTATATTTTTCGCCGGTCGTAACAAGAGAAGCATCTGTTCCTCCGCTTGCGGCCTGTTTACTGGAATATGTCGTATTTTGCCATGGAACGTTAACCGCCAGTTTGCCGTTGGAGTCAAGCCTTACAGGATATACACGGCCAGCCGTTTCAGTGCCGTCTGTAGCTGTATTTGCAAGCCTCGTTTCACTTTTAAGGTTTGCCTTTACAGTTCCGCTTGTCGTAATATCCCCGCCGGTAAGCCCTGCTCCTGTCGAAACCTTTGTCACGGTACCTGTATTGGATGTTTTTGCATTCCAATTATACTTTTCGCCAGTCGTAACAAGAGAAACATCTGTTCCTCCTCCAGCTGCAGGTTTACTAGAATATGTCGTATCAGTAAATACAGCATTCGAAGGAACAGATTTTCCGATTGTGTACCCACTATCTTTTATGATTTTGCCGGTCGTTCCGTCAAAGGTTGGAACATGATTATTCACGGCATTAGCCGGTCCGGTTACTTTCGACGAAAGATCAAGCTGAGGATCCATAGTATATTCGTCGCCACCGACAATGACTTTTAGCTTATCTGCTATATATGAAGCCATATGTTAATACCTCCATATCCGATTAGCATGACGATGCGTCGAAAACACAACTCGTAATCGTCACCGTATCATTTGCTGTTGCGGTAAAGTTTGGTGTAGCATTAAAGAAGAAACTGCTGAGCAATACTTCTTTTAAGCCATCAGATGTGATTGACAATCCATTAATATGATCACCCATATCGAAGCTTAATGATCCGCTATATCTAATTCTTAAAATAGATTTGCTAAATGTGGGTGTTCCGGCACTTATGGCACTTCCGCCACCAGTATTTTCCATAACCATGGTGCTACCACTCATGCTAACATCCCATGCGCCGTCTTGAATAATTTGTTTTTCACCAATGCTGCTTCTCAAATATGTTCCCTGTGTTAACGTAAGAACACCATTACTCACCGATCCGTTATGATCAAACAAGTTAAATGTTGAATGATCACGCATCGATGCGATATTACCGCCGTCAAATGACTCAACTTCCCATCCGCTTGCACAGAAATCAAATCCGAGGTCTGCGAGATGCGCATTCTCCGCAGTCGTCTGATAAACACCAGCGGAGCCAATCAGGCAATTATTGTCATGGCAAATTCCAGCAAGCTCAAGCAACTCAGCATCTGTAAGGCTTCGCATTTGATCGTTTGTAACACAATACAGGAAAGGAGCGCCCATTTGTTCGACTTGCTCTTTCAGCTGAGCAGCAGTAAGTGCTCCATAATAAGAAATAGCGCCTTTATGATTCGTGCGCTTCAAATACCACGTGTCATAAACACCAAGGACAAAGTTCTCTCCGCAAATTTTCCGGACATAATCAACAAGATCATATCCGGCCCACCCGACGACCGGAACCATATTATACTTTTTACAAAGCATCAAAGCCTCGTCCAGGAATATAGGACGGGTTTGGAATCTCGTATCCGGTGTTTTGTACAGGTAATCATCCCGGAAAGTCTCATACGGGACAGCATCCATTCGGAGGTTGCTGATATCTTCTCCGTATTTTGAAATAAGGCAGTTTCCGATTTTTCCGCTTGCACCATGGAGGCATACATACTTCCCTGGAGTTGCAGTCATATGAGCGTTGATCTCATAGGCTTTAAATCCGAGCCGATGAGCAAGCTCAATATCCATAAAACTGTTCTGGGGAACCGGCGTATTCCCAAGGTTGTCCGCAAAGTAGTGGTATATATAAGAATAGTTATTGAACAGGTTCAGACCCGGATGGTTAATCACCGTCTGGTCAATAACATATCCCTGCGTGTCATCAACCAGAATCTGAATTTCATGGGGTGTATCATCATTCAGGCAATTTCTTGAACAAGCGCATACAAGTTTGCATCCTTCTGGAACATCTCCCCAAGTCCAATGCTCCTGATCCCAGCTTCCAGGAATAACAGAATAACTTTTCATAAACGAAGCAGCAGAAGGCTCCTCGGTAGAATAGAACGCTATTTCCGCAGTGCTGCGCCCGTAAATAGAGCCGTATACTCTAATCTGCTTAAATTTCGGATTCCGGAATTCATAAATATGATAGTATCCACCCGTTGTTGCGTATTCGCCATCATCATAACGAATGTATTTACCCGTAATAAATCTATCAGAAATATTCTTTGCATCATACCAGGTTTTTGCTGAATTATCGAGAATCTGAAGAGCATTCACATGTTCGGGAATATTTGCAACATAACTTGCATCGTGTGACACTTTTTCTACAACGATTGTAAATTTTGTTCCGCTTGGAATATAAATGCTGTTCTGTTGCCAGCCTGTTTGTGTGGCAGAACTCTCGCCAGTAATAAAGAAGGCAAGTGCTTTATATCCATCCATTATTCTTATATAAAAATTATCTTGAGCGACAATTGGTGTTTCTGTAGTAACTTGAAATGTGTTTGTATAAAAAACCGGATAATAATACTCGCCATGAACAAAATTAGCATACCTGGCAAGCGATACAAATCCGCTTGTTTGATATCCCAACGCATGTAATGTATTATCAAGAACTTTATACGATTCGGCTTGTTGATTTTCTGCATGAACTTTTTCAATGCCAAGCGCTATGTTTTCACGTACGTCCTTGCCAAAAAGCGCTGTACGAATTTGCGCTACAATTTGCTCAATAGTTGGCTCTGACATTTATTTTATCTCCTTCCGTACATTCCGGTAAGCTGCTGGATCTGTTGATCGGAAATGCCCCGAGTTTTCTGCAGATAGCTCAGTATCTCGTTCGGATTATTCTGTATATTCTCCGGAACATCCGGAAATTGCTGTTTGACGAATGCCGCAGGATTCATCATAGCGTTCATGATATATTGCATTCTTTGCATCGGGTTTTGGAACATCATTCCTGACATCTGCGGCTGCTGTGACATTGCCGGTGCTCCCATAGTTCGGTTGTACCAGTTATTCACTGCTTGTCACCCCCGATTATTACTTCCATTTTGATTGTTTCTATTGTACTGTTGCGTAGGAGTTTGTTTCATGTTCTGAATGAGTTCTTCTTTAACCTTCTCCAGATCATTCTTCGTTGCATACTGGCTCATGTCAGGCATCGTAATCGGAGCAGCTGCTTCGCTCTGCTGCTGTTCCTCTTCAAACACGATTCGACCTTTACGCAGCGGATTCTGTCTGCCAAACTGATCCGTAGACTTAAAGTAAACGTGCTGCCCGTCGAAATCAAACAACGGGATAATTGTATTCGGTCCTACGTTTGCAGGTATTTGCCAAGCCCTTGCGCTCATTTCTCCATCAACGCTGATCATATACTGTGGCTGCTGAGGCTGAGCAATTGGTTGAGTCGGATAAGTGTTATAAGATACCGGATACGTAGGATAAAGCGGAGAAGTATAATAGTTCGGCATAATAGATTCCTTCCTTTCTCATCTGATACGCCACGCGTCATTTTCACTCGCGTTTATCGGATTCTCCAAAAGAAGCTGGGAATCTCATTGCCTGAGTCCCAGCTGTCATAATAGTTTCCATCAATTACCGCAACGGCGTGCTTCCCGGTTCCAATAATATATGTCCCAAACGGATACATTTTCGTAAACTCGTTGATCGTGACACATTTCGGGCACGCCATTGGAAGCAAAAATGGCTCGAAGCCCAGATCGTACAGATAATGACCCCAGATATGATCATCACATGTCACGCTGTATTCTTTCCTTGCGTACTGGAAATATAACTCATCTGAAACTTCGAGCCATGATTTGTTTAGGGCGATACAGATGGCCCGAATTACACAGTCCGGAACCTGTTTATTCTCAGGATTCGGATTCGCTCGTATCCACATCTGTACCGCCTCCGTTCAATTATTCTTCGTAGTCGGTTTTATCATTCCAAGGTTTCTCGTAATTCATCGCCCTGTTACTGTCCGTAACACCGTCAGTCGTCGGGTCAACAACGATACCAAGAATAACCAGCACAGCAAAGACCGCATTTACAACAGCCTGTAATTTCCCGACCATCGTTGTAAGATCGATCGTGTAGCCAAATACAGCCGCAACTGCCTGGGCTACAAGAGCCAGAGCCGGAATGATAGCAAGCCAGAAAGCCTTGTTCTTGAAACGAACCTTCCAATTCATCTTCATAACTCAAAAAAAACCTCCACTATTTTGATTGAATCAGATCTTCTCTGCCAGGAACTTCTGTAGTTCCGTAGAAGCTTCCTTTACCTTCTCGTTGTCTCCGAGATTTCCATAATTACTGATAACCAGCATAAACTTCGCAATTGCAGACAGGCCATCGTGTATTTCCTTCTGACCTGACTGCATACCACTTATCAGCGTTTCATGTGTTTCAAGGCGTTTCTTATCCTTGGCAAGGTCTGATTCGATCTTTTCAAGTCTCGGTCCCAGGTCCTTGATCACCTGTTTGCTGACTTTATCGGCAAAATCGGGTTTCTCGGATTCCCTCCTCTGCCGTCTCCTTTCTGCCAGGGTATGGATTGCGTCGTACACACGGAATCCGATCAGAAACAATAAACATACCGCGAAAAACCCGTATAATGTGTACCACATGATTGCGGGTGTCAATCCTTCTACCGTTGGCATAACAGTTCCTCCCGTTACTTCTTGATTACTTTGAGCAATTCGTTCCAGGTCTTCTTATTTACCGCACCTGTAACCGGAAGTCCATGACGGTTCTGGAAAGCACGTACCGCGCTCTGTGTACCAGGTCCATATACACCATCAATTTTAACTTTGGAACCGTCCCGTACCAGGAAATCCTGAAGCTGGGTAACAACTTCGCCCTTATCTCCGCACTTCAGATCCGGATACGTAAATGTTGCCTTTTTCTCTGCTTTCTTAGCAGGGGCCTTCTTAGCTACGGTCTTCTTGACTTCTTTAACAGCCTTTTTAATGATACCCATTCTTTCGTCACTCCTTTATTCATTCTCGAGAGTCATGGTGCCGCCGTATTTCTTTACAATCTCATCAGCAACACCCTGTGAAACATGTTTGATCATAACCGTGTAGAATTTTTCTTCCTCAGAATCTAGAGCACTCCATGTCATCTGTCCGACAATACCGTCAGCTTTCAGTCCGTGTTGTTCCTGGAAGAGCTTCACAGCAGCATAGGTCTTGTTTCCAAATGCTCCGTCTGCTCCATAAGGACTCAAGTCATAGCCACGCTGAATCAATTTTGTCTGAAGCAAAGTAACATACTCGCCTTTGTTGCCTTTCCTAAGGGTAGGTTTAATGTCTGGCAATGGACCTGCACCTCCTTCCATTCCTTTCGGGATTGCATAATGTGTCCATCCTTTGTCTGATGTTTTACCTTCTTTAACTTCTCCGGAGCAGTGAATAATTACACCATTTCCGATATGGACACCGATATGGTCCATCTTTCCCGTGCTGGAAATATACTTAAATACACAACACACAGTATTAGGCATTCCATCTGCTATCAGACCCTTTGAAGACCAGTTACTGTTGTCTTTCCACATGGATGTGCAGCCAGCACCTTTCAGCATAATGCCAACGGCTTTAAACATCTGTTTAACAAAGCCTTGGCAATCGTTAATCCTGACACGCTCATCATTCGGGAAATACTTACACCCATTACATGTGGCCTTTGGATTACTGTCGCGTAACTGCTGACAACGCTTTTTTACAAGAGCAACATCACCGCTTGAGATTGCACTGCGGTTAATATAGTACCTTCGCTTCTCAACTGTACATAGTGCTCCGACAGCACCCCATACATAAGGCCATTCCATGCATGCCTTAGCGGTTGCTATAACAATCTCTGCTTTTGTCATGCCGATCTTTTTCCAGTTGTCAATCAGCTGGTCTACCTGTTTCGCACTGTTCATCCGGCATTACCTCAATTTCTGTACCATTTTGAATGTCTTTGATCTGCTCTTCCATGATCAAGACATCGCTTCGGAGTTCTTCCATAAGATTAGCAATTGCCCAGACATATCCGCATTTGGCACGCCCCTGTGCATCGCTAAGCTTATCAAGGGCTCCGTTAATCGCATCAATCTTCTCAAGCGGTTTCAGCTGCTGTGTCGTTGGCATCTACTTCAGCCTCCTTCTTGTGGCGCATGCTCTCCGGAAGGTACTCCTCTGGTACTGTGTATTCTTCCTTAACGCTGGGATCAACACCAGTCAAGTATCCCCGTACGATATTGTCCCTGCCATCAGTTCCGATAGAGCTAAGGAATGTAAAACCTGTATAAGTACGTTTAAAAGCACTGTAATAACAGATCATTTCGCTTGTTTTTGATGTGTCTGTCAGAATGGTGACAGCACTAACAAGCGTTTCGCCTGGAAGAGAAATCATGATTTGTTTTTCAGCGCTAATTGAAATAGAGCCGTCGATGATTTCTGATCCGTCAGCAAACACAACTTTGTTCATTTATTCCATCCTTTCTTCTATAACACTCAAAATTGCATTTTATATGTTTTACTAACTAAAGGAGAAGTCCCTTGCAAATAAACACGGAAACGGAACCATTGATGACCGTTAACTGCCTCTAATATTTTGTCTCTCATATTATTTGCAATTTTATCTGCAGTTGGTTCGAGAGCATTTGTATAATAACTATCGATCTGAAGATCATCAGATGTATATTCTCCACCGCCTCCACTACCTGCAGTAACAGTAAAGGTTGCGCCAGTATTATGCTCGCCAGATCCATCAGAATATTTCAAATAATATGTGTTTGATGTACCAGCATCTATGCTAATATTGTTCACATAAACATCTGATCTTCCAGAACTTCGTGCGGCCGCTATCGAGTCAATAAAAAACTGCGTAGCGGCCATGTTAAAATTTACAGGAACTGTTGTGCCATCAATTTTTGTAAATGTAAAAGTAATTACACCACCAGATTCTGAAGCGGTGCAATTATTGAAGCAAGTTTTCAAAGAAATCGGAGTAGTTCGACCGCTATGGTATCCGATCAAAACGTCTCTTCCATAAACAGCATTTGAGTCTACGTATCCCGTATCCGGATCCCCTACTGTGTATATCGTTGAAATGCGATCAGCAAGAATATGCTCAGCAGCAAGATATGTGCCAGCAGTGATTGTTTCACTGTTAATTTTTCGCACATAAGCAATATCCGCTTCGATCTCAACTGCATCGACTTTACCAGCAATAAGTACATCTACAACTGCAAGCTTCGTTTTAAAGCTAGGAATCTCTTCTATTTTGAAGTCACTAGCTTTGACAAAGCCGTCAGCGATTCTGGTAACGCCTTCAATGTCCGTATACTGGACAGGAATATTAAGTCCTATTTTCCATCTGTCTTCGCTTCCGGTAAGATCATATCCAAATAGCGCTTCACCAACAGAACCATATCCGGTTAACTTCCGAGGCATCATATGCATCGTTTTTTCGCTATCTGGAGAGCCGTCTCTCGTTGTGAAGAAATCACCGTTTATGCCATTTGTAATGACTGGTTTAACATTATCGTAAACAGCACCTTTTCCTCGTTGATACCAGTGAGAAACTGGTTCATAATTACCAACATGCCTGTAAGCAAATATGCCATACTCACTAGATGTGGCAACATACGTGATAGTACCAGATCCGAATTTACCAACAATGGTTGCTGTGAATACTTTGTCTGGATTATTGGCAGGATCGTTTGTTTCTTCCGAGTCATAGCACTTTACAGATCCATCGATTTCGCCATTTGTACGGAACTGATTTGCATTAGTCTGTCCGCCATAGGTTGAATCCGGATCTTTTTCGATCATCGTTACAATCTCTTCAAATGTGGACAATCCTTGGTTAGATGCCTGATATGTGCCGCTTTTTTTAATATACCAACGCGCAACCATTCCGGGGTTTGTAACACCGGCACATGCAAAAACGCCACGGTTTTCGTTCACAACAACAAACTTTGTTATTTTTCCTGGTAAAGTAATCTTACCTATAATTCTTCCTGTAAACCATAGATCCTTGTGATCTGAAGGAAGTTCACCGGCAGGAATCTCCTCTGGATCATAAAAATTACCTGTATAATTCTGTTCT
>Ga0247610_10001762_pt1 | contig 26150 bp, 31 predicted proteins | sample 174DNAGHGhighgp2_FD_193483 | JGI IMG/M metagenome (GOLD analysis project Ga0247610, IMG submission 193483) | Sheep rumen microbial communities from Palmerston North, Manawatu-Wanganui, New Zealand - 1742 DNA GHGhigh gp2 | ecosystem: Host-associated > Mammals > Digestive system > Stomach > Rumen...
CTTTTAAAAATTTCTTTGTTGCTATGTAACTGACACCCGGTAAATGAAAATATACATATTCATCATCTGGCTTTGTTACTATTTTTATATCATCTACTTCAATCATCTTGTACCTCCTTATATTTATATAATATCACATATACTTTATATTACAAGTATTAAATTATAAAAATTATATAAAATATAAGGAGGCTTTGATTTTATTCAAAATATCTAATATCGTTCTTTTTAAACTTTACTAAAAACATTACTATGTTTGTCTTTTCAATACCCAGTGCATCCCATATCTTCAATGCACCCTCACTCTGGGGCTTTTCTATCGACTTACTATAAAATGAATAATCAACATCATTTAAATCTACACCACTATCTTTTAAATATGCTAAAAACCCATCTATTCTTTCTTCATTTACTAATACACGACCTTCTTTTTTAAATGTTTCATAATACTGCTTATTTATCTCATTCTGTTCAAGTATGTACTCTACTGTCGGCTTCAATAAATTAAATAATCTGTTAAAATCTTTTAAGCTCTGACCCTTTAAATCTGCTTCTCTTACTACTTCATTATAAATTTTTGTTAAATTCATTGTTTTTACCTCCAAAAAATATATTGCTTTGTTTTTGTTTACATCTTTATTATAACTTATATTTTTATATTGTCAATAGTTTTTTATAATTTTTATATTTTTATTTAAACCCTTTTATTTACTACACTTTCCTCTATTATTTTAAAAGTTTATAAATATTTTATATTTAAGATTTTCTGTTTCTAGTCTTTTATGGGGCATAGTGAGCGGTTCTTTTATTTTCAATAGTTTTGTTAATTTCTTTTTAGTTGTCTGCCCCATACATGGGGCTGTCTGCTTCGCTCTAATATTACCCAGTCTGCTTCGTAAATATTAAAAAAGAAGGCTAAGATTTAGCCCTCTTCTTTCATAATATACCCAGTAGACTCTTTATAAATATCTTCTTTATATACGCCTCTTCGTCTATCTGGTCATCTATTCTTTGCATTACATCATCTATTACATGACCATAATTTGTCTTTATCTGTATATGCAAATCTTTAAAATGACCCTCTTTTGTTTCTATTACATCACATACATAAACCCCTTGATATATTATATACTGCTTATAGTTACCCCATTCCCTCGACTTCTTTATTGACGCATAATACTGTTCTATACACATATACTTAGCCTCCTAAAACTTGAAAATTAAATTTCTAGCTTATACTTCTTTCAGATATTTAAATAATATTTTAATTTTAAAACTTTATTAAATTAAAAATATTAAATCTAATATATTATCTAAAATTATTTTTTGAACCTGAAGTTTTTTATGTCTGCCTTCGAGTTTTAGAGAAGGGAGGGCGTTAGCCCTCCTACTTGCTCTTTCTTAAAATCTCATTCTGTCCTCTATTACATAACCAATACTTAATATAAAATGCGATATTTTTATATTGATTGCAAACGTCTTGCCTATCCTCATTCCATCTGTGTCCTCTAAATTCATAAATCCTATCTCTATACCCAAACCACTAAAATCTTCTGTTACTGTATAACTTCCGTAAAAATTACCAAAATTAAAACCGTCACTTTCTTTCATAATATTTACCTCTTTCTACGAATTAAAATTACTTGATACTTTTATTATAACTTACTTTTTCTTTTAAAATCTTCTTTATTTCTCTTAATGGTCTAAATAAAAGATAGTACGGAGGAAGGAGCTGCGCCTTCTCATTGTACTTTATTAAATTAGTCCATTTTCTCTTTGATGGTATTTCATCATATACTATTTGGTATTTTATACCCAACTGTCTGAATAAATCATTTAAAAACAATACCTCTTCATTCCTTGAATCAACTATCTCGTTTATACTTAAACTTTTTAAAAGTTCTTCACTTATATTACACATCTTACCACCTTTCTTACCTTGTAGAAGGAGGGGCATTAGCCCCTCTCATCTATAAGTTTTATATAAATTTGGAGGAGTGTTATTTAGTACCCCAAAGAGTACCCTGCCTATTCATTTAGCATAGCCCTTAACTCTGCTATACTTAACATATTTATTATTTCTTCTGCTTTACCCGTGAATACAAACTTTTTTATTAGCTTGTTCCATTCTGTTTCACTAAAAGTTGTTTTATTTCCGTATTTATCTGTAAATTCTATGCCTTTTGGGGCTGCGCCCTCTTCTTTATCTTTTATTATCTCTATATCTGCTAAATCTACCCAACCCTCTCCTAATATTAAACCGTATCTACTGAAGGTTAAGGCTATTTCATAAGTTCCTTGCTCTATATACCCAGCTTCTTGACCCTCTGGCTGTACATACGCTTTTACTTTCTCTTTTACCTCTACTGAGAAGGGAGAAGGTCTACCCAGCTTACTATAGCAACTTTCATATATTAACTCACCTGTTTTATAACTAAATATTTTATAAGGCGTTGTTTCCTCTACTGTCATTATTGCATTATTTATTTGACTAAATGCGCCTATCTGTGAACCCTTATCATTATAACTTGTTCTTACTACATATTTTACAGAGTCAGAAGGATTGGTGGCAGCTTCGCTGCTCCCATCTTCCTTGTTATAAGCTTGATATATTTCTTGACTTAATTTAGTCCTATACTCTTTTACGCTTTCGCTCTGGTCTTTCGGTCTTTCAAACCCTGTTAACACCTTATCACTTGCCTCTTTTATACTTGTTGCATTTTTTAAAGTGTTTAAAACCCCTTTATAGGAGGTCGTTAGTTCTACCCAGAGCCATTCTAACTGTGCATCTAAATCTGCTATACTTACTCCCCTCTTTATTACTAAATCATATAAACCTTGCTTTCTTCCTGCACTCGTCCATTGGCATATACCATACCCGGACCCGTCTAAGAAGGTACGCTGCTTTTTATCTATCTGCTCTGTATAGGTTTCATCATCTATACCCCATTGTTTATTAAAACTATTTTGTAAATTATTTGATTTAAATGCGCTTTCGGCTTGTATGTTACCCATTAAACCACATACACCAAATTCATTTCTGATTTTTTCTTTTAAATAATCATGTATTATATCTCTATCTGTTTTATTAGAGGGTTCAGAAGGAGTGGAGGCAGCTGCGCTGCCCTCTTCTTTCATCTTTTTCGCTATTTCTTCTCTGAAACCCTGCATTGTTAAATTAAATTTATTCCATATATGCTCTACATCTGCATGATTGCTACCTTTACCCATCTTATGCGCTTCGCTATGACTTAATATTACTCCCTCTTTTAAGGGGTCTAATTGGAATTCCTTACATAAGAAGGCAAAAAGTTCTATTGCTACTTTATAGGTTGCTCTTACAAATTCCTCTGTATGCTTACCATCTCCTGTCTCTACCCAGTTGGCTCCTGAACCTGTGTACTTGATTGTAGAAGGCTCGCACATTTCTACGCCTATATGTGTATTATTAGCTGCGCCTCCTACGTGCCACCCTCTATAATTCCAAGGAAGGCATTGGTAAACTGTACCTTCTGCGCCTAATACTGCATGTACACAAGCATTTTGTCCTGCTTGGTTCCATTTCTTTGCAAATATCTCCGGGTTTTCTTGTGGACACCCTACTGAATGTAATACGATGCCCTGCACCTGAATCGTGCGACCTGATTTATAACAGTCGCTATTGACTGCTAACTGTTGAACTATCTGCATAACATTCCTCCTAAATAAATTAAAAATTATTACATTAATAACACTTACCTATTATACTATAAAATAATCTAAAATAAATGAAAAATAATCTATAAATTCTAACTTATTATATAAACTATTTTTTATATAATCTAATATAGTAAAAAATTTCAGCCTTCAGAGAAGGTATTAAAATAAAGAAGAAGGAGATTTTGAAAAAATCTTCAAAATCTCCTAAAAATTTTTATTTATTATTTTCTAATTTCTGCCAGTTCTCTTGTATCAAGGCTTTGCGCTTTTCTTCTTCCTCTTTTGCCTCTTGTTTTTCATAATACCACTCTGTCAATTCCTTTATACATACCCAGCATATTACTTGAAAAATTGTTATTCTCCAATATGTTAAAGTTAACATAGTTACTAAAAATAAGAAGGCAATCAGGATTGCGCCTAGTGTACTTTCGATTATTAAGAATCTTTCTAATTTCTTTTTCATATTAAACCCCTTTTGTTTTTGCTTGATTTAAATTATCTATATATAACTCTACCTTTTCCCTGTTTTCTCTTTCTACTCGCTCTTTCTTTTCACCCCTCATATTCTTTGTACTTACTAAATATTTCTTTAATATTATAGTATCTTCTGCCTCTAAAGGTGTATTATATAATCCATACTTTCTTACAAATTTACCATGTATTATATTACTCTTTTGTGTTACTACCTCTAAATTATTTATAGCGTCAAAATAATTTTCTCTATGCTCTGGTGTATCACTAATCATAATATGATTTACTACTAAATTCTTTCTGCTCATATAAGCCTCTAAAAATTCTTCATAAGCAGCTACCATCATTAAAATATGGAAAAATATTTTTTGTTTACCCGATTTATCTGTTTCACATACTGTACTTCTTACATCAAACGCTCTATAATTACTTCTTTCATCATTTACTTTCATTGTCTGTAAATCTAATTGTCTTGTTATACCATCTCTATGCTCTTCTATTTCGCCATTGCAAAATATAGTATATTTAATACCCTGAGAAGTTTCAAAATCTGCATAAGCAAAATAACCACCTTCATTGTAAACCCTTTTTATATGATTATTTATATAATTTAATTCTTTATATACCTTTGTATTCTTTGATTTAGGTTGTATTGTGCTTGTTGACTCGTTTAATTCTCTTAAAGCCTTTAAATAATAATTATAATCATAATTTTTAACTGTCATAAGTCTACCCTCCTGTTATTTCTTTTCTACTGTTACTATTTCACCATTATCAACTATTACATATACAACATCTTTATTCTTCTTTAAATCCTCTAATCTCTTTATCTTATCCTTCAGTACATCTATATAAGCATCAGCTATGTCTAGTATCTCATCTTTGCTTAAATCTTTCTTTACTTTCTCTATATCAGCCCATAACGCTGATAAATACTCTATTTCTTGGTTTGTCATTTCTAATAGCTCCTTTTTGATTTCGTCTATTATATCTTTCCTATTCATATAACCCTCCTTAATATATCTCTGTTGTTTCACTCATAATCTTTGCATATTTCTTTGCTGTTGCTATTGTATGCCAGCCTCCGTAATATTTACCCGTGTTCAATGAATGTATATAAAACAAATCTAAGTATTTTCTACGCTCTTCTTCTACTACCTCATATTGTCCGTATGTTTTTAATACTTTCATATATTGTACCTCCGTCCTTTGATAGTACAAGTATAAATCTTATATTTTTATATGTCAATAGTCTTTTTATAATTTTATATTTTTATATTTATTTAATTAAAGTGTTGAAAATAAAGAGATTGAGAAAAATATTTATAAATTTTATAAATATTTAATAATTAGATTTAAAGAAGGGGAGGGGGCTGAAAGCCCCCTCATTATGAAAAAGAAAAAGGTAAGTTTGGTCGAATACCTTTGATATTTGCTTATTTATCTAATGATGTGTTGTCATTTCCACTATCCTCCAGAGCAGCCCCATCTTCCTTCTGCTCCGTCTTTTCGTCTATCTTTGACCCATCACCTATCCTTATTTTAAAAGATTTTTCTAATAAATCTACTATCTGTGAAGGGGTCGTTGATTGTATACCCGAATCAATAGCCACTAAAATTGCTTTTAACCATTTTGGTAATGGTAACCCTAACTGTGCTGTATTTTCAAGAAGGCTAATAGCCTCTTCTAAACAGAACCACAATATAAACGCTGTTCTTATATATAGTTCATACTCTTTACCATCAAAATGTAATAAAATAGCATGTCCGAAATAATCATAAACGACTTTATCGGCTTGGACGGCTATAGCACAAATTAAAGCTATCATAGCCTTCTTAAATAGCCCTACCCTCATAGCTTCTGATGATAATTCTTTATTCTTTATTGCTTTAAATACACCGCTTAATGTGTCTGCTACTACTAACATTACTAAAAATGCTAATAAATTATCCCATCCACCGAATAAATCTAACATAAACCCTCCTATAATACTAAAAATTATTTTATGACTTGTATAATCTTTCATAGCTTTACGCCTTCCTTCCTTGCTATCCTCCATGTTATTATTCCTCCTTTTATAATAAAAATTTTTAGCCTTTTTGTCAAATACCTCAGAGATTTATATAAACCCTTTGATATTTGACAAATTGGCTCTTATTTTATTTAACTACTAAATAAAATTATGTAGGTGTATAAATTCCGTTCTTCTTGACAAATTTAGCAAAGTTTTTCATTTGATATAACCCGGTTGTACTATCATACTCACTCTTTGTCATAGTCCAGTTACCCGAATTTGCTTTATAAGCTGCTACAAAATAATAATAGTTAGGTTTACATTTTATTATAGGGAATTCGGTAAAGCCAAATGTATAACAATAATATATCTGTCCTTGAGTTCCTGTTGTATCGTTTATATTTGCTGTATTTGCCTCAAATATTCTATATGTCAGCCAAGCATTACCGTATGACTCTATATTACTCTGTATCTCTACACTCATTAAAGTATCTTCTGATACCGTCCAGAACCCTGTTGTTACATCATAATTTATAAAACTATCGCCCTCTTGGTATAATATCTTATCATAGTTCATGTGAGTTCTACCATTACCTAATAATGTGATATTATGCTCAGAAGTTACTATTAGTTCATCATGTGATGCACCACCGCCTCCAGAAGGGATGCCGTAAATTATGTTACCCACTTGCAACTTTTCAAGGTCTGCACTTGCTTGTCCTGAAGGGTTAGCTATTACTGTTGTTCCACCGCCACCGCCTCCTCCAGAAGGTACATCATAAACTACATCATTAACCTTTAACTTTGTTAATGTTGCAGTTGGATTGTCAGAAGGATTAGCCTCTACTGCGTTACCCTCCAGAGCATCAACCCTATCATCTAAAGCTGCTATATTACCTGCATTGGTTGCTATGTTTTGTGTGTTTGTTGCTATATCTTGCTTTGTGTCTTGTAAGTCATTATTTACATCATTTATATCACTAGAAAGCTTGGTATCTAAACTTGCTAAATCCTCTTTTAAATCTGATATAGCTTGAGTGTTTGCATTTACTTGACCCGATAAGTCTGCAAAGTCCTCTGTTGTTACTATTCCATTATCTACCGAACTCTTATCTGCATCACTTATAGGTACTGGATTGCTCTCATCATTTGTTGTATATGTTACCTCTAAAATATAGTTGTCTATATTAAAGGAATAATAATTTATCATTGCGTCACAAAGTTTATTTAATGCTGTCGTATATTGATTTATAAAAGAGGCTCTATTTTGTAATCTTGTGTTAAATTCCTCTTCAGTTTCAATACCCGATGACTTTATACCATCAAATAAGAAGGCTGTAGCATAATCATCATATTCATCACCTACATAAGGGGCAGAAGGGTCACTACTTCCATCACATTCTATAACTGTATATGTTAATGAAATATTTACTGGAAATAATGTGCTTGCTTTTACAAATCTATGTATATTTGTAATATAAGGGTTTATTACTATTGGATAGCAATAATCACTATCAGTACCATCATATTTAGCATAGCTAACATCTGAATATACTGAATAACCATTTATTCCTTCTACCCCTAAGAGAGGAGGAAGTTGTGTACTATTTTCGTATTTTTCAGTTTTATTATAGCTACTTACAGTACCCAGTTCTGCTATTACGTTTGTTTGTATTGTATCACTATTAACCTTATTGTTATTATACATAAAGGTCTGCTGTGTGGAGACTGCACTACTTACCTCATTATAAGCAGTATATTTAATTTTTTCTTTTGACGTGCTAACAGATACAGAGGTTACTTTACATACCCACTGATGATTGTCAAATATAAGAGGTAACTCTAAACCTATTAAAGAATTTATAAAACTTTCGTTCTTCCTTCCCCTTACCCTATATTTTGCTACTAATTTGTTATTTAATGTTCTAACAAAATTACTATCAAAAATATACTTTCCTTTGGTGTATTCAGGACAAGTTCTCTTATATAATATCTGTCTATCATTATAAGCTGTTGCATTTGTATTACTATAATGATACCAATAATGACTTACTGAATGTGAATCAGCATAGCTTGAAATTTGAGGTTCACCTTCTGATTTGTAATTACTCATTAAAGCATTATTATCAAAATACTCAGTTACATTATTATCATCCATTCTTATTCTTATGGTTGCTGTTGTATCTGTGTATTTTGTTACCGGGCTTGTTGTTTCATCTGTTATAGTGTTATACACATCACTAGCTGAAGGCTCTTTTATCTTTGAATTTACATTTCCTCCCCCATTTAAATTCATCTTTCCAGAAGAGGAGGAATTCGTTGATACTGTCGAATTACTTGATAAATGCGTTGTACTACCCAAACTATGACTTAAATTATCTACTACTACAGGAATACTGATTTGTGTTACTGTACCCTCTGTATCTACTAGCCTTCTCTGTACTTGTATATTATCGCCTAACTCTATATAAGGACGTTCATTTACCTCACATTCACAACTATAAAAACTATAACCCATTACTGCTTGAGCCATGTTACGGAGGCATGTTAAAGAAGAAGAGGACATTGCAGAGCCGTTATAAGGCTCAAAACCTCTTAAAAACTTATTTTCCTCTAAATAAATGTTTATTTCATTTCTTCCTTCTTGGTCTTGATATGTATTTTCATATTCAAACCCTGCTACACTTGTATAAAAATATTTTATTACACTCTCTTTTACCTCATTATCACAACTAAACATATACTGATTGGCTACAGTATCATCATAGGTGGAGGTATTTGTCTTTATCGCTGGCTTTAATGTTAAATTACCCAGACTGTCTATTGTTGCATAAGCCATCTTTAACATTGCAAGCTGACTTATTGCCTCCCTCATTGTGTCAAAATCTACATCATCAGATAAAGAGAAGGATACCCCATCATTACAAGTTACCTCTGTATTATCTGTATATGATATTAAAAAATTACTATCGTTTACTAAAGAACAAAAATAAGCAAGCCACTCATCTACTGTCTTACTATTGTTCTTTAAATATTTTATTTGTGTTATTGTGAAATTACGCTGAAAGGCTATCATTCCATCATAGCAAGTTAAAACACAGCTATAATAATTGTTATCTATCTCTGAAATATAATAAAACCCTAAATCACACTTACCCGTTATATTTTCAGAGTCGTCTAAATTTTTACTAAAATCAGAAGGAGACTGGTTAGCATCATCTACTCTATTCCATTGTACTAAATGAAGAGCATAATTCTTTTTAAACCCATTTACATTATTGACCTTCTCTACGCCCTTCTGTGTTAGTGTTATCTTTATTCTATTACTGCATACACCACCTATATTTAAAACCGCTCCACTGGAGGCTTGCTTTTCTATACTACCCGAATCAATAATAAACTCATCATCATTTAGAGTGGCTAAAACATTACTATTCTTATTCTCTGATAAGTATAGCTTGAACTGACTCTGCACATTTGCTTTATTACAGCTATCTTTGAATTTTTGATTTACTGAAATCATCTTTAAAATCTCCTTTTTCTTTTTTCTTCTTATAGTTTGATAAGTATTATAATTTATCTGAAGAAAATTTAAAAATCTAAACTTTAAAAAGTTAAATCTTAAATACTATCTAAACTATAAAAATAAATCTGAAGTTTTTTAATTAAATCTCGACAAAGTTCATAGAGCAGGTCCAATATGCCTCATCCGCTCCCCATATATTTATCATCGTGTATTCCATATTTGCATCCCTATAAAATGTCTTTGTTACTGTACCCTGACTTCTTGCATCTAAGAAGGTAAGCGTAAAACTCTCTGCATCCCCGGCTGCTATTAAAGCTATTAACTGTGACCATGTTAAACGCTCCCAACTACACTGTATTTCGTAATTGTTAGCCCTTACTCTATTTCTGTTCATATATCCGCTTTCGCTTCTCTTTGCATTTACATCTATATCATGCGTTAATACTTTATATGTAGAAGGGGCGGGTACTGTGCCACCATTCTTACATACTGTGCCATTTTCAAACTCTAAAACGTTGCCTGTATACATATTGCGCTCTCTCCTTATCTATAAAATATTTTAATAATAAAATCTTTTCTCTTTATATTATAAAATAAAATAAAATATTTGAAAATAAATTTAAAAAAGTTGTTTTTATCTAAACTAAAATATATTAAATCTAATATACTTTAATTTTTTAATATATGATTGTAATTCTTGCAATATAAAGAGAATGTAAAAATTTCAAAAAATTTTATTTATTATTTTTAAAAGAAGGAGGGGGTTTTAAACCCCTCCTGTCATTACTACGTTACCCTTCATTGTATCTATTACATACTGTCCTAACTTGTTATTCTTATCAAGGTAAACATCAACTATTACATTACGCCCACCTGTCTGTCCTATTCCTGCAACTATTCTGTTATATATACCCGACATCATACTGCTTGCTTTCGTTGCGGAGGACTCTGAATAACTCTGTGCTATCATAGAGGCTGTTTGAGAAGGATTGCGTGTTATATTTGCTTGATATTGAAGAGGGTCTAACTCTGGTGCTGTTATATCCTGCAATCTTGCTGTTACATCATCAACAAAGGCATCTGTCTGATTATAAGCATCTGTATAAAAATCACTAAACTTCATGCTGTTTATCATATCAGTCATAGCATCATCTATTGAACCCTGACCATCCTCTAGTCCTAATGCAACACCCTCTGGAATAAATATAGCTAAATCTTCCATTATTTTAGAAGGTGAGTGAATTTGTAAGCCATTTGTAAATGTAGACTTTATGTTATTTACTATTTCACTAACTTTATTCTTAACCCATCCTGCTCCTGCACTTATTCCATTAGCTATTGCTTTAACTATAAATTCTCCTAATTTATAAAATGTAGTTATACGTCCATTTATAGAGTTTACTATCCAATCAAATATTCCATTAACAGCCTTCTTTATAAAGGCGGAGGCATTAGGAAAGAGAGTACCCAGTAAATTCATAGCTCTATTAAATAAGAATCGTATATCATCTAATATTGTATTTATTGTTACTAATATTTGTTGAGGTAATTCTTTAATTTTAAGACCTAAATAATTAACTAATAATTCAGTCTTTTCTCTTATTTGGTCTGTGTTTTGTGCAAAAGCTAAAGCTATATCACCAAAGCCACCTATAAGTGCGCCTATAATACCACCAATAGGGCCACCCATAGAGAACCCTGCTAATGTTGCATATAATATAGTTGCTTTTGCGTTATCTTCATTTAGTCCGTTTGCTAATGAATCCGTAAAACTAGCTAAACCACCAAGTACACCTACTACTGTACCTGCAAGTTGTAAAACTGTTGCTAATACACTTCCTACTGTTGCACCTGCTGCCTCTGCTGCTCCCGTTGCACCTTCTAATGCTCCTGTAGCACCCTCTACAGCTGCTGCTCCTGCTTCTGCACCTGCTCCAGAGAGGTTTACCATTCCTAATGCTTTTGTAAAGGCATTAGTTAATAATAATTTACTTCCAACAAATGCACCTATTCCTATAGCTAATGCTCCTATAAGTCTAGGGGCTAAATCAAATTTAACCCAGTCTATAAGCAGTTCAACACCACCACCTTCTTTAAAGCCACTCCAAATAGCATTAAAGAGGTCTGACTTATCTGTATCTTGTATAATTTGTTTTACAGAGTCATATATTTTCTTTATAAACCCTACTAAACTAGCTACAAACTGTTCTACATCTCCATTTTGTATACTATTATTTATTGTTTCTGTTATCTTAGCTATAAATTCATCAGTATTTACTTCTTCTGCAAGTTTAGTAAGAAGAGTGCTTATAAAATTGAGTAAACCAGATAGAGCAGACTCCATATCATTTACATTCAACCCTTCTATTGCTGTATTTAATATTGTTACTATTGCATCTGCTGCCTTTGTTGCAGTATCTTTATTTACTAACTTACCTATTACTTTAAATCCTAAGTTAATAACTTTTGCAATAATAGTACCTATCTTTTCAGCACCACTAGCTAAGTCTCCTTCTTCCATACCCATCAATCTATCGAAAGCACCATCAATAAAAGCGAACAACTGTTCTGCTAATTTTTCAGCTTCAAGACCTGTCATGGTATCAAGAGAGGTATATACTATATCTATGATACTTCTAAGAAGGGTTGTAACAGCTTTTCCTACTTCATAGGCATCTACATTTTTTACAAAGCCAAAGAAGGCATCATGTAATGCTTTACCTATCTTTATAAGCGTTCCTTTTTCTACTGCTGTTTTATAAAGGTCATTTATTTCAAACGCTATTAAATTAAGAGAAGAGGCTATTGTTTTACCCAGTAAAGTCCAGTTTATTGTATCTAATAAACCATTTACAAAGTCTAAGAAGGACTCGTTAAACTTGTGTAATTTCTCTCTTAAAGAGTCATCACTTAAAAAGTCATCTAAAGCCTTTAAACCTTTATTTACTAAATCTCCAATATGTGCGCCTACTCCATACCAGTCCCCTGCTTTTACAAGTGCTATAAGTTCATCTATCCACTTCTTTAACCAATCAGGGATAAGGTCTAATTCGTCCATCAAATTATTAAATAATTTATCAGTATCAAAAATACCTCCTGCACCTAAATCACCTAAACCATCTGCTGTTAAATCGTCCATCTTGTCTATTAAGTCATCTAAGTCATCAGTTGTATTATTATTTAATTTATCATAACCCTGTAAATTATCTTTAGCCTTCTTTGTATTATCAGAAAGCTTTTTAGTTGCTTTTGCTGCTTTATTTGCACTCTTTGTATAGTCTTCTAAACCTTTATTCTGTGTTGAGCTTGCGCCTCCAACATTACCCAGAATACTACTTAAATTCTCTGTTTTAAATCCAAAAAGAGAGGCTAATTTGCTTATAAGTGCATTTACAACCGCTAAAATCTTATTTAAAACAACAAGAAGGGGATAAAATACCTTCATTAAGAGGTTACCAATATTAGCCCCTATAGATGTAAGTTGTGCCTTTAAAAGTGCAACTTGTCCTGTCCATGAGTTTATAAAGTTTAATAATGTATTTGTAACTTTTCCTGTTCCGTTACTTAACTTTACTAAACTTTCATAAGAATCATCAGCAGCCTCATAAAAGGCGTTTGACATCTGCCTTGCTACTATCTGTGCTGTACTTCCTAAGTTTTTAAACTCATTGGCTATGCCTATTGCGCTATACCCTAATTGTCTTATATCTATTTGTACCAAACTCTTTATTGTATTTACAATAGAGTTTATCTTACTCTTTAAACTCTCTATTACTTGATTACCAATAGAGATAAGAGAGGAACCTGCAACTTTAGCCAAAGATGTAATAGTATTAGTTGCAAGTTTTACATTATTTACTAAGTCTTTCACAGATTTCTTTATTGCTTTTACTGCTGCGGTTGCACCTGCAACTATGCCAGCAATTAAGGAGGCTTGATTGATTAAGCCCTCTGCTTGTGCTGTTATAGCTTGAATAGCTGCCGCATTTTCAGAGGTATCCGCTGCATTTTGTCTTAATTCAGCTATGGCTTTACCTAACTGCTGTATCCTATTTTCTACCTCTGTAAGCACACTACTACGCTTGCCTACCCTATCCATAGCCAAGCTCAAATTATTAAACTCAGTATTTACTTTACGTTCTTCTTTAGTTAACTCTATAAGTTCTTCACTACCCATGTCAGTGTTTTTAACTTTTTCTTCGAGTTCGTCTAAAGTTTTATTTATTGACTCTAAATCAGCTTCAAAGTTGACTTTTATGGTTACATTTTCTTCAGCCATATAATACCTCCTTCTTCCTTATAATATCACTTTATATAAGAAGAAGCAACAAGCATCCGAAAATGCCTATTGCCTCTTATTTATTGCTGTGCCTTTAATAATTTCATATAATATGAGCCATGCTGTTCTTCTTTTAACTTCATTAGTCTTTCATATTCTTCCTCTGTATAAATAGGCTTGATTTTATATTTTTGTTTTAATTCTGCATAATATTTTTTTGTGTCACCCTTTAACTTACTTAAATCAGCCGTTCTATAACTCATTTTTTGTGCTAGAGGACAATCTTTGTCTATGTACCCTAATGCAGTTATAAACTTGAACCAGTGCATATTTACCTTTGTTAAATCTATTCCTTTACTCCAAAATGCTCCCCATATATCTAAGCTATCTATATTAAAATCTAATGCTTTATCTGTTGTATCTTCCTCTTTTTCATCTTCTGTATGTATTTCACTCTTTCCACAACTTAAAAACCATAATAAACCCTTTATAGCTATTTCTAGTGGAGGTACTTTTTCAGCATACAGAAGGTCAAACGCTTTTAATAGTTTTATATCTTCAGGGAAGGTTTTGTCCTCTTGTAAAAGAGTAAGCTGAATACCAACCCTAAAATCAGTATTCAGCTTATAACCCTCGTATTCAGTAGGAAACCCATTATCTAAAAGAACATTAAACATATTAGATTTCCGTTCTTTCCGGGAAGTCTACAACATTATTTAATTTATATTTTTCATTGATAGCTTGTAAGGTCTTATTCTCTGCTGCTTTAGCCTTCTGTATATAAGGTGTGATTGCTTCAAATAATTCTACATAATACTCAAGGGGAGGGAGGGTGTCACCAAACATTATATCTGTTATAGGTGCATTAAAAGCATTGTTTACTTCATCTTTAAAGTCTTGCAATATATCAATCTCTATATCAGAGGCAGCTATTAACATATCCATGTTTGCATCTGCTATTGCCTCTTTAACCTTATCTCGTTTATCAGAGGAAACTTTTTCATTCAAAAAAGTTTCTATATTTTCATCTGATATTTCGTCTTTCGACTCTATATTTATACCCATAGACTTAATCAACTCTACTGTGCTTTCTGTGATTTCGTCTAATACTTTCATTTTCTCTTTTACTAAGTCCTCTACATTTTTGTACTTTTTAATAAGTTTTAATAACTTATTTACAAGTCTTTTGTCTGTAAAGTCTACCCTAATCTTTCTATCAGAACCCTTTACTGTTAATTCAATAGCGTTGCTTAATTGCTTAATCTGTGCCATATTCTGTTACCTCTCTTTTTCTTTAACCCTTTTATTTAAAGAGAAGGCAAAGCCTTCCCTTTTTGTTACAGAAGGGGAAGGTCTTACCTTCCTTCCCCTTTTACCTATTTAATTTATCACTGTACTGGTGTGAATGAAGCAATACCAGTCTCAGCATCATAGCTTACAGTACCCTTCGTTCCTGTACTTGTGATTGTGTACTGTGCTTCAATATGCAACTTATCCTGTGCATCTCCACCAAAGTTCTGAGGTACACATGTTGCTGTGTACTTATATGCTACATAAGTTCCAGTTGCAGGAGAATCAAACTCATCTACCTGTAACAAGTTAACCTGTGTCTTGTCACCTGTTTCCTCATTCTCAAATAAATATCTCTCAAAATTGCAAACCGGGTCTTCACTAAGATAAACACCAGAATGTGAAAATTGCTTTTTATAAGACTTTATTACGTGTCCTGCTACCTTTGTTGTTACATCAGGTATATCCTCTTCCTCTACCCCTGCATCTATCTGGTTACTCTCTGCAAGTAAGAGTGCCATGTGATAAGCCTTTGTAGCCCATGCAGCTGTGTCTGTAGGTACCTCAATGAAAAATTTGAGCATTTCAGAGCCTACCGTTGAAGCTCTATAAGTTGCTAATTCATTAGCCATAGTTCTATTACCTCCTAATAATGTTCTTGTTTTTGTTTCTTCTACATAAGAGTGGGTTTCGTTTCCTTCATCCTCGTTTATTGTATCATCTTGTAATAAACTTGTCAATAAATCAAAATTTTCTGTATTTTCTTCTTGTTCTGTATTTTTTGTACCCATCTACTATCCTCCTTAATTCTTATATACATAATGAAGGCGAAGTCGTATTTCATAATCTTTTATATTACCATCATATACTTTTATCATCTTAGCTTTACTTATTATCTCTATATTTTCTACCCATTCTGCTAATTCAGTATTTATTTCTTTATAAGTATAATTCTTTTTTATGTAATTTGCAAGATTATTTAAAAAGTCGTACGCTAATAGGTCATTCATTCCTTCTGCGCCTGAAATATCTCTAAAATATATAGATATATCATAAAACCCAGAAGAAAATATACCCGTTACATCCTCTAATACATCTCCACTATTCTCACCATCAGGGAAGGATATACAAATGGAATTCTTATTTGTGTCTAATAAATCAAAACCCATCAGAAGGGATGATGTTACAGAAGGCTCTTGTGTATTTACCCAGTTTATTAAATTCTCTGTTATTCTTTTACTGATTGCCATTGTTTATTTCCTCCGCTAATTTCTTTGCAAATAGAAGAGCCCATTTTTCTCCATTCTCTATTTGTGATGCTTGATAAGGATTACCTTGTGCTTTACTATGTACTGTTCTATTATATACCTTCTCTTTACCTTTATATAGAGGATTAAAAGCAAATGCAGCATAAGGTGCGCTATAGTTTAGTGTTGCTTTTGACTCATCAATATTTACGCTGGAGGTTAATTTACCCGTTTTATACGGTATATAATCCTCTGTATCTACTACCATCTGCTTTAATACTTCTGATTGAGCCTTCTTTGATGCATCTTCAAATTTTTTCTTTAACTTTGGGATATTCATGTTGAATGATAAACTTGCTTCAATCATACAATCAAACCCCCTTAATTTGCTATAACTTCAAAATGGTTATTTATACCCATATCATAGTCTGATACGCTCTTTATTTCGTAAAGTTTACCAGTCCTATTTTTATAGCCTTGTACTGTTTCGCCTTCTTCAAGCACTATATCGCCTTTTCCTATATAATCGCCGTTATTTATTGTAAAAAACCCTGCTCCTTCTGTTAATCTTTCATAACTTTCAGGAGTGATATACTCAGCTGCAAATTTTTGGCGAGGTATATAAATAGTCTTTGCATTTAAATCAACTATACCCTGTTTCAGAAGGGAAGAGGACACACTATCAAACCATAACGCCTTTTTAATTAAAATTTTATTATAGCTGATTGTATTTCCTATCTTTAATCTGTTAAATATGGTTACTGTATCTTTAAATTTCATTACAGCACCCCCTTACACTATCCAAGCACACATTAACTCTGTACCATCTAAATATTGCTTTACACTTGCATATAAAGCACTATATGCACTTGAACCCTCTGATACTTTATATGTGGTTGTCCATCCCCCTACTTTTTCAGAGGATATAACACCCTTTGATACTCCTTCTGCAAACATCTCTTGTAAACCATCACAAAGAGCGCATACGCTCATCTTTACTTTCATTACAAGAGAGGTAGAAAGCTTTTCTGCATCTAATTCGTAAAAGTCAGCGTTTATCATGTTATCTAATATTAGCTGCGCTTTCGTCTTTACTATATTAAAATCTTCTTCTGCTACTAATGTACCACCATAAGAGTCAGTATAAAAATCATAGGTTGTCTCTATCATAAAAGCCTCCTCTAAATTATTAAAACTAAACGTTCATAAATTATCTTCTTTATATTATAAAATAATCTAAAATATTTAAAGAAAAATCTGAAGAAGTTTTTTAATCTAAACTAAAAATTATTACTTCTTACATATAATCTATGAAAATTTATTTTTTAATAAGAGAGGGAGAAGGCAAAGATGCCTTCAACCCTCTTTATTTATTATATTCTTACGCTGTAATGCTGCAATTCTATCCATGTAAGTGTTGCTTTATTGAACATATAAGCAGTTTCTTCGCCTTCAGTTGCAGATAATGCTAAAGCCTTTGTTCCATCTGCTACCCTTGCTATTGGTAAAACATCTATATCACTCTTTAATCCTACATAGCAATTAGGTAAACTCATTAACCACTTAGGAGAGCCAGCCTGTGCATAATATGCTGTAAGTGTTATATCTTCTGTTATTGGTGTCTTAAAATCAAATTTTTCATTGTTTTCATCTAACCAATATACAAACTCTTTACCATTTGCATCTGTCATGTGGTCAGGGTATCTATCCTTTACAGTTTTATTATGTGCAACCTCTACTTCTGCTATTGTTTCCTCACCCTCTTTAAATGTTACTGTGTGTGTACTAACTTTAAACTTAGCATAAAGAGTTATATCTTCTGTAATTAAAGTGTTAAAGTTAAATTCATTATTGTTTTCATCAGCCCAATAATTAAACTCCATACCAGTTGGAGGTACTACAGTTGGTATATCAGCAGAAGGTATTGCTGTACCATCTTCTACTTCTACTGTATCTACTGTAATAAGACCAACGTTAAATGTTACCGTGTGCTTTATTGCAGGAGAGGTACTTTCAAAAGTTGCACTTATTTCAATAGGCTGTGCTGGCATTGTAAAATTCACATTATATGTACCATCTTCTGTACTTGCAGTCAAATCATCTGCTGATATACCACTTAACCAAGAATATTCCTTAAAAGTATAATCTGATATATTATATACTTTACCTGTAAGTGAGTGTCCCTCATAAGCAAGTGAATCATAAATAGGTGAAGTACCTTCTAATAATTCATGTTGTAAAGGATTGTCATTATTATCATAAGCATTAAATTTTACTGTATATACATTTTCTGCCTCTGAAGAAATAAAAGGTACTACTAAAATTGTATCAATATCAGCCCATTCCTCTGAGATATAAGCATATACAGCATTACCTGGCCATGTCCACATATTTAATGTTTCGTTTGTTGCTTTATTTATAAAAGCAATCTCTGTGAATGTATAGTTCTGCAAAGGAGTTGCATCAATAAGTACCTCATCACCAATATTTACACTGCTTACTTCTTGCTCGTTTATTGTTATTGATAAGGCAGAACTATGATTTAAAATTTTTTCTAAAGTAATAGACATAATTATAATTCCTCCTATTTAATTTAAAAAGCGGGCGACTGATGCTTATAATCAATCACCCGCTAGTGTGCCTATTTTATTTAATTTTTATTTATACTGCTTTTATCAAGCGTTGAACTTAACAAGTACGCAGTCTGCATTTGTTACAAGGAATCCTGTGTCGATTTCTTCCTGTATCTTTGAGCCTACAAACAACTCAGAGTCAATTACTCTCAATGCTGTCAACTTGTCAATGATAGAAAGAGCATTTCCATCATAAAGAATATAATCAACAGCAGAGATGTCAACTGTCTGAGCAGTTCCATCAGCCTTGAGGTACTTGTAAGATGATGTACCATCAAGAAGGCTAGACTCAAACCAAAGCATACCCATGAATGAACCTACACGACCCTCTAATGCTACTCTGTCGTTAAATGCAGGTGTGTATTCCTGTCCAGCAGCCTTAAGCATTGCTCCATAAACCTCAGGAGATGCAATTACTACATTGGGCTTTGCGTTCTTCTTAATAAGAGCCTGACGACCATTGATGATAAGGTCTTTAATGTTGCTCTTTGTTACTGCAGTTGTATCTGCTGCGTTTGTTCCTTGGTCTACCAATACAGCTAAACCAGATTTCTGACGACCAGTTGCTACTGCTCTTGTTACATCCCATGTTCTATCTGCTCTTACATCAATAGGCATTGTTGCTTCATAGAAGGCAGGTACCTTTACGCTCTTCTGGAAGGCGTTGTTGCAGTTAATATCTACAACATTATTAGCATAATTAGTGTCAGAGAAGTTAGAGCCGGGTGCTTTAGGCTCAATGCTATTATCAGCAGCATATTTAACAACCTGAATCTGTCCTGCGTTTCCTACTTCGTGCTTACTTGTAAAAGTAACACCATCAATAAATACATCATCAGCATATAATGCCTCTTCAACAACTGGTGACATTCCAGTTGCAACAGTTGCGTTACCAACTATAAGTGCCATAGTTAAAAACCTCCTATTTATCTCTTAATTATTAAACTTTGTCTTTTTTTCTCTAAATATTGCTTTATCTGTTCCTCCTCACTTAAACCGCCTTGCTGTGGGTTTGTTCCACCGTTCATATTTACGGTCTGTGTTGTTTGAGAAGGTTGCTGTGTTCCTTGCTGTGCTTGCTGTCCGTTATTATTGGCTTGAGTTGAACCATTTTCAGAACCGCCTGCCTGTTGAGTTACCCCGAATAATGCCTTGTTAGCCTCTTTAAACTCCTTTAAAGCTGCTTCAAAAGGTTTGTCCTTACTAACCAATTTATTAGCTCCGAATATTGCGTAATCTACTAATTCAGCAGAGATACCCTCCTTGAGAGCAATTTCTTTACGCTTATATCCCTCTAATTCATCATGGTATTGTTCCGTAAGTTTGTTAGACTTCTCCAGAGCTGTGCTTAATTCCCCAACCCTCTGATTAAGAGCATTTATTCTACCAGATATGATAGAGTTTAACTGCTCCTGTGTGAAGAGGTGCTGTTCTGAACCTTGCGCTGTTGCACCTGCTTGAGATGTTACAGTCCCAGTCTGTACGTTGTCTTGTGTTGCTGCTGTTGTTGCTGCATTTTCATCATTACCCATATTAAGTTCCTCCTGTTTAACGCCCATCGGCTAATCTATTTTTAATTTCCTATAAACAATATAATAAAAATTATTTTATATGTCAAGTATTTTTAAAATTTAATTTTTATTTCTTTATCTTATACTTCGATAAGAAGGAAGGTTAAACTTTAAATTTTGAAAAAATCTAAACTCTAAAATATAAAATATAAAATATTATCTAAAGTTTAATTTTGAACCTGACCATTTTCTGTTCTGCCTTCGAGTTGGTCGATTACTGCTTGAGCCTCGTCTAATGTTTCACCATACCATTTAGCCCTATACTCTGCTTTAGACATTATACCATCTTTTACGTCTTGTCTATCTTGTTCCCTCTGTTGTGTATCATCTACATCTACACCATCATTATACATTATATCTATTTTTGCAGAAGGGTCTACGGATAACCCCATTATATCGTGTCCGATTGTTAAAATAGTTATAATTAAATCTTTTAGAGAGGATAACAAACCCTTAACCATTTTATTATTATTGCTTACAAAGTCGTTACGCTCCCCTTGATACTCTGTCGCTGTTACTACTGACCCATCATCAAACTTATAATAATCTTTACCAAGTCCACATTTTGAAGAGAGCATATTTAATTGATTTTGTAACTCTTTGTCTAATTTATCAGTATTTAAAGAAGGTGCAAACTCTTTTATAAATTGTTCTACGCCCTTCTCTGTTACCATATCATCACCAAAGAACTGCATATAATACTGTTTAGCATCTTGAGGTGTGATAGCATTACCGCTTTCATCTCTTGCTAATAAATTTTTATTCATGAATACTATACGCTGACCACTCTTTACATCCCATATAGTAGCATCATATATTTCATCGCAAGCCTTTAATATATCTAAAGCATTTGCATAAACAGAAAGACCCAGAGGGGCGTTTAAATCTACATTATTAGCTAAATTAGTCTTAAATATTTCAAAGAATGGGCGTTGTGAATGTGTTCTTATAACTGGTACATAACCCTCTGGAAGGCTTACAGATAACCCTTTATCGTCCATTATATCTGTATAAATTACATAGCCATCCTCTTCTTTTTTATGTGTTGTTAATATTGTATATGTTTTTTCTTTTATTACTATATTACCTAAAAAACAAACCTCTGTTATTATTCCATTTATCCAAGAGATAGGAAGGATACAAGTAGCGTCCTTCTGTACTATATTTATTTTAGCGTTTGGACTTGCAAGAAGGTTGCCCTCATTATCTACAACTATATTACTTAATTCAATAACTAGAGCAGAAGTACCCAACGCAAACATTTTTTCTAATGCAGTAGATAAAAGATTATCAAAGTCATTAGAGCCAAGGACTCCACCATTTCCTTTAGTACCCTGAACAAATCTATCAGATTTTTGTGTACCATTTATTACAAATTTTAAATCTTTATTTAATAATTGACTGGTCCAATCTTCACAAACCCTCTTAGCCATGTTTAATCTGTACATTTCACGGGAGGAGGTTGTGATACCGTTTGATGTCTTTATTGTATGCACATTAGAAAGCTTGCCTTTATACCAATCCAACCATAAACTAATGCTATTATAATATTCTGCATTACTGTAACCCTTATTAAACCTTTTATGTAAGAACTTTATTGTTCTACTGTAATCCATATTAACCTCCTATTTTATTTATTGCTATTCATTATAAACTTTGGTAACCATGCACTCCAGCTATATTCCTCTGCATCGGCTGTATCTATATCAATAGAGCCATTATCTAGTCGTTCATCTTCGTGACCTTCTCTATTATCGTAAACCTGTGTAGAAGTTGAATCAATAACGTGAAGAGCATTTTTATATACAAACCATTTATTACGTGCAAGAAGGCTGCGCTTTGTGTCTATTCTCTTTTTTATTGTGTATTTTTGTGAACCCATTATTTTTATGTTACCGTATAAGCCCATCTTCTTTACTGTCTGCTTTATTTCATTTACCATTACTGTATCAGCAGCATCACCAAAAATATAGAGAATATTAGCTATTTTTAATGATTGTACGTCTTTAATAAATTTTTCTAAATGTTTATTAAAGTCATCTACAGTAGAGTCTCCTCCACTCATATCTATCATATCATCTTTAATCACGATTATACCACTAAAGTTATTAAATATCAAACTAGCAACAAATGTGGTATTTGACCCATTACCTCCAAAGTCTATGCCTATACTGATAAATTGCTTATTTATGCCTTTTAAGAAGGAAGGAAGGTCGTTAATTACCCAATTTTCTTTATGTAGTGCAAATTGCTTAAATATAAGACCTTCGGCAGCAGCCCTTCTACCCAATATATAACGCTGGTATTCCATTGACTCTTTATCAGGATAATTAGAGAGGAAGGCGTTACGTTGCTCTTCTGTTAGTGCTTCATTGTCAAACAAAGAGCAAGTCATATAATTATAACCACCAACAAAAGAGCCTTCTTGTTGTTTCTTTAAATATTTATCAAGATATTTACTATATACCTTATGCTTTGGATAGACCGGGTTTAAATCCCACCAGATTTTCTGGTCTTTTGATTGCGTTAAACGAGATAGAGCCATGTCTATAAAGCATTTTTCATCGTCTGATATATAAAGGTTTGCTAACTCTACAGAAAGCCAAGAGCCAAATGATAAACCCTGTATTCGTTTATAGCTGTTACTTTCTGCACCGCCTACAAATATTACTATTTTTTCGCCTGTTTTTGTTTTTATTTTTAAGCAATCATTCTCTTCATATTTACCAGCTTTACAACGCCCTCTAAATAAATAAGATAGACCTAAACCATTATTATCTGCAACATTTAAACGTGCAGATGCTACGGTTGCCCCTGATACTAAATGCAATTTATCTGCACAAGTTTCAAGATAGAGAGCGAAGGATAAAATGTTACATACTGATTTACCCGACCTATAAGCACCCTCTAAACAATTTAAACGATTTGTAAAACATCTACTAAAATAATCTACATATTTTTGAGAGAGGGGCTTTATATCTACCTTATTACTATAAGACATATCAACCCTCCAAATCTTCGTTTATTTCCTTTTCTATCTCTTTATCTGCCTTAGAAGGCGCAGCGATAGGCAACCCTGCCTTTAAAAATACACTTAATGTATCTTCCATATCTATTGAGTTGGAGGCATCAAGCATACCCAGAAGTCGCATCATTTTTTCTACAGCCCATTGCTTATCAAAGAAGGTCGGGCGTCCTGCTTTATCGAATCCTGTTACAAGCACTCTATCCTCTGGGTTCCAATTTTCAAATGGTACTGATAAATACCAAGAAGATACAACACGACCATCAGAAAGCGTTACATTTAAAGATTTATAATATTTACCTAAATCAAATTCAATAGCCCTCTTTAATAGGTCTTTTAAGTTGTTTCTATAATCTGTACTCTTATGACTTTCTTGCTCTCTTATGGTTGCTATGCGTTCCTGTATATCTTGTCTCTTTATTAAACGACAACCCATGTTTGCGTGATACTGGTCGAGAAGGGGATGGCGTTCTTTTCCATACCCTGCCCTATAACAAGCATCAGAAGGACTCAACCCTTCTTTAGCTATTAACTGTGCAAATAATTCCATTTTCTGATTTTTTAACCTATCCATAGTGTCTTTACTCCTTTATTTTACAAAGTTGTACACTTTACAATATTTTTAAATATGTTCTTATAACTATTTTAAAATATTTTAAAGCTGTAGTATTACTAACAATTAAAGAAAGCCTCCTTAATCTTCTTATATTATAAACAAATAGAAGGCTCTTTGTCAATAAATAACAAGAAAGCCTTCTATTTTCTTAAATCTTATATTTGGAGGTTAAGATTTATTCAAGTTTAATTTTTATCTAAACATTTTAAAATAATCTAATATAAAAATATTTAAATCTTTAATATTATCTGAAGTTTATTTTAAAATCTATCTTCTTTTATGTCTGCCTTCAAACTATAAGTATATACCGTTATTTCTGGTACCATTAAAAGCTGTTCATCTATCGGTGTTGTTAAATAAACCCTTTTATACATGTCCTCTGTATATACTTCTTCATTGTTTATTGTTACTTGATAATTTAATGCACCCCTCTTTATATATCCTAAATATATACGCTTTAATTTTTCGCCCCTTCTTAATACATAATCATAAGTTTCATTTGGAAGAGGTTTTGTGTGTTTTATCTCTTTCTTTGATTTTATTACTAAACTGTCTATAAAATCTTCAATATCTCTTTTATTTTCACTATATACTATTATAGCGTCATGGTATCCCTCTTTCTTTCTATATAGAAACCCTAGCTTGTTCATTTTTACAGAAGGACTAGCTATAAAGTTGGCGGGTCTGTATCCAGACCCGTCATAAATCTTTTCAAATACCTTTCTTTCCATAATTTGACCCTTCTTGTTTTAAATATCTAAATAAACCCTATTGTTATCTATTACTGTGTAATACTCATCTTTTAAATTATCATATAAAACACATTCTAATATATGTTTCTTACCTTTATACTCAATATATTTTTTAGTGTTTAAATTATTGTACTTATCAAAATAACTTTCCCAAATAACTGCTATATTTTTGCTTTTATATCTTTTTATTATCTTAAAAGCTATAAATACTAATAAAAAGCTAATAATAATACCTGATACATAATTAAAATAATTTAAAATAAATGTTGCTATACCCTGTAACATATTAACACCCCTTTTTTATAATCCTAACTCTGACCACTTTGCATTATATACTGCCATCTGAAAAGGGTCGTCTAAATTTAAAGAATCAACAAAATCTTCAACTTCTTTTGTTTGTCTTACTTCTTCTGCTCTCTTTTCTCCGTATTTCTTTGCTACCCTTATTATTTCATCTGCATCTTTATCTACTTCTTTCTTTTCTGGTCTTACCTTTTTCTTTATTGTTGCTTTTTCTTCTGTCATTCCAAATATTGCATCCATTTCTTCTGCTGTAAGCTCTCCATCTAACATTATTGTCATAATAAACACCCCTCCTATTATTCAATTATTATAATGCTTCATAAATGCTCCACGCTCTGCAAGCTGCTTTATTTCTTCCTCGTCATAAAGTCTAAATCCTGTTGGTGTTCTGTGATGTTCCTTAAGGATACCCCTATCACTCCACTTAATTACTGTAATCTGTGCTACTCCTAAAATCTCTGCTACCTTACTTGTTCTGATAAATTTTGCCATAGTCTTTTTCCTCCTATTTTACGCTTGTCTGTTTGGTGTTTGTTCATATAGAAAATCATCAAAAGGCTTTATAGCCCTCGTTCCTATATAATACATTATCACTTCTTTTAAAAATTTCTTTGTTGCTATGTAACTGACACCCGGTAAATGAAAATATACATATTCATCATCTGGCTTTGTTACTATTTTTATATCATCTACTTCAATCATCTTGTACCTCCTTATATTTAT
>Ga0247610_10001763_pt1 | contig 26150 bp, 22 predicted proteins | sample 174DNAGHGhighgp2_FD_193483 | JGI IMG/M metagenome (GOLD analysis project Ga0247610, IMG submission 193483) | Sheep rumen microbial communities from Palmerston North, Manawatu-Wanganui, New Zealand - 1742 DNA GHGhigh gp2 | ecosystem: Host-associated > Mammals > Digestive system > Stomach > Rumen...
ACGTGACATTGGGCGAAGGAGGAGGTTCGCTCACACTCGACTGCTACCACATCATGCGTGGCAATGCCGAGGCGGCTCCACAGGCGATGTGCGCCAAAACTGCTACCACCACAGGGGCCACGCCCTTCAGCAACACCCGTACGGCTACCGACCAACGATGGCTCATCCTCACAGAGGACGACATGGACAAGGTGGACCAAGCCATCAAGGCGGGAGAACTCAACTCCCTTGACGAACTTATTGCCCACATCCGCTCACTTGCCTCCCAATCACATTCAGAGAATGTAGAAGGAGCCGATGCTTTGCTGGAAAGCACGCTCGCCGGCATAGAAGCTCGCGAGGGTGACGCCGATGCTTCCACCATCGTGGCCTTGACCGACGAAGCAAAGGCTGCCTTGATGCAATTCTTGAAGAACACCACTCCTCAAGGCAATCCCTACGATATCACATTCCTCATTGAGAATGCAGGGATGGACAGCGCCGAACATTGGAAAGGGTCGACTCCCACCATCAACTTCTCTTGCGGGGAGTTCTTCCAAAAGACCTTCGATGTTTACCAGACCATCGATGGCGCCCCGTCCGGCCGATACGTGTTCAAATTGGCACGAGCAATTTACCCGTCACAAGTCAAGTATATCTCGGCGCCGTCTCAAAGCCAGCCTGCCATATCGGACAAGGTGCGCAAAACACAAAAGTAGGCATAGGCAATGAAAGCGAGGTTGGCAATCCCGCCAAATACATTCCCAACAATATGCAAGCTGCGGCGGCCTATTTTGCCAAGGGGCTTTATGAAAACACGGTTGAGACCAACTTGGCCAGCAACAACCAAACTTTGCAATTCGGAATCCGTGGGACAACCTATGTTTCAAGCGATTGGACCATCTTCGACAATTTCCGCTTATATTATTATGGTGGCGGGACTGAAACCCAAGACCCTGCTGCAGACACTGAGGGGTATGACATTACCACGGCCATGGCTCCCTATCTATGCACTGGAAGTCTGAAGGAATGGACCAACAGCGGGATGGTGGCTAACTACAACGCTGGCGCAGCTCCCTATTCCAACACGGCCGATGGAGCACGTGTCGATTTTCCCTTCATCGAACGATGGGTCAGTACAGCCAATGGAGGAACGCTCCCTAACAGCAGCCTGTCTCAAACCATCACCGAACTTCCCAACGGCAAATACTTCATCCGCGCGTCCCTGATAGCCGTCAACCAATCTTCGCCCACGGCCGATGTCACCGGTGTGACATTCTGGGCTGGCAACAAGGAGGTTGCGGTATCTACCGGAGACGGAATGCCCGAGCGTTATTCCTTGATGGTGGAAGTGACCGATGGCACCCTCGAATACGGTCTTCGCGCCGTCAGCACCAATGCCAACTGGATTGCTCTTGACAACATCTCGCTGATTTTCAGTGGGACGGAAGAAGAATACCTCTCCAAGGCCACGGCATGCCACCCTGTCCGTGTGCCCATAGTCAATCCCACCTTCGACCAATGGAATCTTGACGGATGGATGCAGGATGGGCAATGGCAAACGATGAACACCACCTATGACCATTTCTGTCCTCCATTCGCTGAATGGTGGGTGAACAATGTTGCGATGTCTGACCGTTCGCTCACCCAATCGCTCACGCTCAAGAAAGGTTACTATTCTTTGCAGGCAGCTGTCGAAGCCGTCAGGCAAGACCAACCAAGCCTGCAGGTGAGTGGCGTCTCTTTGCGTATGGATGATGCATCTGTGGCTTGCCAAACCGGCGACGGGAAGCCGGAACTCTTCTTCGTCAATGACATGTTGGAAGAAGGTGAACACACGATAGGCCTATATGTTGAGTCGGCTAATGCCAACTGGGTGGCTGCAGATAATTTTGTCTTGCGGTATTATGGGCCATATGCTCTTCTGCAAGGTGACATCAATCACGACGGACAAGTAACCATCACAGATGTAACACTATTGGTGAACAAAATACTCAACCTTGCCGGCGACGAGGTAGACCTTTGCATAGCTGACATGAACGATGATGGATTTATTACCATCACCGATGTGACGCTGCTTGTCAATGCCATACTCAACCTCACACACTAACCTGCTGAGCATATTAACATCAAGCCGGGAATGCCATTCAGGCATCCCCGGCTTGGTTATAATCAACGAGACGTCTTTATTTCTTGAAAAGTCTCTTGTAAAGGCCCTCGAAACCAGCGCAGTGGCGAGCCTCATCCTTTGCCATTTCATGAACAGTGTCGTGAGTAGCGTCCATATTGGCTTTCTTTGCATTGCGTGCGATGCGGAATTTATCCTCGCAAGCACCACGCTCGGCTGCTATGCGGGCCTCCAAGTTGCTCTTGGTGTCTCCAAGCACGTCGCCTAACAATTCAGCGAACTTGGCTGCATGCTCTGCCTCCTCGAAAGCATATCTCTTGAATGCCTCAGCAACTTCGGGATATCCTTCCCTGTCAGCCTGACGGCTCATGGCAAGATACATTCCAACCTCTCCACATTCTCCATTGAAATGGTTGAGCAGGTCTTTGATCATCTCCTCATCGGCACCTTCCTTGCGGGCGGCACCGAGTTCGTGCACGGTGGCAAACGGCTGCTCTTCGCCTTCTACTACTTCATTGAACTTTGCAGCAGGAGCTTTGCATATGGGACATCTCTCTGGTGGTTCCGGTCCTTCGTGGATGTAACCACAAACGGTACAAATAAACTTTTTCTTCATAATGCTTGATGGGTTAGGGTTAAAAATATAAGAGTCAACAAATGTAGCATGATGCATAATTCTCCACATGTGTCCACGTGGTATGATCACATTTTTCGCAAATTTAGACAACTATTTTGAATTGGACAAATTTTTATTCAAATAAATTCAAGAAAAATGTTTTTATTGGTTTTTAGTATTTGTCCTCTCAAAAAGCACAGCCATTCCATGGCATTGTCATTTTGCCAATTTGGCATTTTCAGAAACAGAGAATTTGATTTTCTTGTTCTTGGGTATTACGGGCTTTTCCCATTCTCCATTGAGGATGCGGATTGTTGTTTTCTTCCCTACGGGAGCTTCATCAACCGCTTTCTGTAGGTCCATATAATTGCCGTGCCCATCTTTTGCAACGATGAAATCATAGTGCCTGACGTATTTTTTAAGAGCTGGCACTTGCTTGGCTATTTCGTCAACAAGAAGACCGGCAACAACATGCGCTCCATAGATGTTGTAATGGGTGTTGTCTTCCCTCCCCTTGGGTATCGACGGGTTTTCTCCTGGTTTGAACCACATATGGAGCTTTTTCGACCCCTCGACCCCCAAGTTTTGTTCCAATTGGTGTGTGATGGCATTGGCGTCGATGAAAGCAACTTGCAAGGCTTCGGCCACGTTCTTGGGAGCAATACGGTAATCACCATGGGTGTCGACCAGCACCTCCCCCTCGGTTTTCTTCTCTCCCGTAAACTCTGTGTCCCTGAGTTTCTCGTCATCATCGTTCTGTGGAACCTGAGTCTGGAAATTCCTTCTCACCACGGCGTTGCACAAGATGGGGATGCCACCTTTCTCCCTGGTTTCCACTACGAACTTGGTGAGATTGGCGTCAAATGTCGTTCCCGGGTCGGTATGCCGGTCTTCCTTGGGTTTCTCATCGTTGTGCCCAAACTGTATGATGACATAGTCGCCAGGCTTGATTTTTTCAAGCACCTTGTCCCATCTTCCCTCGTCGATGAAACTCTTGGACGACCTTCCATTGACGGCATGGTTGTCAACTATGATGTCGTCAGTGAAGAATCCTTGCAACGCCATCCCCCACCCTCTTTCCGGCTTTTCATTGTCTATGGGTTTGTTGGCCATGGTGGAGTCGCCAATCATGAAGATGGTGGTCTTTTCCTTGCGAGCGGCAACGAGGACAACGGCCAACCCTGCGATGAGGAGAAATAATAGTGTGTGTTTTCTCATATTGGAAGTGTGGTTAGTGAACTGGCGCGGCTTTTTTTACCGCGCCAGCCGTAATCATTGTTTTATGGCTTTATAATCTGTAACATTTCCTCCGTGGAGACGGTTTTCTGCTCTCCTGTCTCCATGTTCTTGATGGTGACTTTTTGTTGCTCCATCTCATCCTTTCCTGTCATGGCAACAAAGCGCATGCCCTTGGCGTTGGCGTAGGACATTTGTTTTTTCATCTTCGCCTTGTCGGGATAGATTTCACAACTGATGCCTGCTGCCCTGCATTTCCCTGCAATGGGTATGCAGTAAGAAGTTTCCTCTTCTCCAAAATTGATGAACAACACCTCTGTGGCCTTCACTGCTTCCTTGGGATAAAGGTCGAGCGTGTTGAGAACATCGTAGATACGGTCGGCTCCGAAGGAAATACCCACCCCGCTGAGACCCGGCATTCCGAAGATGCCGGTGAGGTTGTCGTAGCGTCCACCTCCGGTGATGCTTCCCATCTGCACATCAAGAGCCTTAACCTCAAAGATGGCGCCGGTGTAGTAGTTGAGTCCCCTGGCTAACGTGAGGTCCAGTTCCACCTGGTTGTGGATTTCATCAAGTTTGAGCAAGTCAAGAATGGTACGCACCTCCTCAACTCCTTTCAGTCCCGTTTCCGAACCCGCTAAGAGCGTGGCGATGGTGTCGAGTTTCTCTTCGTTGGAGCCAGCCATGGCGATGATGGGCTGTATCTTTTCGATAGCGTCCTTCTTGACGCCCCGGTCCACGAGTTCGGCGTTCACACCATCTACTCCGATTTTGTCGAGTTTGTCGATAGCCGTAGTGATGTCAACAATCTTGTCGGCTTCTCCTATCACTTCTGCTATACCGGTGAGTATCTTGCGGTTATTGATTTTGATGGCCACTCTTGCGCCGAACTTGGTGAACACCTTGTCCATGATTTGCACAAGCTCCACCTCGTTGAGTAGAGAGTCGCTGCCTACGATGTCGGCATCGCATTGGTAGAATTCACGGTATCTCCCCTTGGCAGGCCTGTCGGCTCTCCACACGGGTTGTATCTGATATCGCTTGAAAGGCAGTTGGAGTTGGTCTCTATGCATCACCACGAATCTGGCGAAAGGTACGGTAAGGTCATATCTGAGTCCTTTCTCGCAGAACCTTGCAGCGAGATGTGGCAGATTGCGCTCTTTCCATTCTTCGTCGGTGACATTGCCGATGAAGTCACCAGAATTGAGCACCTTGTAGATGAGTTTGTCGCCTTCTTCGCCATATTTGCCAAGGAGGGTGTGTAGGGTCTCCAATGCGGGTGTCTCTATTTGTTGGAAGCCGTAAAGAGAGTATACTTCCCTTATGGTGTTGAATATGTAGTTGCGCTTGGCCATCTCGTTTGGCGTGAAGTCGCGAGTCCCTTTGGGTATGGATGGTTTTTGTGCCATGATGGTTGATGTGAATGTTATTTTCTGATGATGGTTTGTTCTCTGTCCGGGCCTATGGATATGATTTTGATGGGTGTGTCGAGTTGTTCTTCCAGGAATTTTACGTATGCCTTGAAATCATCCGGGAATTGATTTTCGGAAGTCATTTGTGTCATGTCGGTTTTCCATCCAGGTAGTTCCACATAGATGGGTTCCAAATTCATCTCGATGTCAAAGGGAAAATCCTCGGTCTTTTCACCGTCCTTTTTATAGGCCACACAAGCCTTGATGGTGTCGAAACCATCCAGGACGTCGCTTTTCATCATGATGAGTTGGGTGACGCCGTTGACCATGATGGCGTATCTGAGAGCCACAAGGTCGATCCATCCGCATCTGCGTTCACGACCGGTGACCGCTCCGTATTCATGTCCCAGTTGCCTGATGGTGTCGCCCGTGTCGTCAAAGAGTTCTGTGGGGAACGGTCCAGCTCCCACCCGTGTGCAATACGCTTTCATGATGCCATACACCTCTCCTATCTTGTTGGGGCCAATGCCCAGTCCAGTACATGCACCTGCACAGATGGTGTTTGAGGAAGTGACGAAGGGATAACTGCCAAAGTCTACATCCAGCATGGTGCCCTGTGCTCCTTCACATAAGATGCTCTTGCCATCCTTGAGGAGTTTGTTGATGACATGTTCGCTGTCGACGATGTGGAACTGCTTGAGATATTCAACACCCTCCATCCATTTTTCCTCCACATCCTTGATGTCATAATCGACAAATCCAAGGTTGCGGAGCATTTGTTCGTGACGAGCCTTGTGTTCGGCATACTTTTGTTCGAAGTTTTCGAAGATGTCGCCCACCCTCAATCCATTTCTTGAAACCTTGTCAGTGTAGGTGGGGCCGATGCCTTTTCCCGTGGTTCCCACCTTGCCCTTGCCTTTGGCGGCTTCAAGTGCTGCATCAAGGATGCGGTGTGTTGGCATGATGAGGTGTGCCTTTTTTGAGACATAAAGTCTGTCTTTCAAGTTGTGGCCACTTTTTTCAAGGTCCTTGGCCTCGTCCATGAAGAGGTCTGGTGCAAGCACCACGCCGTTTCCGATGATGTTGACCTTTCCTCCCTGAAAGATTCCCGACGGAATGCTTCTGAGTACGTATTTCTGCCCCTCGAACTCGAGCGTGTGTCCCGCATTAGGTCCACCTTGGAACCTTGCCACCACATCGTAATTCGGTGTGAGCACATCAACTACTTTTCCTTTGCCTTCATCGCCCCATTGCAGTCCAAGGAGCACGTCAACTTTTCCTTTGTTCATTTTTAGGATTATTATTGGTTTTGTTTGTCTTCTTCTTGTTCTTCGCCCTGTTGATTTTTGTTTGACAGGAGCTGCACACCCCATAAATGTAAAGAGAGTATCCCGTTGGGTGGAATCTCTTCATTTTAAGGTTTTGTATAGTATCGTAGACCAATGTCCCAGGCACTTCCTTGACCTTTCCGCAAATGGTGCATATTTGATGACAATGGTTGTCGTTTTGGAAATTGGCCTCATAAAGGGTTTCTTGTTGGAAATTGTGTCTGACAACAAGCCTTAATTTAATAAACAGATGTATGGCATTGTAGAGGGTTGCCCGACTCACCCTAAAGAAATCCTGCTCCATCTTGGCGCTGAGTTCCTCCAGGGTGAAATGCCCGTTCATATTGTATATGGCATCAAGTATGGCAAACCGTTCCGGGGTCTTCCTGCAATTGTTCTCCTCCAGATAGTTGGTCAGAGTGAGCCTTGCTCTCTGCAAAATATAGTCATCCATCAATGCGAGGGTGTTGCTTGCGGATTGCAAAGTTACACAAAAAGCGAATGAAAAGCAAATAATTTGAAATTAAAAAATGAAAAATCGGAAAATGAGGAACATAGAAAGAACAACTTGGTATAAAAAATAAACAACAGGAGTCAAAGGGTACCTATGATCACTAAAACCATCTTTTTTAACTTGTGTCGAAGTATTGTTATCTTTCAGATCACCTTTGAATGAAAATATCGAAGTGTTATTTTGGCATTTCACCTATTTATTCTTTACCTTTGCACAGTTGAACCAAAAGAACATTCCAGAAATTGCAATTCCTATGAAAAAGTTATTTGTTTTCATCCTACTCATAGTGCCGCTTCATATGGCAGCACAGTGGCAAAACAATGACTCCTACCAAGCCACATCCTCTCAACAACAGAAGAAAACCACAACTTACAAGGAACCGTTGGTAACCGTTGGACTCCATCACACGGGCGATTTCTATAAAAAAGCCGCCGGTGTGGGGCTCGGGTTGATAATGAACATCGGTCGCTACAAAGACGTGATGAGCTTCACAGCAGGTGTGGAGTTCATCGAGTATCTCGCTGGCGACCCAAGGCCGGAAGGAGAGGACAACGGCATTGGCGTTGTGTCTGCTGGAGGACAAGTGGTCATCCCAGTCACGGCGAGACTACATCTCTTTCCCACCAGCAAGCAGACGAAATTCTACATAGCTTGTGGTGCCGAGTATGGCATCAGGGCTCATGAGGGCGGTGTGTTCAAGCATCTATACCCCGATGACAAAGCCCTGCGTTCCAGTTCCTTTGCCATCGTTCCAATGATAGGATGGAAAAGCCGCGTTGCCGACTTCGGCGTCTATTACAAGCACTATACCAGCAAGCCTTTCTATGACTCCATCGATGGCAAGCGTAACCTGGGCGCCGAGGAAGCACGGATAGGCTATTTTCTCACCTGCTACTTCTGACGAATGAGTTGCCCTCACTTCATCGGGTGAGGAACGGCCCCAATTCGGCACTTTCCACCCCAAAAGAGTACATCAGCTTCTATTCACCCTTGAGAATTTTCCTCAGAGTGAAATAGGCTTCTTCTTGCATTCGAAAGAATGCCCAGAAAGGTCTTAATGGCATATAGCCTGGCTTCAGACGTAGGGCGAGAGGCAACCTCCTTGTCTCTATGTCTCTCCATATCCTTTTCATCTCTTTCAGCCCATAAAGACGGTCTTCAGGAGAAAGAGACCTGCGGTTATGAAAATAAAACATATAGGTGGCGATGAGGTTGATCCATCTCTCACGTTCATAGACATCGAGCAGCCTCTCTTCCACGCCGGCTTTCATCATCTGTTTCCGCATGCTCTCGTTGGCTCGCAAGTAGTCGAAACGTCGCACACTGACCTGATGGGTGACCGAATCCGGGTGTTGCCTGTAATGATACACCCCAGCGCATTGCCTTACCTCCCTTGCATTAAGGTAATGGATTCTTGTGGTGTTGTCATCGCTGTATGCGTGTGAGCTGTCGTCGAATGGGAAACGTTTGTGGATTCCTGTCCTTACCATGTATAATCCATGGATGCACCATGTCAGGCTGGCCTCAAAGGCCTCTTGGCCGGAAAGCGTGGTGAAGGGAGGCATTGGATAATGTCGCACCGTACCATCTTGAAACACTTGTTCCACTTGGAACAACACGCAGTCGGTTTCAGGATGCTCGTCAAGCACCGTTGCCGCCCTTTCCACGGCATCGGCGCTGAACCAGTCGTCACTGTCAAGCATGCAGACATAATCCCCGTCGGCCATCTGCAGTGCGATGTTGCGCGCCTTGGCCTGTCCCACATTTTGTCGTAAGTGTTTCACCACAATGCGATTGTCTCTCTCTGCAGCATGGTCAAGCATGTCGGGCGTGCCATCGGTGGAGCCATCGTCCACGCAAATCACCTGAATGTCTTTCCATGTTTGTAAGAGAAGGGAGTCAAGACATTGTTGGAGGTAGTCCTGGCTGTTGTATGCCGCCACAAGAACACTAACTCGACTCATGTGAGAATCTCTTTTTTACTTTGGAAACGAGTGACTGCCACAAGGAGGTCTTCTGCCGCAAAATCAAGATGGAAGTAACCAAGCTGGCACACCCCAGGAGTATGCCAAGCCCCCAATACCACCAGGGATTTCGGATGAAGGTGACCAAATAGGCGAGAATGCCGAATGGCAGTTGCATCATCGCATATGCCCTGACACTGCACGACATCCGATACCCGTACTTGTAACGGGCGTAAAACAAGATGACTATGAAGTCGATGATGCCCACGACGGTGATGGCGATGCCGCAGCCCAACAATTCCCACTTGACAAAAGCCAAAACCACGCCTATTACGAGCAAGATGTCGTAAATGGCTTCCAACAAAAGGTAAGACATGGAATCTCCTTTCGCTAATGGCAGGTAGGAGATAGGGAGCTTGATGGCCCTGAAATACATGGCGAACATGGTGACTTGCATCATGCTGATCGCCGGTGTGAACTTACCGGAATACAACAGAGGGATGAGGATGGGCAGCATGATGGTGAAGAACACGAGCATGGGAGAGACCAGGAGGAAGGATACCTCGATTTGTCGGTTGACAACGGTGCTGGTGGTGGTTGAAAGGTTGTGGCAAGCAGAGAGCCGGGGGAAGAAGTCTGTCTCCATCGCAGAGAACACCATGCCGGCATAAACCATGGTCATCATATACCCCGCACTGTATAGTCCTACCATGTCGAGAGATGAAGTATAGTAGCTCAGGAACGAGCGTATGACAAATTCAGCACCGCTTCCAAGGATTCCTGCCACGACGAAAGCGATGCCCAGACGTACCATGCTCATCCCTTTGTTCAGACTATGCTTGTCTTTTGCGTAGGAGAAGGGAAAGATACGATAGGAATACCCGATGGTGAGTGCCATCTGGGTGAAAGCCATAAGGACGAGAGAGGGCACAATGGCTTTCTCGCCGAAATAATAGTAGAGCGGTACGGAAGTGAACAGCGCTGCAAGAACATTATAAAAAGATATGTAGGCCAGGTTTTTCAATTTCCGCATTCCCTTGAGAATGGCCATCTCGCCACCGGTGACAGCCATCATCGCCACGATGGGTGAAAGAAGGATGAAATGCAAGGTATGGTCTCCCCATCCAAACGTCCATTTGCTGAGCAAATGGCTGAGAACGATGCAGAGGAGCATGCCTGCCAAACCTGTGATGACACACCATGAGCGCACCATCCTCACCATGCGTTCCAACTCCGTCTTGTCCTCGTTGTCGTAAGCTTCTGAGATGTTTTTCACGGCACTCATGGAGATGCCGAGGTTGGTGGAATTGGCGAGCAAGTTGATTGTGGAATTGAATAGGGAAATCAATCCCATGCCGGCAGGTCCAAGAATCGTTGCAACAAGTTTGTTGCGCACTATGCCCACCAGGATGTTCACTCCTTGCACGCCACCAAACAGGCCCGTATATTTGAGGATATGCGAATAACTGTCGGTCTTCTTCGTCTTTTTCATGTGTGTTCGTAATATTAACGTTAAAATATAGGTTTTATTATGTAAATACGTTAAAAGAGTACATGAGGCAGATGTAGTGACATGACACTCAAATACGAATCGTAGTGAATAAATAATCTTTTTTCTCACATAATCGGATTTTTTCATTACCTTTGCAGTTATGAATCTAAGCGTCATAGTACCTGTATATCGTGTGGAAGACACGCTCCAACGTTGTGTGGACAGTGTGTTGTGCCAGGCCTATGCCGACTACGAATTAATCTTGGTGGACGATGGCTCTCCTGACGGTTCTGGTGCGATTTGCGATGAATATGCTTCACATCATTCCCACGTGCGTGTCATCCACAAAGAAAATGGAGGCTTGTCGTCAGCCCGTAATGCCGGCATCGAAATGGCACAAGGCGAATACATTACATTCATCGACAGTGATGATTTCATTGGTGAGAACACGTTGCCCGTTCTCATGGCACGTTTGGAAGCCCATCCCGATTACGACATTCTGGAGTATCCGGTCTACTGGCATCATGGTGGCAAAGATGCCGTCGTCATGAAGTTCGGCGTGAACACCTATGATGACATGCGCGAATACTGGCTTTGTGGCAAGGCTTACAACCACTCCTACGCATGCAACAAAGTGTTTGTAAGACGCTTGTTCGACCATGTCCGTTTTGTGGAAGGGCGCAAATTCGAGGATGTACACACACTTCCCTTGTTGCTCGAACATGCCAGAAGGATTTGCACAACCGAGGAAGGCATATATTATTACACCAGCAATCCAAACGGCATCACCAACAATCCTGGTGCTGATGGCTTGCGCGACCTTCTCGAAGCTCACGTCAACCAACTCCGTCGGCTCGGACTCACCGACCATCTCACAGAATACTACGCACATGTCCTCAACGTTCAACTGGATGCCTACTCCGCCACCCGCGACGCCCCCATCCTCCCCACCCCACCCGTTACCTCGTCTTCCATTCGCGGTTTAGGCATGGGTGTGAAGACACAAGCGAAATTACGAATGCTGCAATTAATTGGAATCAAGAACTTATGCAAACTACACCGTCTCATCCATCCGTCGAGAAGCAACCTTTGATCAGCTTCATAGTCACCTTTTACAATCTGCCCCCAACCTTGCTCAACGAGTGTTTGGATAGCATACTCTCATTGTCACTCGACAAGGAGGAGCGGGAGATTCTGCTCATCGACGACGGGTCGGAGGAGAGCCCTTTGGAGGCCATCTCCGACAAGTTGGGCGACATCCTCTATATTCGCCAAAACAACCGTGGGCTAAGTGCCGCCCGCAACTTGGGCATCGAAGCATGCAAGGGAAAATACATCCAGTTTGTAGATGGCGATGACAAATTGAACACGTCTGTTTATGAGCATTGTCTGGACATCGTGCGTTTCAAAGATCCAGACATAGTGACGTTTCATCTTTCCAACAAGGAAGAACATGCCGTGCCCCATGAGGTGGAAGGTCCGATGGAAGGAGCTGAATATATGCGGCGCAACAACCTTCGAGCGTCTGCATGCGGCTATGTCTTCCGCAAACTCACACTTGTCAACCTGCGTTTCACTTCCGGCATCCTTCACGAGGACGAGGAATTCACCCCCCAATTGTTCCTTCGGGCAGAGAAGTTGTATTCCACGAAAGCCAAAGCCTATTTTTATCGCGACCGCGGAGGTTCCATCACACATGAGGACAACAAGAAATGGGTGCTTCAAAGACTTTCCGACACCAAGGGAGTGCTCTACCGCCTCTCAGAACGTGCCGACACCCTCCCCACGGCGGAACGTGAGGCCTTACAAAGACGCATCGACCAACTGACGATGGATTATCTCTACCTTGTGATAAAGTTGACACACAACGGTCACTTGTTGGAAAAGAGTGTGGAAGAATTGACCCAGAAAGGTCTTTTCCCACTTTCGGACAAGGATTACACTCAGAAATACAAATGGTTTCGTCGCATCAGCAGCACACGCCAGGGACGTCGTCTCTTGTGCATGTTGTTGAGGTGAAATATCAATGAAGAACGATTATGCGAATCCTCTTGTTGGGTGAATACAGCAATGTGCATGCCACGCTGGCACGCGGGCTTCGGGTCTTGGGACATGATGTCACCGTGGCCTCCAATGGCGACTTTTGGAAAGACTATCCTCGTGACATCGACCTCTCACGCAAGCCAGGCAAGTGGGGAGGAATCTCCTTGATGGCACGCCTCCATCGCATCCTTCCCCATCTTCGTGGCTTTGACATCGTCCAACTCATCAATCCGGTTTTTGTGGAACTGAAAGCGGAACGTTTGTTCTCCATCTATCATCAACTACGTCGGAACAACAGATGCATGGTGCTCGGTGGATTCGGCATGGATTGGTATTGGGTGCATACTTGTGTGAATGATAAGCCCTTGCGTTACAGTGACTTCAACATTGGTCAACAGCTTCGCACCAACCCTGAAGCATTGAGCGAGCGTGCCGACTGGTTGAATACGGAAAAAGGTCGCCTCAACCAAGTCATAGCCCAAGATTGCGATGGCATCGTCACAGGTCTCTATGAGTATTGGGCTTGCTATCATCCTGTTTTCCCGCAAAAGACGGTTTTCATACCCTTCCCCATAGAGGTTCCCAAGTCAATCCAGATGGACGAAAGCGAAAAGTTAAGAGTGTTCATCGGCATCAATGAGTCGCGAAATGCCTACAAGGGAACAGATTTGATGCTTTCCGCTGCAAAGGAGGTTCTACAAAGGCATCCCGACATGATGGAGTTACGAGTGGCTCGGTCGGTGCCGTTCGAGCAATACCAAAAGATGATGGACGGCTCCGATGCGATTCTTGACCAACTTTATAGCTACACCCCTTCCATGAATCCTCTTCTTGCCATGTCAAAAGGCATCATCTGCATTGGTGGAGGCGAACCGGAGAATTACGAAATCCTATCTGAGCGGGAGCTGCGCCCCATCGTCAACGTCGGTCCCGACCGTGGCAGTGTGGTGACAGCATTGGAGCATCTCGTCACCCATCCCGAGGAGGTGCGTAAGCTGCGGCGCGACAGCATCACCTATGTTCGTCGGCATCATGAGTTTGTCTCCGTTGCAAAAAGATATGAGGACTTCTATAAAGTATTGGTCAAGGGATAGAGGATTGAAGATTGCTTTTTCAACAATGCGTTCACAAAACTGATGCTCTGTGACAAGTCATTTCACTCTGATAACGGAAAAGGGGAAAGACTTGTGTCTTTCCCCTTCTTGTAATGTTGAAAAAACGATTTAAGCCTCTGTGGGTACGGTAGCTTCGGAATCTGCGGATTCAGCTTCAGCCTTAGCTTTTGCAGCAGCGATGGCAGCCTTCTTCTCGGCTACTTTCTTTGCCACATTCTCATTGTAAGCCTTCTCAGCCTTCAGTTCTTTCTCATAAGCTTCCTTCTTGGCCTTGGCGGTGTCGTTCCTTACCTTGTCGTCGCCTTTCACTTTGGCGTCCTTCCAAGAATCGAAACGCTTCTGTGCCTCTGCCTCGTCGAATGCGCCCTTCTTCACACCTACCCTGAGGTGTTTCATCATGTACACGCCTTCGTGGCGAAGGATGTTGCGCACAGTGTCTGTTGGCTGGGCGCCAACCTCAACCCAATAAAGTGCACGGTCGAAATTCAAATCCACTGTTGCAGGATTGGTGTTCGGGTTGTAAGTACCAATCTTCTCAGTAAATCTACCATCACGTGGTGCTCTCGCGTCGGCGATTACAATTCTATAAAAGGCATAGCCTTTGCGACCGCCGCGCTGCAATCTGATTTTTGTTGCCATTGATAAAAATGTTTAGTTGGTTTGAATAATACTACTATCTCGTAATAGCGGCTGCAAAGGTACGAAAAAAACATGAATTCTTTTCTGCTCATTTGCATTTGAACGACCGATTAACAAAGATTAACTACTTCAAGTGGCCAAATCGTCCTTTCGATAGCTCACATTCTCTGTAATCCTTTCACTTGATAACAAGTAGATGGGAAAAGCCCGGCTGGCCAGGCTTTAGTCGTTTATTCGGATGGTTCTTCTTCATCCTCCCACCATGGTGGACCATACATGTCAGGTTCAGAAGGGGTATCTCCGATGGATACTTCGCAAAGATCACCATAAACTTCAAATGACAAAACTTTTGTCACTGGCTGTGAATAAATCCTTTTTCCCATTGTTGCTTGATGAATTGAATAATGTTTCAAAATTACTGCTTTTTCTATTTTCATCCAAATCAATTAACAATATTTTGATTTTCCATCCCCAACAATTAAAATACCTTAAATCTTGCTTCATGTTAATATAATCATTTAACTTTGTAAATATATAAGTGACATGGCAACACATTTTAGAATGAGTCTCAAGTGCATTGCTGAAAAGGTTACCTTGAAAGAGCTCTCTTCATAACAACCAAAGTGATATGAACACCAAATTACCTCAACCGAATTTGATTAAAGTGGCGCAGCTGCTTTACACCAGTAAACGATATAAGAAACGGATAGAGAAGCATCAATTACAACAGTTGTTTTGGGAGTGTACACTACGTTGCAACCTGCATTGCATCCACTGCGGAAGTGATTGTCGTACAATCGCAGAGAAACAGGACATGCCGTTCGAAGACTTCCTGCCTGTTCTCGAGGAGGTGCGTTCAGTGATGAATCCCAATGAAATCCTTGTGGTGACTACGGGTGGGGAACCCCTTGTCAGGAAAGACATCGTGGAATGCGGAAAGAAAATCCGTGAACTTGGTTTCCACTGGGGGATGGTGAGCAATGGGATGATGCTCGACGAGAAGATGTGCGACCGTCTTATGGAAGCCGGGTTGGAAACCATAGGCATCAGCTTGGATGGATTCGAAGAGGCTCACAATTGGCTGCGTGGCAGCAAGAATAGTTTTGCCATGGCAGAGAGAGCCATCAAGTGTCTGGTGGGGAAAAAAATGGTATGGGATGTCATCACTTGTGTGAATCAAAAGACTATCGGTTATTTGGACGAATTCAAACAATATCTCATTGACTTGGGGGTGAAACAATGGCGTATTTTCACGATTGCTCCCATGGGGCGCGCAGCAGAGCATCCTGAGTTGCAACTAAGCGACCAACAGTTCCGAGAGGTGATGGAGTTCATCGTTGCTGTGCGCAAGGAGAAATCAATTCGCTTGAGCTATGGTTGTGAGGGATTCCTTGGCGATTATGAATGGCGTGTACGCAGCTATCCCTTTTTTTGCCAGGCAGGTATCAATGTAGCCACCATCCTTGCCGATGGATCCATTTCGGGTTGCTTGAGCATCCGCAGCCAATACAACCAGGGGAACATTTACAAGGATCGCTTCACTGAAGTATGGGAAAACAAGTTCCAGGCATATCGTAACCATGAATGGATGCACACCGGCCCGTGTTCAGACTGTGACGCATGGGAATTCTGCCTGGGGAACGGTATGCACCTACGCGATGACAACGGAAACCTGTTGCTTTGTCACTATAAATGAATGTGCAGTTTTTTCATTGTTAATTAATGCAAACGGTCTGATGGCGTCATGCAACCATTTAGCGATTATCAGAAGAATTAGGGACAAAATGAAAAATGGTGTTTCAAAATTTTTGAGATTCGCATAAAATTGCTAATTTTGCTACGTCAATACGCTGGATGGTTTAGACATCTGGGATAACAGAGACACTTTGAATGTTCTATAGCGGCAATCATTAGATATCAGAAGACACGACGACTATGCAAAACAGCAAATACTTGGTAGCCAACGACCGTGATGCACAGTGGGGGCTGACGGTGAGCACTGTAGGTTATGACGAAGTGGGTGTCAACGAGCACTATCCCACAAAAGGTCATGCCGACGGTTATTTTTTCGACATGGACAAAGGAAGAGAGTTGAACGAATACCAAATGCTTTACCTCCTTGAGGGTGAAGGCTTCTTCCGTAGTGCCGTCACCGGCGAGAAACGCATCAAGACAGGCGACATCTTCCTCCTATTCCCAGGGGTGTGGCATAGTTACGGTCCATTGGCACATTCTAACTGGAAAAGCTATTGGATAGGTTTCAAGGGACGGAATATGGACGACCGAGTGCAAGGTGGCTTCCTGCGTCCGGAGAAACCCATCTACAGGATTGGGTTCTCCGCAGAAATCGTGGAACTCTACAAGAGTGCCTTGAGAGCCGCTCAAGAGGAAGCTGCCTATTCACAGCAACTGCTCGCCGGCATCGTCAACCACCTCATCGGCATGATGTATGCCTTGGAACGCAACATCGTGCTGAACAAGAATCAGTCGCAAGTGGAGATGATCAGCCGCGCCAGGCTCCGCATCCGCGAGGCACTTGAAAGCGACCTCACCATCCAGAAATTGGCAGAGGATATGGGAGTAAGCTATTCCAACTTCCGCAAGCTATTCAAAGAATATGCAGGAATGTCGCCAGCCCTCTACCAGCAAGACTTGAGGCTTCAACGCGCAAAAGAGTTGCTCTCGACTACAAAAATGAGTATCAAGGAAATTGCCTATCGCCTGAATTTTGAATCACCGGATTATTTCTCCTCGAAATTCAGGATGAAAACCGGGCAGAAGCCAAGCGAGTTCAGGGAGCATAACTCCTGAGGAGTGGAAAGTGTCTTTGGCTTCTATGGCAATAGGAAAAACTCGGCTCTTCTGGCTTTCTTTCGGCGAGATGGAAACAATCCCGTTTCCATAAATCAAAATGCTTGGGAAAAAAGTCAAAATGCGATGTGTCGGTTGATGGAAAAGCTTTACCTTTGCGTTCAAGAAAAACTAAAAAACACCCATAAGTTTACAACAAGTATGAAAAGTATTTTAGAAGGCCGTCCCGCCTTGCAAAAAGAGGTGGAGAAGATAGCAGAAGTGGCCGGCTATTTGTGGCAAAACGGTTGGGCCGAGCGTAATGGCGGCAACATCACCGTGAACATCACCGCGTTTGTTGATGACGAAGTGAGGAACCTTCCCGCCCTCAGCGAGGTGAAGGCCATCGGCACCACCTTGCCCCACCTGAAAGGTTGCTATTTCTACTGTAAAGGCACCGGCAAGCGTATGCGCGACCTCGCCCGCTGGCCGATGGACAATGGCAGCGTCATCCGAATCCTCGACGACTGTGCCAGTTATGTAATCATCGCCGATAACCTGGTGCAACCGACGAGTGAACTGCCCTCGCACCTCACCGTCCACAACCATCTGATAGAGAAAGGTTCAACCTACAACGCCACAGTGCACACCCACCCCATCGAACTCGTGGCGATGAGTCACAACCGTGCGTTCCTGGAGAAGGACGTACTCTCCAATTTGCTGTGGAGTATGATTCCTGAAACGAAAGCTTTCTGTCCATTAGGCCTGGGCATCATCCCTTACACCTTGCCAGGTAGTGTGGAACTTGCCGATGCCACATTGAAGGAACTTGATGACTACGACGTGGTGCTTTGGGAAAAGCATGGCGTATTCGCCCAAGGCCTCGACGTGATGGATGCCTTCGACCAGATAGACGTGTTGGTGAAGAGTGCGAAAATCTATTTCAACGCGAAATGCATGGGCTTCGAGCCGGAAGGAATGAGCCAGGAACAAATGAAAGAGATGAGCGTGGCTTTCAACCTGCCGAAATAAGCATAATCGACCATTAGGATTATCAATAACAGCCAAGAATGTTCTGACGGATTTGTCACCAGGACATTCTTGGCATCTTTTTATCTTTCTATCTCATAGGATGAAAAAGATAGAGGATTGAAAATTGGGTCATTCTCAATCCTCTAAATTATTTATTATAAATTATTAATTATCAATAGTCTTCCCCGTATCGCTCTTTTGCAATGTCATCGAGCTTGCGTCCACGAGTGTTGGGGCAACCGATGAAGCCGACGATGAGCGAGATGGCCAAGAGTGCGATCATGCAATATGCGGCGATGGTGAAGCCCTCACCGTGCTCACCATAGATGCGTGCGAACACAAGTCCCCACACAGCCGACAAACCGCGCACGATGAAGAACATCAAGCCTTGTGCACCGGCACGGAACTTTGCAGGGAAGAGTTCTGAGCCCCAGAGAGCATAGAAAATCTGCGGTGAGGCACCACCCTGAACACCCCAGAGGACGGCAAACAGCCAAAGTCCCATAGTGCCGTTGACACCCACTGTGACGATGATCACCCACGCCAATATGGCCACAAGCAGGCCAAAGGTGTAAATACCCTTGTGGGATGTCTTGTCGATGATTTTCGAAACGACAAACGTCACGCCGACGATGATGGCCCATTGTATGCAGTTCATCCAATTGGCTTGCTCGTTGCTCACCCCGCCAGCAGTCTCGTAGATGTGTGGTTGGAAGAATCCCATGACGGAAGCCACCAGGTTCCAGGTAAGATAGATGGTAGCCAGGAAGATGACGGTGCGGACGGCTATCTTGTTGGAGAACAACACTCCGATGGCGTGGAGCAATCCCGTGTCCTCGCCCTTTTCCTTGGCTGCAGCCTTGGCAGCCTTCCACTCGCTGCTCTCATCAAGCTTGCGCTGCAGGTTCCATGCGATGAACGCGATGACGAAGAGCGAGAAGAACACTATTCGCGAACTGAACACGTTGACAGCATTTGTAGTGAGCGCATCGCCACCTATTGCGTGTGCCACACTTTCCACCCATCCGAAGAGGTATCCCCCTGGGGCGAAGAGCATTCCCAACAGCAGGATGACCATCGGGCCGAATCCCCACGACATTTGAGAGATGCAGATGTTGCGTCCACGGTTGTTCACCTCGGAACTTTCAGAGATATAGGTCCAAGAAGCTGGAACACCTATGCCGACAGAGATTCCCGTAATGAGGAACCCGCAAAGCAGCATGGGGAAGTTGACGCTGCAGATGACGAGCGCCACGCCCAGCATGTAGACCAACAGGTTGTAAGTGTATATGAACTTCCTACCAAACTTGTCAGCAAGGAACCCTCCGATGATGGCACCTATGGCGGCACCAAGACAGTTGGCGCTGATGAAGTTCAACCATGCGAGGTGCATCTCCTTCAAGTCAAGGTAGTTTTGCCAAAGCGAGAGACCACTTGCCCCCGCCACGATGGCCCCGGCATCAAGATAATTGGTGAGAGACACGGCAATCGTGCTTCTCAAACTTCCTTCATTTTTTGCCATGACACTTATGTTTGGGGTTAACGCTTGGATGTCACCTCGTCTTCATAACGCTGGATGGCAGCGATGAACTCCTCTCCCACCGGCACATCGTTCTTGAGGTTGAAATAGTCGAATACGGCACCGAAGGGCATCGACTTGGCCTCTTCCATAAGTGCGAGCCTCTCGAAATATTGTCCATTGTCCTCATATTCACGGAGTTTGGCAACAGGTTCGAGCAAAGCCTGCAGGATGCACTTTTGAGTGGCCCTTGCACCAATGATGTAGGCACCGATGCGGTTGATGGAAGCGTCGAAATAGTCGAGTCCCACATGTGCCCTGTGAAGTCCTTCGCTGCGTACGAGTTCCTTGAAAAGGTCGAGCGTCTGGTCATTCATGATGGTGACATGGTCGGAGTCCCAGCGCACGGGACGGCTGACATGGAGCATCAATTCAGGCACGTACATCAACAAGGTGGAGACAAAGTCGGAGACGTTCTCCGTCGGCTCGTAATGTCCGGTGTCGAGGGTGTACATCTGCTTGCGTGTGGCGCAGTATGCGGTGTAGAAGTCGTGTGAGCCCACGGTGTAGCTTTCCAATCCGATGCCGAACAGTTTGGCCTCGAAGCAAGCCTTCATGTCAGGCAAATTCTCCTCCATGATTTCATCGAGTGAGGCAGCAAGGATTTCACGATATTTCTTTCTCTGCACGGGGACGTCTTTCGAACCGTCGTGCACCCAGATGTTCATGATGCAAGGGTCGCCCTGGGCCTTTCCCATAGCGTCGGCGATGCGGCGGCAACGCTTGGTGTGCTCAATCCAGAAGTCGCGTATGGCTTTGTCGGGGTTGGAGAGCGTGAGGTCGCCACTCTTGGGGTGTGAGAAGGAAGTGGAATTGAAGTCAAGCTTCATATTGTTCTCTTTAGCCCATTCCATCCAACTGAGGAAGTGCTCCACATCCACTTGGTCGCGGTCGACGAACTTTCCACCGAAGTCGCCATAGATTTCGTGGAGGTTGAACCGGTGGTTGCCGGCGAGGAGGGTCTTGACAAATTCGATGTCTTTTCTCACCTCGTCAATATTGCGAGCGCGCCCTGGGTAGTTACCCGTGGTCTGTATGCCACCGGAAAGCGCCTCGTTGCGCTCGAAGCCAACCACGTCGTCGGTCTGCCAGCAATGGAGAGAGATTTGCTGCTTCTCAAGTTCGGCAACTACTTTGTCGGTGTCAACACCTATGGCTGCATAGCGCTCTTTCGCCACGGCATAGGCTTTTTCAATCAATTCTGCTTTCATTTTGCTTGTTTTAGTTATGAGGATTAAGATTTTTTAGAAGATACCAGGTGGTCTTAGGAGATGATAGGAGGTCCTAGGAATACTAGGAAAAACAGGGATACTATGAGAGCTGTTTTGTCACTTCAAGATAGTGTTGGAAAGCCTCGTCCCATTGCTCTTTGTCCTGGGGTGTGAAGCGCTTCATCAAAATGCTATCGGCGATGATTTTGCGCATCTCCCAGATGTCGCTCACTACGCCACACGCCTTGGCCTGGAGCATGATGTTGCCGATGGCCGTGCATTCCTGTGGGCCGGCGAGCACCTCCACCCCTGTGGCGTTTGCCGTGAACTGGTTGAGATAGGGGTTGAGCGACCCGCCTCCGATGACGTGCAGGGTTTTGATGGGGAACGAGGCGAACTCTTTAAGCCATGTGAAGACCTGCCTGTAACGGAGCGCGAGACTGTCGAAGATGCACCTGCATACCTCGGCATAGCCCTCCGGCACATATTGGTTGGTCTTGCGGCAATAGTCCTGTATGGCCTGAACCATGGAAACGGGATTGGCGAAAGAGGGGTCGTCGGGATTGATGATGCTTTGGAAAGGTTTCACCTCCATTGCCTTTTTCTGCAACTCCGGGTGCGACTTGGGTGCATCAGTCCACTCTTTCCTGCAACGCTCATAGAGCCACATGCCGCAGATGTTCTTCAAGAATCGCGTTGTGCCCTCTATGCCACCCTCGTTGGTGAAATTGTAGGCAAAACTTTTTTCGTTGATGACAGCTTCCTTGGTCTCGATGCCCATCAGGCTCCAGGTCCCGCTGCTGAGGTAGGCAAATTGCTCATCACATGCCGGCACGGCAGCCACGGCACTTGCTGTGTCGTGTCCGGCAACAGCGATGACTGGCACTGCACCCAACCCCGTGAGGGCTTGCACCTCCTCGGTAAGTGTTCCGATGACGGTAGCGGGGTTGACCATCTCGCCAAACTGCTCCCGCTTGAGTCCTACGCTTTTCAGAAGGTTCTCGTCAAGTTCCTTGGTGCGCGGGTCAAGGATTTGGGATGTGGATGCTATGGTGTATTCACACACCATTTTGCCTGTAAGCATGTAACTGAGGCAGTCGGGCACGAAAAGCACCTTTGCGGCTTGCCGCATGGCTGAATCCTCGTTGCGACGCATGGCATAGAGTTGGAAGAGGGAATTGAAATTCATGAACTGTATGCCAGTGATGTCATATACCTTTTTCTTGTCCATGCATTTGTCAAAAAACTCCTCCATCACGCCCATGGTATGTGGGTCGCGGTACGCACGGGGATTTCGCAGGATGGCACCATCGTCACCCACGAAGACGAAGTCCACCCCCCATGTGTCGATGCCAATGGAGGTGATGGGAATGTTGTTTTGTGCAGCGAGTTTCAGACCCTTGATGATTTCGAGATAGAGGGCGTAGATGTCCCAGTAGAAGCGTCCTCCCGTCTGTATGAGGTTGTTGTCGAATCGGGTGAGTTCCTCAAGTGAGAATCTGCCATCGGTGAGTGTCCCGATGATGGTGCGGCCACTGGTGGCACCTAGGTCGACCGCGAAGAAGCATTTGCCATTTTCCATGTTCCTAAGGTATTTTTTGCAAATTTAGGAACAAACTCACGATGTCACCCTATAAATTTGACAAACCGCCTAAAAGATTTGGGAAGGGGGAGGAGGATTAGAGAAGTTGGAATTGTAGAAGTTATAGATGCTATAGATATTATAGAAACTATAGTAACTATAGAAACTATAGAAACTATAGAATCTATAGAAACTACAGAATCTATAGAAACTACAGAATCTATAAAAACTATAGAAACCATAGAGACTATAGACTCTATAGAAGCCATAAAAGTATCTTAAACATCCTCAACCTATTCTGAAACGCCGAGCATGCGGAGTATCCAAGGCGCTATGTCTGTTTGGCGGATGGAATCCTGGCGGCTTGGGGCGATGCCGGCTCCATAGGCGATGAGTGTGGTGGCGTCTTGCCCGCTGACGAAGCCGTGTGTTCCGCCCTTTTGTTGCCTTACAGGTTCTCCTATGCGGTCGTTGGCGATGGCAACTCCCACCATCGGCTCCAAGGCCAGCACGGCAGCCGGGTCGGCACCCTTGGCCGTCAATTCCTCTTTCTCCACCACACGGAAGAGTTGGCGTTCGTTGTCGGGAAGTTGGTCGAGCAAGCGTCGTATGCGTTTGATGGTTTTCTTGTCGTCGCCTTTGTGCAGATAGAGGAAACTGGTGTTGCCCCCGCCATAAAAGCAGGCTTTCCATTCTCCACCGGGCTTTTCACTGAGGAGACCTGCTCGCGTGAGCCACACATTGGGACTGACGACCTGCGAGTAATCGCAGAATCCGTGATCGCCACATACGATGACCACCGTACTGTCCATCCTGTGTGTGAGTCTTAGGTTTTCAAGGATGCTGCCCACGGCATGGTCTACGCTGCCTACGTCGAACAAGAGCTGTTGACTCATGGTGCCATGGTCGTGCTGGCTGTAGTCGGTGGTGATGAGATGTATGGTCGTCAACCTGGGTTGGTAGTGGTTCATCAGGTAATTGGCCATGGCGGCTGTTCGTCCGTCTCGCTGCATCGACCCCGCCTGATAGGTGATGGTGTCAAGTTTCCCACAGGCGTTGCTTTCCAACTCATCGAGGATGCCAATAGGTGTACAAAAAGGTTTGATGTACTCCATCTGGTCGCAACTGTAGTCGAGCGACCAGAATTCCGGCACGTTGTAGTCGATATAGGGAGAGCCCGTCGAAACGGGCCAGAAGAGCGAAGCTGTCTTCATCCCCGCCTCGTGAGCCTTTTGCCAGATGGTGGGCACGGCGATGCTGTCGGCATACCAATAGCTGATGCGCGCGGTGTCCTTGTTCCACAAGAACGGCCGGTTGTAGAAGACGCGGTGCTTGGCAGGCACCTCGCCTGTGACCAGTGTGGTGTGCGAGGGATAGGTGGCGGCTGGCGGTATGCCAATCACTTTACTGATGCGCATCCCGTCCCTGCTCATCATCTTTAGGAAGGGTGACGGCATCAAAGGGTCGTCCACCATCTCGGCACGCATCCCATCGATGGTGATGAGTATGACATACTTGGGTGTGGCTTCTGTTTGTGGCTGTGCGGCGATGTTCATATTCCACGCCAGAAACGCCACTGCCAAAAACACTTTATTGCATATGTTTCTCTTCATCTCCATTTCATTCAAAAGGCATGACCTCGGCGGCACGTGCATGCTCCACCAACACCTTATTCATATTATAAGTGATTGTCACTGTCTTTGCCTCATCGTTGATGGTGAAATCATCGAGTCCTCCATTTTTTGGCACGAAAGACGGGATGAAAGCCTCTGTGTATGCATCTGCGTTGCCCAAACCGACCGCCTCCACCTCGCAGAGCGGCAGACGAATGCCAAGGTCTGCCGGCCTTCTGCCTTCTGCGAAAAAGATTTCCTGTCGCATGAGGTAGAGCAGTTCGAGGGCACTATCGTGGTTGTCGAGTCCGTCGATCATGTCTTGTGTCACAGAAGTGCCTGAGATGTAAGGGATGGTGACGAGGAAAGGCGGGCGTCGGTCGATGATCAACGCGTTGCGGAGGGAGTCTTCGGGTGATGCCTGAACGCGATAGGAAGGGTCATTGGGGAAGGCCTTAAGTCCTCCATTGTAACGTCCCTCCAATTGGTCGTTGATGTCCGCTTGCACGGGGCGAGACTTCACCAGTCGCAGCAATGTGGTGAGTTGTGCCTTGGCTTCGGTCAAATTGTTTTCCGCCAATGCAGCCTCGGCCAGGATGAGCAGGTTCTCTTCTGCCTTTGCTATGGTGATGGGACACTGGTCTGTGCTGCTCATCTGGAAGTATTTGGGGTCGAGGAAATCGAGCCTTGGCAGTGGTTGGAACCAGTCGCTCCATATTGCCTCTTGCGCCCTGTTGAGCACGCCGTTCTTGCTGTCGAATTGCACTTGGCGGTAGAAGTCTCCCGAGCAAGCCAAAGACTGCCTGGCATGAGCCACGGCCTTCTCACGATCGCCGAGTCGGTGTGCCGCCCTTGCGTAAAGGGTGTGTATGAAAGCCTTCTGCTCATCGTTTTGCGCCAAAGGCAATGCCTGGTCAAGCACCTCCATGGCGGTCCTGAGATGTCCTTCCCATTCCACCACGTCACCTCCATTTTTCACTGGCAGTGCCCTGAAGAAGTCACCTGCCAGCAAGAAGGAATAGGCCTTGATGTAGAGCAGGTGGAAGCGTTGCTCGTCGTTGGTGTTGCGGTCTGCCTTTGCCACCGTCGTCAGTCCGTAGTCGGCCATCTCCCTCAGTGCGCCTACATGGCGTTGAAGGTTGGTGACATCGGCATCGGTGTAAAGGAGTTGCGGGACGTCGAACACCTTGCTCGACCGCGTATAGTTGTTGAAGTAATTGTCGGAGAGGATTTCCATCAGTTCGACAAAGTCGGACATGCGCAATGCGAATTCTTTCTCCGTACCGTTCACCCATGTTTCCATAGGGTTGTCAGAGCGCAGGAAAGCGTCTTCATCGACATTCGGGTTGACGATTTCGTCGGGTGTGACAAGGTCGCAGCTTCCCATCAGCAGCGCCGCCACCATCAGTAGTCCATATTTCAGTTTCATAATGTCTGTTTTGAAAATGATGCACTTGTGTTAGAAACTCACTTTTGCGGTAAGCACATACTGCCGTGGCTGGCTGTAACTGCTGTAGCTCAGTCCTCCTGTTGCCACCGCTCCTTGCGTCCTTGCGCCGCTGAGCACCGCCTCCGGGTCGACGCTGCTGCTGGTCCATGATAGCGGGTTGTATACGTTGAACGCCAGACTGAGGTCGTGCACGATTTTGTCTTGGAATTTAAACATGTAGTCTATACCAATGTTACGTATTTTCAGGAAGTCGGCTTTTTCTACAAAGAAATTGGTGAAATTAAGCCATGATTTCGCCTGTGTGGTCCCTTGCAATGCCGCCTGTGGTATGGCATTGTCGGTGATGCCTTTAGCAAATCTGAACTGCCTGTCGAAGGAGTGCACGTATGCACCAGACTGATAGTCGCCCATGAGGGTGACGTTGAGT
>Ga0247610_10001765_pt1 | contig 26118 bp, 22 predicted proteins | sample 174DNAGHGhighgp2_FD_193483 | JGI IMG/M metagenome (GOLD analysis project Ga0247610, IMG submission 193483) | Sheep rumen microbial communities from Palmerston North, Manawatu-Wanganui, New Zealand - 1742 DNA GHGhigh gp2 | ecosystem: Host-associated > Mammals > Digestive system > Stomach > Rumen...
CGTTGCGACCGCTGAATTTTGGAGACTTCAGCGGCCAGCAGAAGATTGTAGAAAACCTGCAGGTGTTTGTCGAGGCGGCGAAGTACCGTGGCGAACCGTTGGATCACACCCTGCTACACGGTCCCCCAGGACTGGGCAAGACCACGTTGTCAAACATCATTGCCAACGAGCTGGGCGTAGGCTTCAAGATAACAAGCGGCCCCGTACTCGACAAGCCAGGCGACTTGGCTGGCATCCTCACCTCGCTTGAGAAGAACGATGTGCTTTTTATTGACGAGATTCACCGGTTGTCGCCCGTTGTCGAGGAATATCTCTACTCTGCGATGGAGGACTACCGCATTGACATCATGATAGACAAAGGTCCGTCGGCACGTTCCATACAGATAGACTTGAATCCTTTCACCCTTGTCGGTGCCACAACCCGTAGTGGTCTGCTGACGGCGCCTTTGCGGGCACGCTTCGGCATCAATATGCACTTGGAGTACTATGAGCCGGAGACGCTGCAGCGCATCATTGAGCGCTCCAGTAATATATTAGGTGTGCCCATTACGGAGGACGCCGCCCTGGAGATTGCCGGTCGTTCACGTGGAACGCCACGTATAGCCAACGCCCTGTTGCGCCGTGTGCGCGACTTTGCACAGGTCAGGGGTGATGGTCGTATTGATACGAAGATTACGCGCGTTGCCCTTGAGGCACTGAACATTGACCAGTACGGACTCGACGAGATAGACAACAAGATACTGCTCACCATTATCGACAAGTTCCGTGGCGGACCTGTGGGTATCACCACCATTGCTACCGCTATCGGTGAGGATGCCGGAACCGTTGAAGAGGTCTACGAACCCTTTCTTATTATGGAAGGATTTATCAAGCGAACCCCCCGTGGACGAATGGTTACTGAACTGGCTTATCGCCATTTCGGTCGGAATCCCTATACCGGTAACATCATGGAACCCACCCTCTTTGAGTAACAAAACCGAAAAAAAAACGGTAAAAATGGAACTTGTCCAATAAGATTCACGGTATTTCTCGTTATAGTACCATTTTTTTTCTTAACTTTGCCGCCGTAAGAAGATGAAAACTAAACAAACTCATCAATATTTGGGCGTATGCACATCGGAGAAAGAATCAAACAGGTACTGGAAGAGAGACAGAAACCAGTGACTTGGCTCGCTAAGGAGATTAATTGCGAGCGAACCAACGTCTACAATATCTTCAGCCGTAAGGAGATCTCTACCGGACTGCTGCAGAAGATTAGCGTGATACTAAATCATGACTTCTTCAAAGAAATATCTCAGGATACTTTTAAGAAAAAGTGATTTTTTTTACTCTAAAGGCGTAATTTAACGTAACTTTTCGTATCTTTGCCCACAAAAACATGAGAACAGGTGTTTTTGTGGGCACATTTGACCCATTTACCATAGGACATGCTAACATCGTTGAGCGTGCATTGCCATTGTTCGACAGGTTAGTAATTGGTGTTGTCGCAGACAATGTCCACAAGCCTTCTATGAGTCCTGCCGAAGAGCGTGTCGCTGCCATTCGGCAAGTATACCGTGATGAGTCACGCGTCAGCGTAGAAGTCTTTGGCGGACTGGCGATGGACTTTGCAAAGGAGGTCGGAGCCCAGTTTATTGTCAAGGGTGTCCGCTCTGTCAGCGATTTTGAGTACGAACAGGCACAGGCGGAATTCAACCGCCGTCTCGGTGGCATAGAAACGGTTCTGCTTTATAGTGAGCCGCAACTTGCGAATGTTTCGAGTACGGCTGTCCGCGAACTGGCACATTTTGGGGTTGACGTCAGCCAGTTTCTGCCGAAAATCAAGTAAGGGATAAAACGAGTATTGTTATGATTACGTATAGTGCTGAAAATGTGAGGATGCCTCAGATTAAGAAACGTGACACGACAAAGTGGATACGTGTCGTTGCTGCCACCTATGGAAAACGTGTCGGCGAGATAGGCTATCTCTTCTGCGACGACGAGTACATCCTGTCGGTTAATCGCCAATACCTCGGGCATGACTACTATACAGACATCATCACCTTCGATTATTGCGAAGGAGATGTTCTTAACGGCGACCTCGTCATTTCGCTCGATACAGTGCGTACGAACGCTGATCTTTTTGGAAAGCCCTACGAAGAAGAATTACACCGCGTCATCATTCACGGCATCCTGCACCTCTGTGGACAGAACGACAAAGGCCCAGGTGAGCGCGAGCAGATGGAGGCGGCAGAGAACCGCGCCCTGTCGCTACTCCCGTAATCAATAAAATCTTTTATTGGCCAATCACTTCCAACGCCTTACGTACGACATCGTTCTGTTCGTTCATCACCGCATAATACTCGCTCATATCCCATAGATCACGAGCAATGAGGGCTTTGAGTTGCAGACGGAGTTGCGGCATGGTGCGCTGTAGCTCCTCATCGTCCTTTGGCTTAATGTTCTGCTTGGTCGCTTCCTGTAGTAAGGCATCGATAAACTGCTGGGGGACCTCGAACTGCGCTTTGAACTTCTCAAAATCGGGATACAGCTTCTTCAGCTGTTTACGGTGAGAATCGACATAACGCAGGTTTTGCTGGATGATAACCGACTTGGCGGCAAGTTCGCGATGGAACTTGGTGTATCGCGTGGTATCGAGGGGGACAAAATAGTCGGGCATAATGCCGCCGCCACCGTAGACTGCGCGGTGTTGGCGCAGTGTCTCAAAGCGTAGGGAGTCGGCAAAGTGAATACTGTCCTGATTGGTCAGTTCACCGTGCTTCAGACGATTGACGACATCCATCGCATAGTCCTTTTGATTTCCTTTCTCGTAAGGCTTCTGAATACAACGGCCTGCCGGTGTGTAGTAATGAGCGATGGTGAGACGTATCATCGAGCCGTCAGGCAGGTCTATCGGGCGCTGGACGAGTCCCTTGCCAAAAGATCGGCGTCCAACGACATAGCCGCGGTCCTGGTCCTGTACTGCACCAGTGACAATTTCGGCTGCCGAGGCGGTGTATTCATCAATAAGAACAACCACTTTCCCTTCGCGGAAGATGCCATTGCCGTCAGCACGATAGTCCTGACGCGGTACGCGTCGTCCTTCGGTATAGACGATGAGATCTCCTTGCTGTAATAGTTCGTTTCCGATGTTAACCGCAGCCTGTAGGTAGCCGCCACCGTTTTCTTGCAAGTCCAGGATCAGGTCGCAAGCCCCTTGTTCGCGCAGCGACTTCAAGGCATCACAAAACTCCTGGTGTGTGGTCGCCCCGAAGTTACCGATTCGAATATAGCCAATGCCAGGGCGTATGATATAAGCCGCATCGACACTTTTGACGGGAATCTTGTCGCGGGTAACGGTGAATGTCAGATGATCCTTGATGCCTGTTCGTACAACGCCGAGAACTACTTTTGTTCCCTTTGGACCACGAAGACGCTTCATGATCTCCTCTTTCGACATTTTTACACCGGCAATAGCTGTGTCGTTAACGCTGACAATACGATCGCCAGCTATGATGCCGACCTTTTCTGAGGGACCGTTGGTCACCGGCTGGATGACCATCAGCGTGTCGTCAATCATGTTAAACTGCACACCGATACCCTCGAAATTACCTTGCAGGGGCTCGTTCATCGTCTTCACCTCCTTGGGAGTGGAGTAGCTGGAGTGCGGGTCAAGCTTCTCAAGCATTCCGCGAATGGCGTCCTCTACAAGCTTATTCTCATCAACGCTGTCTACATAGAGGTTTGTTGTCGCAATCTCTGCTATCTGGAGTTTACGTAGTGGCGAATTCTCGCCCATGTTAATGCGCATTTGAGCGCATATGTCGGTTGTGTGGATTGACAAAAGCGTCGCACACAGCAATGTTTTCAGTAGGTTATTCATATTGGTCTTCCTCTGGCCTGTCTTCCTCAATGACAAGGTTGTCAATGATGAAGTTCTGGCGTTCCATGGTGTTCTTACCCATGTAGTATTCTAATAGCTTTTGTACCTGATCGGTTTTCTGGAGTGTTACCTGTTCAAGGCGGATGTCTGGACCGATGAATCCCGCAAACTCCTCTGGCGAAATCTCGCCCAAACCCTTGAAGCGCGTTATCTCTGGGTCGGGTCCCAGATTTGCGATGGCCTGCTGACGCTCTTCCTCACTGTAACAGTAACGGGTAATAAAGTCGCTCTTCTTCTGGGGGGTGGAGGGTTTCATGTCTTCCTCGGCCAAGACTTGCTTGTTACGGATTTTCGTCCGACGGTTACGTACGCGGAAAAGGGGTGTCTGAAGCACGTAGACATGACCTTTCTTAATGAGTTCAGGGAAGAATTGCAGGAAGAAAGTGATAATCAGGAGTCGGATGTGCATACCGTCCACATCGGCATCCGTTGCTACAATGACCTTGTTATAGCGCAGTGTCTCAAGCCCCTCTTCAATGTCCAATGCCGCCTGTAGCAGATTGAACTCCTCATTCTCGTAGACGACCTTCTTCGTCAGCCCAAACGTATTTAATGGCTTACCCCTTAACGAGAACACGGCCTGTGTGTTCACGTCGCGGCTCTTCGTGATACTGCCACTTGCAGAATCGCCCTCGGTGATGAAGATGCTCGATTCGCCCTTGCGCTCGTTCTTAATGTCGCTGAAATGGATGCGGCAGTCGCGCAGCTTGCGGTTGTGGAGGTTGGCCTTCTTGGCACGCTCACGCGCCAGCTTGGTGACGCCGGCCATCGCCTTGCGTTCGCGTTCGCTCTCTTTAATCTTGTTTTCGATGACCTCAGCTATATCGCTGTGGATATGCAGGTAGTTGTCGACTTCCTGTTTGATGAAGTCGCCTACGTACTTGTTGATGGACACACCACCATCGGGTTCCATCGTCAGCGAGCCCAACTTGATTTTCGTCTGACTCTCGAACAGCGGCTCCTCGACGTTGAGGGCGATGGCAGCCACGATACCGGCACGAATGTCGGCATACTCGTACTTGCCGAAGAACTCCTTGATGGTCTTGGCAATGTGCTCCTTAAAGGCGCTCTGGTGCGTACCGCCCTGAGTGGTGTGCTGACCGTTGACGAAGGAATAGTATTCCTCGCCATACTGATTAGCATGGGTGAAGGCAATCTCGATGTCGTCACCTTGCAGGTGGATGATGGGGTAGAGGGAGTCGTTGGTCATACGGTCCTTCAGCAAGTCCTCCAGACCGTGGCGCGACAGAATGCGGCGCCCGTTATACATAATGGTCAGACCCGTGTTCAGGTAGGTGTAGTTGCGGAGCATGTTCTCTACGAATTCATCGTGGAACTGATAGCCAACGAATTTTGTGGCGTCGGGCTCAAAGTAGATGTATGTACCACTCTCGTCCTGTGTTGGCTCTGTAGTGTCGCTCACCAGTTGACCACACTCAAAAACGGCACGGCGCACCTTGCCCTCGCGATAGCTGGCCACCTCGAAGTGGCTGGATAGAGCGTTGACCGCCTTGACACCCACACCATTCAGACCGATGGACTTCTTGAACGCCTTGGAGTCGAACTTACCGCTGGTATTGAGAATACTCACCGACTCGATGAGCTTGCCCTGGGGGATGCCACGGCCATAGTCGCGCACCGAGATGCGGAGGTTGTCCTCCACGTTCACCTCAATGCGGTCGCCAGCTTTCATCTTGAACTCGTCAATGGAGTTGTCGAATACCTCCTTCAGCAGCACGTAGATGCCGTCCTCGGGTGACGAGCCGTCACCCAGTCGGCCAATGTACATACCAGGACGCAGACGGATATGCTCCAAACCTGTCAGGGTTTGTATGTTATCGTCGTTATAGTCAACGGTTTGCGGTTGAATGATGTTGTTCCCTTCTTCCATTTTTTATAGGCTCTTCTTATAGCACCGACGGCGCTTGTGTTGTTCGTGATCGAAGTACATCCACTGGCTCTGCACCTTGCCGTTGGTCTCCATCTCTACGTGTGTCTCACCCCACTTGAAGCCGTACTTCTGGTAGATAGGGATGAGGTCGTAGAAGAGCAGGGCATTGGCACCCTTGGAGCGGTACTCGGGCAGCACGCCGACGAGCAGGCAGTCAACGATGTCGGTCTTCTTAAATTTCAGCGCACGCAGCAGGTGCCACCAGCCGAAAGGCCATAGCCGTCCCTTGCGGCACTTCTGCAAGGCACGCGTCAGCGATGGGATGCTGATGCCTACGCCAATGACATTATGATCCTCTGTGTTCCAGTCCTCGATGATGCAGAGCATCTCCAGGTCCAGGAACTTGAAGTACATATCCACATACTCGTCCATCTGTTTCTCCGACATCTCCGAGTAGCCATACAGGTGTCCAAAGGTCTTGTTGATAACATCGAACACGCGGTGGCCGTACTTCTTGGGACCGTAGATGTCGCTCTTCACCAGCTTTTTCACGTGCAGATTGTAGCGCTGCATACACAGTTCGGCCACGCGCTTCATCTTGTCGGGCATACCACTCTCAGGCACAAACACCTTGTATTCCACGTAGTCGTTGTCCTTCTCGTAGCCCTCCATCTGCTCCATCAGCTGGGGGTAGTATTCGAAGTTATATTCCGTGGCCATCGTTCCCAGCTCCTCAAAGCCTTTTGTCAACATGCCCTCGGGATCCATATCGGTAAAGCCCAGGGGGCCGATAATCTCTTTCAAACCCTTCTCACGACCATAGTCCTCGACGGCCTTCAAGAGCGCACGTAGCACATCAATATCGTTGATGAGATCGAGCCAGCCGAAGCGCACGGCGGGGCGATCCCACTGTTTGTTGTAACGATGGTTGATGATGGCTGCCACACGTCCCACCAGCTTACCATCCTTGTAAGCCAGGAAGTATTCTGCCTCGCAAAACTCGAACGCAGCGTTTTTGTCCTTGCTCAGTGTGCGCAGCTCGTCACTATAGAGGTTGGGGGCATCGTAAGCGTTGCCACGGTATAGGTCATAATGCAACTCAATGAAGGCCTTCAACTCTCGCTTTGTCTCAACCTTCTTAATTACAATTTCAGCCATTTTTGCCTTGATTTTTTGATTGTTTCTTCATTGATGACGCAAAGATACGGCATTTTTTTCAAAAAAGCGCAGAAAAGTTTGGTTTTTTCGTCCATTTAAGCTACTTTTGCAGATGAAGTTAACCAATTTGTCATCAGTATGAGAAGTTATATAAAGCGTATCTTCCATATAGACCATCTTATTGTTGCGGCTTTCACCATCCTCATCATTCGTTTGTTGGTGGTGGTGGCACTGAATCTTGACTTCCTCAGTCCTGTGGTGCGTGCCCTGGAGAGTTTCTCCATGACCGATGTTTATTACAAGATACAAAACAGCGGCGATAATCATGACATCAGCAATGCCATTACCATCGTGGACATGACAGAACTGAAACATCGGAAAGAGATTGCAAAGGTGGTGCATGACATCAAGGCTATGAACCCCAAACTATTGGGCATTGACATTATCTTTGAAGGAGAACAGCCTGACAAAAATGGTGACGAGCCTTTAGCAGAAGCCTGTCTGGAGGGTGATGCATCGAAGACTGTGCTGGCCTATAAACTAAAAGACTATGACGAGAAAAGCAAGCGGTTCAAGAACGAACTGCACTCTTTCTTCGTCTGTGACGACAATGTCAGCGAGGGATTCGTGAATTTGATAGATGACCCAACAAGGATACGTTGGCCTATTCCTTCCCTGCACGTGTATCCCAAATAGTCACAGGACGTACAGTCAGTGAAGAGCGCATCCATAATATTAACTACAAGCCTGTCACCTTTCCCATCGTGAAATATGATGAGCTGACAGACTACCGAGAGTTCATCACAGGACGCATCGTGCTGCTGGGGACCACTGAGGAGGAGAAAGACAAATACTATACCCCCATCGGACAAAAATCGGGTGTGGAGATTCTTGCCTACTCTATCCTTTCTATGACTGAAGATAATCCCGTTGAGCATGCAGGGCGTTGGATGGTTATCCTCTGGGCACTAATAGCTGGCTACATCACTAACCTAATAGACTATTTCCTGACGAAACGCTTTGAGCGAGGGCGCTCCATCTTCATGGTCTTTATCACGCAGAGTGAGTTCTACGACAAGATTATCTCGTTTGTCGTTATGGCTCTTGTAACGTGGGCGGCCTTTGAGCTGTATGTGCGCCTGAACTATTTCGTGGACACGGTGCTTGCACTCACAACCATCGTGCTCATAGAGGAAGGCCGATTGCTATATGCAGGACTACTCACGGTATTGAAACGAAAGACAAAATGGAAACTGATAGAAAAGTCTATCTATGCGGCGGAACTGGATTAAGAAAAAAAATTAAAACTAATATCATATGAAAAGAACAACTATTATCCTAATGTCACTACTGATAACAATACTCTGTAACGCACAAGACATTGAACCCTCCCTGATTGTCTATGAGGTAACAGGAAAGGTCAAAACTGCTGCCAAGAAAGGCAACAGCGACATCGTTAAGCGCCAGATGCTCTCGCTCAAAGACAAAATCAGCATTCCAGAGAATGGCATCATCAAACTGCTTGACAAACAGCAGAAAAAAATGTATACGCTTAAAGCCAAATGTCAAGGTTCCATACAAGCCCTAATAGCCGAGCAGAAAGGGTCAGAGAAGAACCTAACCAAGCAATATTTTGCCTACATACTTAAGAGTCTGACGCGCAAAGACACGAATGAGATCTACAACTCTGGACTCACAACGGCAACCTATCGCAATGACGCTGACTCTCTGCTATGCGACATCGACTCCCTACAGAATGTCGTTGACTCGCTAACTGACGTGATCCGAGTTATGAAGAATGATACGCTACAGAAGCGATGAAACACTTTCTATACTGCACTCTTGTGCTTCTATTGTTTGCCGTCACATCACTGGCACAGAACAAAGAACTGAACAAGTTGGCCGATGCAGCGGCAAAAGCATCGAAGAAGGATCTGTTTTCTACGGCAGACAGCCTTTATTATGAGTATGTCAAGCTGTTTCGTGAGCAACAGCTTGAGAAGAACTACCAATATTCGGAGATTCTTATTTATCTGGCCCGTCGTGCAGCCAAGAAAGGGCGTATAGACGAGGCCATTACCCTGCAACGAGAAGTCGTAGAAGTGAGGAGCACTGCTCAGGACTGCACATTCACACAGTGGGCCAGTGCCATTAGTGACCTGGCATCTTTTTACTCACAGAAAGGCGACTACACGCAGGCCATAGAGACTGGTCAAGAGGCTATGGGCATGCTGAAGAGAAAGTTAGGTGCCAACCACCAATTCTACAATATTGCACTGGCCAACCAAGCTTCATTCTATGCCGCTAGAGGACAAGAGGGTGACTACCAAATGGCAACATCATTAGGTGAGGCTGCCGTCAAGAATCTGAAGAAGGGTACACAGGAGTATGCCAGTGCCCTCAATGCCCTAGTGGTGTACTACACGCAGGCTGGCGACTTATACAATGCCTCGAAAATTTCGGCGAAAGCCATTGAGGAGGCCAAGAAACATTTGGAAGAAGATGGAATCGGCTATGCAGCAGTTTTCAACAGTCAAGCCATCCAGTTGGCAAAGTTGGGCAACTATGAGGATGCTATTGAGTATGAGCGAATGGCACGATTCGGCTTTGAGATATCAGGCGTACGCAACCTGCCCTATGGTAAAATCCTTAACAACTTGGCGACTTTCTTGAATCACCAGCAGCAATACGAAGAGGCCATTGAGTTGCTAGAACAAGCCAGAACTGTTATCGAGAAGGCGGTGGGCAAGAACCATCCCGACTACCTACGCTGCATGGGCGACTTATCGACCACCTACCGCATAAGCGGTAATCTGGAGAAAGCCGACGAGCTGGCAAACGAATCAAGTGCGGTAAGCCAGTCACTTAATAGTTCTGAGAACATCAAGTATGCTAAATCGTTGTCCAACCAAGCCGCAGTCTTTGCTTCCAACGGAAACTACCTGCGTGCCATTGAACACGAACAGAAGGCGTATAACATCTTCAAGAATCGTAATGACAAGTTCAACATGGCTCAATCGTTGGGACATCTAGCCACATTCCTCTCGAATGACGGCAGACGCGAACAGGCTTTTGAGACAGCCAAGAAAGGGTTGGACATTTTCGCTAGTCAGAAGGATACCAGCGTGTACTATGCCCAAGCCCTAAACAACACCGCTATTCTATACTTCAATGCCGAACAATACCAGATGGCAACCATATATGGAGAGAAAGCTCGCAGAATCTATGAGCAACTTGGAGATACAGCCACGGCCATCTTCGCCCGTATCTTGGCAAACAATGCCTTGTTTGCCTTTGTCAATGACCGTCTTGATGAGGCTGTCGCGACAGCCCAGCAGGCACTGGAACTGCAAACACGCATCCTCAGGGATGACCATCCCGACCACGTGCCACTGCTCTACAATCTCGCTGTCTATGAGAGCAAGGCTGGTCTCAAGAAAGAGGCTGAGCAGCACTATAGCCTAGCCATGAAACTGCAATCCAACCAAGTGCGTACCAACTTCCTACACTTGACATCCCAAGAGCGCGAAAAGTTCTGGAACAGGAAAAGCTACATTTTCAGATATGCACCCATGCTAGCCTATCAGGACCCTGACAATCAGGCGATGGCGACGATGGCCTATAATGCGCTACTCTTCTCGAAAGGTATTCTCTTAAACTCAGACATTGACTTCCGCAACCTGATTAAAGCCACTAACAATCAGATTCTATTAAACAAATACAACCGACTGGAGGAACTGCAAAAACAATTGGAGGGCTACTATCGCCTGCCAGCAGAGAAGCGGGATATCGACATCGATCAAATACAGAGAGAGATTTATGATCTGGAGCGCGTCCTAGTACGCGACTGTAAAGAGTATGGAAACTTCACGAAGAACCTGAACATCGATACCAAAGGCATCAGTGAGTCGCTGCATGACGACGAAATAGCCATAGAGTTTGCAGAGACCCACATCAATGGCCGTGGTACCACCTATCTGGCATTTCTGCTTAAGAAGGGACAACCAGAACCCAAGATGATGAGGCTGTTCAGTGATGATGAGCTAAGCGAGATAAAATACGACAACCTAGACTTTCTGAGAGCTGTTCAGATACAGTCAGGTATAGATTCTATCTATACAGACAAACGTTTCGGACAGATGCTGTGGCAACCCCTAATGAAGGAGATGGCAGGCATCAAGAAAATTTACTTCTCGCCTACATCGTTGTTCTACCAATTGGGTATTGAGTACCTACCCTGCGACAGCGTCCATCGTATTAACGACCTATATGAAGTCTATCGCGTTTCATCAACGAAGCAGCTGGCTATGCGTGGTGACGCAAAATTTGCTATCACCTCGGCAACTGTCTATGGCGGACTGAACTACGATATGGACGTCAGCGAACTGCAAGAACAGAAGACAAACCATTCCACCGGCAATTTGGACAATTTGTTGGCCATGGCTGATGTCGACATGAGCCGAGCTATTGACTCCTTAACGCTACGCGGAAGCGTAGGCTACCTGCCAGGCACCCTGCACGAGGCAGAAAGTGTTGGCGAACAGTTGATGCAGAACGATATTGCCACAACCATGCTGTTAGGCAACGAGGGGACAGAAGAGACCTTCAAAGCACTGAGTGGTCATAATATCTCTATTCTGCATATTGCCACGCATGGTTTCTATTTCTCAGAGCAGGAATTGAAACGCAGGAATCGCCGATTACTTTTCCTTAACGAGCAAACGGACAACCTAGGTAATCCGCTCAACTACTCGGGCATACTCCTTTCGGGAGCCAACTATGTACTGAAGGGCGGCAAACTGCCCAATGACTTGGAAGACGGCATTCTCACTGCCAACGAGATAGCGCAGCTGGACTTGAGCAATACTGACATGGTGGTCCTGTCTGCTTGTCAGACAGGCGTAGGAGAGATTCGTGACGACGGTGTCTTTGGTATACAGCGAGGATTCAAGAAAGCTGGCGTCAATTCGCTCCTAATGAGCTTATGGAGTGTCAGCGACGAGGCAACGGACATGATGATGACGCTTTTCTACCAGAACCTGATTGCCGGACAGTCGAAGAGAGAAGCCTTCCAGAATGCTCAAAAAGCCCTACAGGACAATCGTTTCAGCGCACCTTTCTTCTGGGCTTCATTCATTTTGCTGGACGGATTTTAAGTTTTCTTTCATTTTTCTTGCGTTTATCGGGAAAAATACTTATCTTTGCAGCGTAGTTTGGCTTATTAACCTAATAAAACATAAAAGAATGAAAACGAAGAATCTACTCACTATGGCAGTCTTGGCTTTTATGGCCTTTACCACTGCTAATGCTCAGGAAGACACTCGCGATGCACTGAGGTCTTACTCTTATGTGGAGGCACAAGGTGGTTTGAATTGGACAACTACCAATGCAAACATCACCAAACTGCTGATGCCTCAGGGCGCTCTAAGCTTTGGTCATTACTTCACCCCAGTTGTCGGTGCCCGTCTGCATGTCTCTGGTCTTCAGGCTAAGAGCCGCTTCGAGAGTGCATATTATAACCTGGACTATAAGTGGAACTACGTGACCACAAGTGCAGACCTGCTCGTGAATCTGACAACACTTGTGACCAAGAACTATCAGAATCCGCTGAACCTCATCTTTGTAGGAGGCTTGGGATTGAACTATGCCTGGGACAATGATGAACTGATGAATATGAGGGCCCCTGCGGAGGTAGTTCCCCTGGCTTGGGACGATAACCGTCTGAGCCACAACCTGCGTGCTGGTCTTCGTCTGGAGACTGATGTCACGAAGCCTCTGGGCGTCTCGTTGGAGGTAGCAGCCAACTCACTGGACGACCGCTTCAACTCGAAGACTAACGACAAAGACGACTGGATGATTACTGCAATGGTGGGCATTGCCTATCGATTCGGCAAGCGCTACCAGAAGCCAGCTCCTGTGATGGCACCTGTAGTACAGGAAATTGTAGAAGACCACTCTGCTGACCTTGCTCCTGCTACCCCCGTGGTGGAGGAGAAGAAGCCTGAGCCGAAGCCCCAGCCCAAGGCTGTTGTCAAGAAGGAGACTCTGCACGAGAATATCTTCTACGTGATTTGTATGAGTGATCCTGAAGATCAGGGTAAGCCCCAGCTACAGCGTGTGGCTGACTTCATGAAGAAGTATAAGGATGCCAAGGTGAGCATTGTAGGCTATGCTGACAAGGGAACTGGTAATCCTGAAATCAATGTGATGTATGCAGAACGCCGTGCTGCACAATGTAAGGATGCATTGGTCAACAAGTATGGCTGTGATGCAAGCCGCATCTCTATCGATTCAAAGGGTGACACCGTTCAGCCATTCGCAGAGAACGACAAGAACCGTTGCGTCATCATTGATTCAGAGGCTCAGTACACGGTTTACGAGTAATCATACTGGTGTCGATGTCTTACGGCAAATGAGTAAGACATGACTCTTATCCGCGAGGGTGGTAGCAAAGATATAAGTGCTGCCACCCTCGCTCAGTTTCAGACGGCTGCGTAGCTGTGCTACCGTCAATGGGAAATTGCGTACGGTAATGTTGGCCTGGGTAATACCGGCAAGGGCTGTGCGCAGCTCACGCTTATTCATGGTTGTTACAGCCTCAACGCGGAACGTACGACCAGGAAAGTCTGCTACGACATGGGCGCTGACGAAAAGATGGCTGTTAGGTGCTAACGTATTGATGCCGAATGCATCGGCAACTTCATTGAAACAGCCAGCCTTCATAATAGAGGCGTTGGGCTCGTAGAGATAGTTAGGAAGAGAGGGGAAAGGGGAGAAAGGAGGACGAATAGCCTGGCGGTACAGGGAGCGTGCTACAAACACACTGTCATCATTCACACAGTGTACAGAGAAATCTCTCTCATCTCTCGTCTCTAAAACAACCAGCAGTTCTTTGCACTCATTGTGTACGGAGACGATGTGAACCTCATGCACACAGTTTTCACCAAGGTCGCTGACAGCCTTGCGCCAGTCGAGCATGGGTGACAGTTTAATCATAACGTGGTCGGCTTTCTCCATGAGTACGTCACGCAGTGCCACGATATCGGGTGTACAGTCGCTGATGGCATAGGTACGCTGGCCATGGTTATCACGGCGTGCTGGGTCAATGAAGATGAGGTCGGCATGTGGCATCTGGCGCAGATACTCCACGCTATCGCCACAGACCACCTCTGCCTTCAGCCCCAGGACCTCAAAGTTATGGCGTGCGATATTGCAAAGGTGCTCCTGTCGTTCTACATAGATGGCTTTCTGGAACCCTTGTGCCATGAACGAGAAATCGACACCAAAGCCACCAGTCAGGTCGACAAGAGTGGCTTTCTGCTGTTGGCTGAGTAGCCGCATGGCGATTTCTGCCTTATAACGGGCAGTCTGTTCGCTGGAGCACTGCTCCATAGAGAGGTGTGGCGGGAAAATAATCTCGTCGGAAGCAGCCCATGAGGGCAGCTTCCGACGAGCAGTCTGTCGACCAGCTATCTGGTCGAGAGCAAAGGGCAGGTCGATATCAGGGTCTTTGGTTCCCTTGAGTGCCAGTTGCCGGATGTCATCATCAGCATGGCTATGTATGAAATCGGCCGTTGTCCTGTTCATTAGCGCATTGCGAAGAAGTGTCCGCCGCAGACGGCAGTACGGACCTGATAGAGACCTGCCTCATCGGGCTTGACGGTGAGTTGCATATCCTTATCGGCCAGCGTGGTGATGGTGCCATCCTGATTGAAGCGGAAGAGCTCGGTGGCCTTGCCGTTCTGCTCCAATGACCAGATGTTCTGCTGCTTGTTGTACTTGAAATAACTCAGTTCGCCAGTGGGAGCCTTGATCTCATAGCCGTCCTTCAGCGTGGTGACAGCATAGTAGCGTCCGTCGCTGCCCAACACCTGCTTGGTCTTGCCAATGTTGGCGTGCATGGGGTTGTCGCCAGTCCAGAACTCAATGGTGTTGAGTACGACATAATCGACAAATAACGTGATAGAACCAACGACAGGCATAAGGACAAAGCCGACGATGGCGTTGATAAACTTGTTGCTGGTCATCGTGCGCTGCCATTTGGCATAGCTGTTGAACAGGCTGAAAGAGCCGATGCACGAACTGTAGACAAGACTGCCTGCAAGGAGGCAGGCGACAACTTTAAAATTCATTTTCTTCATTGTTGTTTTTGTTTTTAAGGGTTAATTATTTATGAGTTAACGCTCTCTGTGATTGTAGAAGAACACTGAGCAGGATGAGACAGATGCCGATATAAAACGAGAAATTCAGCTGACGGCCCTCTCCAAAGATGAGGAAAGCCAGAATGATGGTATAGCAAGGCTCCAGGTTGTAGGTCAGGTTAACTGTGAACGCTGACAGCCGTTTAAGAGCCTGTATCTGCAGCAGATACATGCCGATAGTGCAGAACAGCGCATGGCAAAGCATATACCATAGGTTCGAACCTTCGGGAATGACCATGACAGGCTGCTGGCTGGGGAAGACCTGCAGGTATAGGGGAATGAGCAGTGTGATGGCGATAAGACCGCCCGACATCTGATACATGAGCACTGTGCGGCTACGTACGCCCACGCTGCATTTCTTGTTGCAGATGGCATAAAGAGCGCAGACGGCCGAGGACACAATGCCAATACAGATGCCATAGCGGTAGCGGGCGTCCAAGGAAAAGATGCACATCACGCCGCAGACTGTGATCAGTGAAAACAGCAACTCTGCCCATGAAAAACGCTTCTTCATCAGAAAGGGTTCGAACAACGCGGTGAAAAAGCCGATGAGCGAAAAGCAGATGACGCCGATAGAGACGTTTGAGGCTTTGATGGAACCGTAGAACAGCAACCAGTGAAGACCAAGAAGGGCCCCACAACCGCTCAATTGCATGAACTTACGCCAGCCCACACGTGGCAGTCCCGTAAAAACCAGTAAGATGGAACTGGTAAAGAGCATTCGGTACCATACGATGTCGACTTCATTCAATGTAATGAGCCGACCGAACAGGCCGGTGAAGCCAGCAAGGAGCACGCTTAGGTGTAGCTGTATGAAACCTTTCCTTGTCTCGTCCATCTTCTTTTTTGTATGATTGTGGCGCAAAGTTACGGAATTTTTTCGTAACTTTGCGCCAAGATTACGATTGATTAAGAAAAAATAGCAATGAATGTGCAGATAGAACCCACGTGGGGACAGCAAATGAGCGCAGAATTCTCAAAGCCTTACTTCCAGTCGCTTGCCGATGCCGTCAGGCAGGAGTACAGAACGACTACCTGCTACCCGCCCGCTTCGCTTGTCTTCAATGCTTTCAACCTTTGTCCGTTCGACAAGGTGAAAGTGGTCATCATAGGGCAGGATCCGTATCACGAGCCAGGACAGGCTCATGGGCTCAGCTTCTCCGTGCAGGATGGCGTGCCATTTCCCCCGTCATTGCAGAATATTTTCAAGGAGATAGAGCAGGATTTGGGGATTCCCGTTCCGCCAACTGGCAATCTGACACGCTGGGCGCAGCAGGGTGTTCTGCTGTTGAACGCTACGCTTACCGTGCGTGCCCATCTGGCCAACAGCCATGCCCGATTAGGATGGCAGCAGTTTACTGATGCGGCTATCCGTGCGTTGGCTTCGCAACGTCAGCATTTGGTCTATATGCTTTGGGGAGGTTATGCCCGCGGCAAGACCTACATGATAGACCGTCAGCAAAACCTGGTATTGGAATCCGTCCACCCTTCGCCGTTGTCAGCTAACCGTGGCGGGTGGTTCGGGCAGCACCAATTCTCGCGCTGCAATCAGTACCTGCAGCAGAATGGCATTGAACCGATACAATGGTAAAGACGATTTATCGTAAAATGATGATTTTTACGACTTTTTAGGTCTATTTTTATGGCTGTTTGAAGATAAATAGCTAACTTTGCAGTCTAAAATAATAATGTATGGAGATAAAAGTCGTCAATAAGGGACATCAGCCCCTGCCTCAGTATGCCACAACGCAAAGTGCCGGCATGGATTTACGCGCCAACCTTGACAGTCCCGTTCTTCTGCATCCCCTGGAGCGCAGGCTTATTCCCACGGGATTGCATATAGCGCTGCCTGTGGGCTATGAGGCACAGGTTCGCCCTCGTAGTGGCTTGGCATTGAAGAAGGGTATTACAGTTCTCAATTCGCCGGGTACTATCGACGCAGATTATCGTGGCGAGATAGGCGTAGTGCTGATTAACCTTTCGCAAGAGGATTTTGTCGTCAATGACGGTGAGCGTATTGCCCAGATGGTGATTGCCCGTCATGAGCAAGGGGAGTTCCTTGAAGTGGAGGTCCTGGACGAGACACAGCGCGGTGAGGGCGGCTATGGACACACAGGTGTGCAGTAAAGTATAAGGAGTGAAAGACATGAGGAAGGCTATATTGACTGTTTTGATGCTACTGGGATTGGGCGCTGTCCAATCTTTGTACAGTCAGTCTGCCTACGATGAGTTCTTCCTCGAGGCCATGGTGCAGCGGCAAAAGGGTAATAATGATGCCGCGTTCGACCTCCTGCGCCATTGTATCGACATCAACCCCAAGGCTTCCGAAGCCTATTACTTCTTGTCGCAATATTATAAGGTGCTTAAGGAGGACGACAAAGCCATGGAGATGGTGAAGCAAGCTGCCGCGTTGGATCCTAATAATGTCACCTATACTGAAACGCTGATGCAGACACATATAGGCAGGAGGCAGTACACGGAAGCTATTGACGTGGCCGAACAGCTATATAGTCGGCATAAGGATCGCGAGGACTTGTTGGACCTGCTGTTTCAGCTCTACCAGCATGAGCAGGACTATGACCATGCCATTGGTATCCTGAACCAGCTGGAGGCTATCAACGGGAAAAGTGAGCGGCTGTCGTATGCTAAGAGCGAGATTTTCTCCCGAAAGGGCGACAAGGAGGCAGCCATTGCCGAGATGAAAGGACTGGCCGAGCGCTATCCCAACGACATGAACTACCTTGGCATGTACGGCGATATGCTCATAATGAACAATGAGACACAGAAGGCGCTGGAAGTCTATCATCGTATACTCCGTGAGGAACCTTCCAATATCAGGGCGCAAGTGTCAATGCTGAACTACTATCGCGAGGCCGGCGACAGTCTCGCTGCCGATACGACACTGGAGCGACTGTTGATGAATCCTAGTGTGCCGACAGACCAGAAGATTGTCCTGCTGAGGCAGGAAGTGATGCGAAGCGAGGAGCTTGGGGGTGATAGTACGCGTGTGCTGGCACTGTTCCACAGAATCCTGAGCCAGCCTCAGGAAGATGGTGACATTGCCACGCTCTGTGCCGCTTATATGAGTCTGAAGCAGATGCCCGTTGATAGTATCGAGACGGTTCTGTTGCAGGTTCTGGAGGTGGAGCCCGATAATGCCGCGGCACGGTTACAACTGGTCTCTTATGCATGGGACAAGGACAATGACGAACGCGTCATCGCCCTCTGTCAGGAAGCACGCCAGTACAATCCCGACGAGATGGCCTTCTACTATTATCAAGGGATGGCCTATTACAAGAAAGGCGACAAGGAGCATGCGCTCAGCACCTTTCAAAACGGCATTGGCGTCATCAATGATGACAGCAGTCCGGAGATTGTCAGCGATTTCTATGCCGTCATGGGCGATTTGCTTCACCAGAAGGGCATGGCGAAGGAGGCCTTCGAGGCTTATGACTCCTGCTTGCAGTGGAAGGACGACAATATCATGTGCCTGAACAACTATGCATACTATCTCAGCGAACGGGGAGAGCAGTTGGAAAAGGCAGAGCAGATGAGTTACAGGACTATCAAGGCCGATCCGAAGAATGCCACCTATCTTGACACCTACGCCTGGATCCTCTTCATGCAGAAGCGCTATGCCGAAGCAAAGATATATATTGAACAAGCCTTGCAGAACGATACTGACACCAACACTGTCATTACCGAACATGCCGGCGATATCTATATCATGAACAAAGATCAGGAACGGGCGCTTCAACTGTGGCGTCAGGCACAGCAGAAGGGTGCCGACAACAAGATACTTGCAAGAAAAATCAAACTAAAAAAATATATCAAGCAATGAAAACGACAAACATCCTGAAAATTGCCCTGTTGGCCATGCCTCTGGTCATCAGCTCGTGCGGTTCCAAGAAAAAGGCTATCGAAGGGAACCAGCCTGCCTCGACTGTTACATTGCAGGAGAACGAATTCGTGCAGAAAGTGAACGATAACGCGCAGACAGTCAAGTTCATTACTTCAAAGCTGAAGTTCACCGTGGAATTCGGTACGCAGGACATTGCTTTGACAGGAAATCTCCGCATGAAGCGCGACGACGTCATCAGACTTCAGCTGATGGCATTCGGCTTTGTTGAGGCAGCGCGCCTGGAGTTCACTAAGGACTATGTGCTTATCATGGACCGCATCAACAAACAGTATCTGAAGGCACCCTATAACCAGATAGACTTTCTGCGCAACAGCGGTATTAACTTCTATACGTTGCAGGCTCTTTTCTGGAATGAGCTCTTTATGCCTAACCGCAGCAGCCTCTCAGCTGACGACTTGAAGAAATACAATGTTGCAGCCAGTGGTGATGATGCCGTTATATCCTTGGAGGACGGCAAACTTAGCTACAGTTGGCTGGCCGGTCAGAAGAATGCCATTATCAAGATGGCCAATATTCTTTATAAAGACCGTTTCAATGGTAACTCGCAGCTCAACTGGGACTACATTTCATTTGAGCGTTTGGAGAACAACAAGCAATTCCCGAACAAGATGGACGTGACACTGACCATGCCCAAGAAGGAGATTAAATTGGGAATCACCCTTAACTATATTGGTCAGGAGACGGAATGGGAGACTCGTACCAGCGTGTCGAATAAGTACCGTGAGGTGCCTGTCGACGAGATCCTGCGTCGTTTCATGGCCCTTTAACTGTTAACGATGAGGCTATCACGTTACTGGCTCCTGGCGCTTTGCCTTGGACTGTTAGTCACAACTGCTGTTGCACAGACACGAAAGACTGCGCAACAGAAGGCTCGTACTACCAAGACGACAACAAAGAAGACAACAGCCAAGAAGACAACAACAAAGAAGCAGACGAAGGCCAAAACACCGCAACCTACGGTGAAGGGACTGCAGAGTCAGCGACAAAAGATACAGCAACAGATTAAAGAACAGGAGCGTCGTCTCCAAAACAACAAGCGCGATGTCAAAAAGCGTCTGGAGAATCTTATGATTCTCAATACCGAGATTGCTGACAAGCGCAAGACGATTGACACCATCCGTCGCGACATTTCGACACTTGACGGTAACATAGAAATACTCGATAACCAGTTGAAGACGCTGGAGAAGGAACTCGAAGACCGCAAACAGAAGTTCCAGACCTCTCTGCGTTACATGCATCGTAACCGTTCCATACAGAGTCGGCTGATGTTTATCTTCAGCGCCAAGAACTTCCGGCAAATGTATCGTCGTTTGCGGTTCATGCGCGAGTATGCCAGCTATCAGCGTGTCCAGGGCGAGGCCGTCAAGGTGATGCAGTCAGAGGTGGCTACGGCTCAGGAGGAACTGGCTAAGACCAAGCGGCAGAAGAGCGACCTCCTGTATCGCGATGTCCAGGAGCAGAAGAATCTGGAAAACAAGCAGGAGGAGCAGAAGCAGGTTGTCAGCACCCTGCAGAAGCAGCAGAAGACCATTGAGGGCATCATTAGTGAGCAGCGCAAGAAGGATATTGCGCTGAATGCCCAGATTGAGAAACTGATAGCCGAGGAGGTGGCCCGCGCCAAAGCGAAGGCTGAGGCGGAGGCTCGCCGTAAGGCTGCTGAGGAGGCCGCTAAGAAGCGAGCTGCGGAGCTTGCCCGGAAGAAAGCCGCTGCCGAGGCTGCCCGCCGCGAGAACGAGCGTCGCATAGCAGAGGCCAAGGAGCGTGAGGAACGTGCCAAGGCTGAGGCACGGGCGGCCGCTCGCAAGAGTGCCGAGGAAAAGGCGCTTGCTGAAAAGGAGGCTCGCGAGGCAGAGAATGCCCGTCGCGAGGCAGAGCGGCAGGCTTTGGCCGATGCCAAGGCCCGCGAGAAAGACATGGCCGCCGTTAAGGAGGAGGCTCGTCAAGAGGAGATCTTCGTCTCGTCTGAAGACCGCCGTATCAGTGGCAGCTTTGAGAGCAACCGTGGCCGTCTGCCGATGCCCATCACCGGCCCCTATCGCATTGTCAGCCATTTCGGACAGTACAACGTTGAGGGCTTGAAAGGTGTCACGCTCGACAATAAGGGTATTAATATAAAAGGACAGGCGGGCGCACGCGCTCGCAGTGTTTTCGACGGAGAGGTGAGCGCCGTCTTCGGCATCGGCGGCATCATGGGTGTGATGGTACGTCATGGAAGCTATATCTCCGTCTATTGCAACTTGTCGTCTGTCAGCGTGCGTAAGGGCCAGAAAGTCTCTACCCGACAGGTATTGGGCACCGTCGGCTCAGAGAATATCCTGCAGTTCCAGTTGCGTAAGCAGGTTGCCAAGCTGAATCCGGAATCCTGGTTAGGCCGTTAACAGTTTGACGTAGGTGTCGATGGCATCAGACATTTCGCTGATGCAGATGTATTCGTCGGCCGAATGGCTACGGCTCGACTTTCCAGGACCCAGTTTGAACGACGGGAACGGCATCAGCGCCTGGTCGCTCAGCGTAGGCGAGCCGAAGGGTTTCTTCCCCATCTCTTTTAGGCGCACAATCATCGGGTGGTCCTCGGGGATGCTTGACGAGTGAAGGCGGAAGGAGCGCGCTTTCAGTTCGCACTTCTTCATGTGTTTGTTCAGGAATTCAAACACGTATTCGTTGCGGTAGTATTCGTTTGTGCGTACGTCGATGACGAAATGAAGGCTGTCGGGCACGACGTTATGCTGTGTGCCTGCCTCAACCACGGTTACCGACATCTTGGTCGGCCCCAGGAGCGGGCTGACCTTGCGGAAGCTATAGTCGCGAAGCCATACCAGGTCGTCCAGTGCTTCGTAGATGGCGTTGACGCCCTCGTTGCGAGCAGCATGGCCGCTGACGCCGTGGGCATAGCCGTCGATGACCATCAGTCCCTTTTCCGCAATGGCAGGCTGCATCCCTGTCGGCTCGCCGACAATGGCTACGCTGACAGGAGGCAGGAATGGCAGTACCCTGCTGAAGCCGTCCTTTCCAGAAACCTCTTCTTCACAGGAGGCCACCCACAACAGGTTGAAGTTACGCGGGCGGTGGAGCATGATGCGGTATGCCTGTAGCAGACAGACCAGTCCTCCGCCGCAGTCGTTGGAGCCCAACCCATAGAGCCTGTCGCCTTCCTGTACGGCCTTGAAGGGGTCACGCGACCAGGTGCTCACGGGTCTCACCGTGTCGATATGTGCATTGAGCATCACCGTTGGCAGGTTGTTGTCCCAGTTGGGACAGCCCACCCAGAGGTTGTTTCCTTCGCGTCCGTAAGGAAGATTCCATGCCATCAGCTGGTCACCCAGAAGGTCGGCAACCCGGCCTTCGTCGCGGCTTACGGAAGGTGTCTCTATGAGTTTCTTCAACAATTCGACAGCATCGTTGACATAATCGTTCATCATCATCATCTCTGTTTTTATTATGATTGGTATAATTCTTGTAGCACGGCTATAGACTTCAGCTCCGGGAAGTCGGGAAGATGGAGCCTGTAGTACAGCAGGGCAACCTCCAGTAGCCGCTGGCGATCGGTGTGTGACATACGGAAGAGGTGCATCGTCGGGTAGTTCATGCGCATCAGTAGTGCTATCTTCGATGCCTCGTTCGCGGCAAGGAAGTCGCGGTGCAGTGGTGCATCCAGGCAGAAACGGCCTTCGCGCAAGTCAAAGAATGCGTCCTCTCCTCCAGCCTCTTTCCTCTCTCCTCTCTCCTCTAAATTGGGATAGAACCCCAGGAACTTGCTCATGTGCATGAGGAATACCAGATGGAAGTTGGCATAGGAGGAGGTGCTGTTGTCGAGCCACTCCAGACTGTAGTGTATATAGTCGTAGAGGTTCGGGTTCTGCTGCTCTCCCTTCAGGGCGTGGTACAGGAACTCGGCCAGGAAGAGTGAGATGCTGATCTTTGACGGTTCGAAGGGGATGGAGCTGTAGGGGTAGGACAGGTGGACGTCACCCATTTTCTGCAGTTGCGCCTTGGGACGCAGGTCGAATTCCAGCTCAAGGATTGTCAGCGGCTGGAAGAATTGTTTTTTCGATGTGGCCTTGGCCGATCTTGGCAGACTCACGATGAACGAGAGCCTGCCGGCCTGGCGGGTGAACAAGTCGACGATGAGCCTTGACTCGCCATACTTAAATGCGTGAAGCACAATAGCCTGCGTTTTTGTCAACATACGGGGCAAAATTACACAAAAAACGGCAATTATCATTATTTTTCCATAAGAAAATTTGGCTAATTAAGAAAATAGCAGTACCTTTGCAGCCGCAAAAGAAGACGATGGTCCCTTCGTCTATCGGTTAGGACGAGAGATTTTCATTCTCTAAAGAGGAGTTCGACTCTCCTAGGGACTACAAATAAAGCCGGATCCGTCATCTGCACAGCCAAGTGCTACCAGCCTCAAGCTGGGACAGGGTGGCGGAAAATTTTGTGAAGAGCCGCAGGCCGCCGATATGATGTCTGGAGAGGTGTCCGTTCTTTTCCAAAGTTTGCCCAGGGCAGTCGCTGACGACGCAAGACCCATAGGCTAAGGCATTAATACTAACATTAAAAATAACAAAAGAAAAATGGCAAATCACAAGTCATCCGTGAAGAGAATCCGCCAGGAGAAGAAAAGGGCGCTTCACAACAAGTATTACGCTAAGACCATGCGCAACGCTGTTCGCAAACTGCGTGCCATGACCAACAAGGACGAGGCTGTCGCTCTGTACCCGAAGGTGCAGAAGATGCTGGACAAGCTGGCTAAGACCAACATTATCCACAAGAACAAGGCTGCAAACCTGAAGTCGAGCCTCTGCCTGCACATCAACAAGCTGTAATCACGTATTACACGATATAAGGCCGTAGCCCATGGGTTGCGGCCTTATTTTTTTGTAGTTTTTTAGCATATAAACTTCGTTTATATGAGGTTTTTTTAGTAATTTTGCAGCCTAATAAGACCATAGATTGAAATGACTGAAGAACAGAACAAAGAACAGAATTATTCCGCGAGTAACATTCAGGTGCTCGAGGGTCTGGAAGCCGTACGCAAGCGCCCTGCTATGTACATCGGCGACATCAGCGAGAAAGGACTGCACCACCTGGTCAACGAGACCGTCGACAACTCTATCGACGAGGCGATGGCTGGCTACTGCACACACATAGAGGTAACCATCAACGAAGACAACTCCATCACCGTTCAGGACAACGGTCGAGGCATTCCCGTCGACGAACATGAGAAGATGCACAAGTCGGCCTTGGAGGTCGTCATGACCGTGCTCCATGCCGGTGGTAAGTTCGACAAGGGCTCCTACAAGGTGTCCGGCGGCCTCCACGGCGTAGGCGTCAGCTGCGTTAACGCTCTCAGTACGCACATGAAGTCGCAGGTGTTCCGCAATGGCCACATCTATCAGCAGGAGTACGAGAAGGGTAAGCCTCTGTACGACGTCAAGATTGTCGGCGATACCGACAAGACCGGTACGCGCCAGCAGTTCTGGCCCGACGGCAGCATCTTTACGACCACGGAGTACAAGTATGACACTATTGCCAAGCGTATGCGCGAGCTGGCATACCTGAATGCCGGCATCACCATCACGCTAACCGACCTGCGTCCCGACGAGGAGGGCAACCTGCGCGAGCCCGAGGTGTTCCATGCCAAGGACGGCCTGAAGGAGTTCGTGCGTTATGTAGACCGTCACCGTACCCACCTGGTCGACGACGTCATCTACCTGAAGACCGAGAAGCAGGGAATACCCATCGAGGTGGCTGTGATGTACAACACCGACTACTCAGAGAACATCCATTCCTACGTAAACAACATCAATACGATTGAGGGCGGTACCCACCTTGCCGGTTTCCGTGCAGCCCTCACCCGTACGTTGAAGAGATACGCCGACAACGATCCGCAGATTTCCAAGCAGATTGAGAAGGCCAAGATTGAGATTGCTCCTGAGGACTTTCGCGAGGGTCTGACGGCGGTCATCAGCATCAAGGTGGCCGAGCCGCAGTTCGAGGGACAGACCAAGACCAAGCTCGGCAACTCCGAGGTGGCTGGTGCCGTCCAGCAGGCCGTCAGCGAGGCGCTGGCCAACTACTTGGAGGAGCACCCGAAGGAGGCTAAGATGATTTGCGACAAGGTGGTGCTGGCCGCTACGGCCCGTATCGCTGCCCGTAAGGCCCGTGAGAGCGTGCAGCGCAAGAGCCCGATGACGGGTGGCGGCCTGCCCGGCAAGCTGGCCGACTGCTCGAAGAAGGATCCGAAGGAGTGCGAGATATTCCTCGTCGAGGGTGACTCGGCAGGCGGTTCGGCCAAGCAGGGTCGTCACCGCGAGTTCCAGGCCATCCTGCCTCTGCGCGGTAAAATCCTGAATGTCGAGAAAGTACAGTGGCACCGCGTCTTCGAGTCCGAGTCGGTGATGAACATCATCCAGTCTATCGGCGTGCGCTTCGGCGTTGAGGGCGAGGGCGACCGCGAGGCCAACATCGACAAGCTGCGTTACGACAAGATTATCATCATGACCGACGCCGACGTCGATGGCTCGCACATCGACACGCTCATCATGACACTCTTCTACCGCTTCATGCCGCAAGTCATTCAGGGTGGTCACCTCTATATTGCCACCCCGCCGCTTTACAAGTGCAGCTACAAGAAGGTGACGGAATACTGCTATACCGACCAGCAGCGCCAGGCCTTCATCGACAAGTACGTGGCTGGCGACGAGAACTCGTCGGGCTTCCACACCCAGCGCTACAAAGGTCTGGGCGAGATGAACCCCGAGCAGCTGTGGGAGACCACCATGAATCCCGAGAACCGTCTGCTCAAGCAGGTGACCATCGAGAATGCTGCCGAGGCCGACGAGATATTCTCCATGCTCATGGGCGACGACGTGGAGCCGCGCCGCGAGTTCATTGAGAGGAACGCCACCTACGCCAACATCGACGCATAATATATTAATAAAGGTATACGGAAGAGGTGTGGAACGATAGTTTCGCATCTCTTTTTTCTTATATATAAGTTTATTTTGATCCTACATTG
>Ga0247610_10001767_pt1 | contig 26105 bp, 14 predicted proteins | sample 174DNAGHGhighgp2_FD_193483 | JGI IMG/M metagenome (GOLD analysis project Ga0247610, IMG submission 193483) | Sheep rumen microbial communities from Palmerston North, Manawatu-Wanganui, New Zealand - 1742 DNA GHGhigh gp2 | ecosystem: Host-associated > Mammals > Digestive system > Stomach > Rumen...
TCTCAGTATTTGATGCCGTAATATTTCCAACAGCAAAGTTGCTTACTTGAACAGCCAATTCACTTGGATCACTGTCCAATCCGCCAGCATTCGTAGTAACACTTACCGTTCCATTTACTTCACCAGTCCATCTCACTTGAACGGAATTCGTTCCTTGACCAGAAACAATTTGAGCTCCTGCTGGAACTGTCCAAGTAAACGTATTACCTGGTATCGCATTCACACTCATCGTTACCGTACTGCCCACACATCTATTACCCGACATTACAATCGCTGATGGAGCATCTGGTTTAAGAGGAGCATTAACTGTAACTCCAGCCGTTGCAACGGTAGTCTCGTCAGCACGAACTTCCACTGTAAACGAACCACCTCTAGAGGCTGTAAATAAACCTGTATTGCTCAACATACCAGCCACATCACAAGTCCATGTAACTGGAACATTCAATACATCTCCAAAACCATTATATACGGTAGCTGTAAATTGTTGAGTTTGACCAATTTCAAGATATGAAATAGTTGGTGTTATTTCAATATACTCAGGAATATTACGATCTACTTCTTCACCAAACACTCTTAATTCAACAATAGAATAATTATCACCATTCACTGGCATAGGTTGTTTTTGAATACATTTTACCTTAATATATCTCGCCAAGGATGATTTATAATGAACATGAAGAGGTTTGCAATTAGCACCAGGATTAATAGCATCATCACCACAATATCTGCGTTCATCCATATTACGAAGTTCAAGGAACGACGTCCAATTAGTATCATTATTCCAAGAATTGGCATCATTTGAAACATAAATATTATAATCGTACGCACTTGAACGATGTTCCCACAAAATTTGTATTTCTTCAATTTTATAAATATCACCTAAATCAACGAAGAACGAAGCTGGATCATCCACACCCGAAACCGACCAACGAGAGCCTTCACTTCCATCAACAGCATTTTTGCTTGGATAACCACCCGTTGCATCTGTCTTTGAAGTCTTATTTAATGCTAAATTCGGTCTATTATCTTCAACCCCTACTAACACATAACCATAAGCCTTCACCGAACCTGCCGAAACGGTAATTTTGAATGTTCCGTTTTGATTTCCTGTGGTAACACCACCGACTTGATTTACAGTAATTTCTGTTGCATCCGTTTCCCATGTTGGTTCAACGAACGGCATTTCATTACCATATTGGTCATACACAGTAGCCGACAACTGATATGTTTTATTATTGTCAGCATTCAATTTAGATGGATTAACCACAATTCTACTTGGAACAGGAGCTGGTTTAACCACTACCGAGGTCGATTTAGTCAAGAAAGTGCCATCTCCTTTATCCACTTTTGCAGTAATGGTATAAGTACCTTCTTGAGTAGGAGTAAACCAAGCATCATCCATAAAGTAACCACCATCGTTATTATTAATAGACCAATCTACAACGGCTCCCGTCATCTTTACACCATCTTGATCGAATACTTCAGCTACATATTGAATATCCTTGCCTACATACACTTCTTCATCCAATGGGGCAATATTCATAGTTGTAGCAACTGGATTCCAGAAACTTTCGCCATACACTTCAAATTCATAGAATGAAAATGCGTATGCCGTACGACTTCGAGTTACGCTAATTCTTACATAGCGACCACCAACATTATTGACATTAATGGTTTGTACCGTTTGAGTAACATTAGTGGTTCCATTAGAATCGTCAACACCATTATTGAAATAAACCTGTGCTGGCAACTTTACAAAGTCGGTATTATTTTCAGTTGGAGTAACCTCAGTTTGATAAACGGTTACCCAATTTTTCTTATCTGCCGAGATTTCTACTGAATATTCTTTTGCATAAGAATACCAACGAATGACAATTTTATCAATCAAATAATTTCCTTCCAAATCGACATACCACCACTCATTATCAGGCGTTTTTGGAGCAAAACGAGAAGTAATGTTTAAGTCATTTGCCTTTTCAGCCTCAAAAGTATTATACTGACGAGAAGAACTATAAGCAGGTTTAAGAGTTGCCAAGTTTGAATTATTGAATGAACTTACGTGAATAAGACAAGTATCTTTTATACCTCTATATTCTCCAACCACAGAGATATTACCATCGGCATTTTCACCAGCAGTAAACAATCCTTGAGCATTAATAGTAGAACCTTGAGCATTCCCTATAATATACCAATTATCAAGTGTTGCATCTTCAGTAATAATCGTTTGAATTTGATTATATAAAATCGCTTTTAACTGCAATTCACCACCACGAACCACTACCGATTCATTAGGTACAATGGCTATTTTACTTGCCACATCAGCAGGATTAATCGCCAAATTGATGGAAGAAGTCAAATTACCAGACGTAACCGTAATTTTTACCATTCCATATCCCGAAGCTGTATAGAATCCGTTATTCGTAATAGTTCCTTTTAAAGCATCATTTTCGGCTGAAACAGAGAATACTGGATTAGGAACTGCCATTTCATTACCATATTGATCGTATCCAGTAACCGTGAATTGGCGAGTTTGACCTTGCTCCATCATTTCTTTCGAGTTGATATCCAAAGCCGTTAAAACGGCAGGTTGATTGCCATCCATTGAAACACCATAAACTTCTAATTCTTGGATAGAATAACCATAACCAGTACCACGAACAGTACAATACACCCTTACATAACGACCACTTGTATCGGCATCATAATCAGCTTTTCCTCCTCGACCAGCAGTTTCAGTAACTACTGTATGCCAATCCACACCATTATCCGAAACCTGAATTTGATATTCTTTACCATAAGCACCTTCCCATGCTATACGGAAACCAGAAATTGTATAATTTCCTTCCAAATCGAGCATAATCCAGTGAGGTCCATCATTAGAAGCCGTTTCCCAACGATAACCTATAGTCGCATTACCATTATTATATTCACCATTAGTAATACCAGAACCATCGTTATTACCTTGATGTTGGTCACTTGTAATACCTTTCTTGCCCAATGCCACATTTCCTACTGAAGGGAGAATGGCAATTTCATGAGTAAGTGTTTTTCCATCAGCCTCAACTTTAATTTGAGTTCTTCCAGCCTGAGTAGCGTCATAATGCATACCATATTTGTTATCAGCATAGGTCCACATTTCACCTTTAGTAACTGACCAAGTAACATTATTCAATTCAAAATCATCACCATATTGGTCAAGACCCTTAACTGTAAATTGAACTTCAGCCCCTAACATTAAAATTGTAGGAGTTGGAGTCAATTCCAACGCTGTCAATACAGAAGCATTATTGATACGCAATTCGTAAGTATCTTCCTTACCTTCCGAAAGAGCTCGAATAACTGCTGTACCATTAGCATTAGGAGCTGTAAACACTCCCGCATTAGTAATTGTACCATTATTTGTACTCCATGTTACATTATTCAAATCATAAGTAGCACCATATTGGTCATATCCAATTGCAGTAAAATTCAACGTACTTCTTGCAGGAATTGTTGTTTCATCTGCTACGATTTCTATTCTTTCCAAATGAGGAGTTTCGCAATAAACAGTCAACTTATTTGCTGGAGCTTTAAACGAAATTACTCTATCGCCATTTTCATTATAAAATGAGAAAGTACGTTCTTCATTACTGCTATTAAATACGGCATAATAATATTTATTTGTTCTACTATTATAATAAGCCGAAGAAGCAGGATCATCACCATGAATATTCCAACGAGGTTCACCATAAGTTACGTGACTATGCGTAATGTAATAGGTAATACCACCAGTATCTTTTTCCCTTGGATCGGCCACTTTACGACCTGCAAGGTGCATATCTTCTATAATTTGAGCTGTTCCAACAGGGTCATAAGTCTGACGATAACTCAAACCGATGTTACCCAAACTATGACTACCCATACTCAAACTATTATTATCATCTGAATAATAACCAGGAGGATTCATTTCAGTCAACATCAATTCAAACATCTCCTGATTATAAGTAGGATTGTGATATAAATATTTCAAAGCTGGAGATATTGGCATCCATTGAATTGTAAACATCCAAACGGGGTCTCCACTAAACCATGTCCACCAACCAATACCTTCTGATTTTAAGTTTGTATTAAACGCTGGAGTCATATCACGACCCAAACCAGCATCATATTCTCTTCTATATAGTGTATAATCAATATTTTGACGCTCAACATCAAAATAATATTCTTCAACGGCACGAGACTCGGTCATCCAACCGAAAATCGCAGCATCACGCAATTCTTTATCTTCAAGAATCACACCTGTCATATACATACCTCCCCAGAAGTTCATTGATTCCGAAGAAGATTCCTGACCATTACCACCTCCATCACCGAAACTACCAGCGCAAGAGTGACCATTCCATGGACTTAACAAACGAAGGAATGTATATTTTTGATCATTACGATCCCAGTTTGCTACATTCTTAATAGCGAGTTTAATCATCTCTCCATAACCACTTCTAAAGTCTTCGTCATACATGGCCAACATGGCAGCTGCCGACACCCAGTAACCATACTCCATGTGATTATCTTGACCATTAATAGCGGCATACTCATTTTGGAACATTGCCAATGCCCCAAATTTATCTACACGAGCAAAGAAACGAGCTGTTTCTCCAGGGGTATAAGTAAACCAATCTATCAAGGCTTCACGCAAATTCTTCTTAATAGTTTCAAACGCTTCCATATTGCCTGTCTCGTATGCAAAACCCATATTCATTGCCATTTGGAAAGGTTTTTTACCGCCCCAATAAGCATTAGTTCCATCGGCATAAACCGATTTGTACATATCAATATGAGATTTCATCAAATCTTCACGATAAAGAGGGGAAGATTCTTTTTTAGGTGCAGGATAAAAAGGCAAAATACCATTAAAATCATATCCAAAAGAAAACGAATTACCAATAGCCATCTTCATTTGACCACGAGGCGTAAGGTACTCATAATTTGTAAACGCAAAATTCACCGTAGTACCACGATCATAATCTTTTCCATAATTTCTATAATGGTGAGGAATAAAACCTTGAATAGTTCTGTTTTCGGCTTCGCCTTTTATATTAACAGTTGTAACATCATATTGAGTCGACAAACGACCAGTTTGCTCATTATACGACCACGATACTTTTGTATCAACTGGTTTAGAATAAGCATAAGGATAATAATCATCCAGAGCTTCTGCGTTAGGCAAAACAGCAATTGATAAAAATTTTTGTTCTCCAGTGAAACGTACAGAAAGTGTACCATTACCTTTTTCAAATACAGTACCATTAGGGGCATAAACACCATAATGGTCATTACCTATTTTAATACCGAAACAATCACCTTGATAAGGGAAGAAACGCTCTAAACCATCACGACGGAAAAAAGTTGCCTCATTAACGAACGTTAATTCAGGAGCCATTCCTTTAAATTCATAGAAAGTAAAAGGAATACCATTAGCAATCGTAACTTTCATATCTTTATCCACCTCATTGGTCAATACAAAAACTACGCCCCAATCACTCCAATCATCTACATAATGATGAGTGGCCTTAAAACCGTCACCTAATATATTAAGTTGAGTGTCGGATACTAAAACACGACCAGAAACCCCTGGACGAACGTCTTCATTCCAATGAGAAGGGAAATCTACATAAGAACCATATTTATCTCCAACCACACGTTGAGGATATGGCCAAAGCACACCAGTATAAGAAGACATATTCACCATATCCACCAACATTTGTGACCACCAATCGTTAGTAGGGATAGGACGAGTCTCACCTTCTTTTACATATAGTTTACAATATTCATCGTTGTAATGTTCATCCTCCATGGCATGAATAAGGGGAGGAAATTCAGCATAACTTCCACGGCCTACTTTAATTGGATTTTGAGCCGAAATTTGAATTGCATATAATGCAATCAATACTATTGCTACAACTCGACTAAATAGTGTTACGTTTCTTTTCATGATATAGGTATAAGAGTCGTTTAAATTCATTTTTAGTAAAAAAGCAATTTTTTGATTTTTAAAGATAATAATAAATATCACATATTATAATGGTATGCTTTTATACAAAAATACATCATTTTTTATCAATGTTTTTTTTAGTTGCATAACTACATATTTTATAATAAACTGATTTTTAATATATTAACTAAATAAACCATACAACTACACAACTTAATAAATTGCTCATTTTTATCTTACTAAATTAACAAATAAAACATGCTATTTAAAGAGAAAGTTGTATTTATATTGTGTTTTTGAAGCACCAATTATCTAAGTTTAAACACCCTTTTTAATGTCATTTATAAACTGTGCACGTCATTTTTTTAAACTTTTTACATTTTCTTAACCTGAAAAGCACAAATTATCCACTCCATACTACTTAAAAACCTAACCTCTTATTTGTAACCTTTTATATCAATTATGTCAACGTAAAAAAAAACAAACACACGAAGAAACGCATTTTAACGACTATTTTTATTTTTTAAAGACAACTATTCAACTTTTTTATGTATTTTTGTTCATTGACAAAAAAATATACAATGAAAAAAATATTATTACCTTTCTATTTTATCTACCAATTTTTAATTTATTGGCCTATAGCATTTATAATTAGCTTCCTAACTTGTATCATAACATTTACAATGAGCATACTTTTTAATCCTCACTTTTGGGGATACTATCCTGGAAAAATTTGGTCCATTTTAATGTGCTACTTGGCTTTATGTCCAGTTAAAATTGAAGGGCGAGATAAAATTAAAAACAACCAATCATACGTATTTGCTTTAAATCATCAAAGTTCTTACGATATATTTATGGTATATGGATTTCTTGGACACAATTTCAAATGGATTATGAAAGAAGAAATCAAAAAAGTGCCTTTACTTGGTGCCGCTTGTAAAGCAGCAGGACACGTATTTGTTAATCGCACCAATCGCAAGGCCGCTTATAACGCCATTCAGGAAGCAAAAACGCGTATTACAAATGGAACATCTATCGTTATTTTTCCTGAAGGCACTCGTCGAAAAGGTCCTAATATGTTACCTTTCAAAAAAGGAGGATTTCATATTGCACAAGACCTTGAATTGCCAATTGTACCAGTGACTATTGTTGGTACTTACGAGATGTTCCCAGTAGGTGCCAAATATATATTACCTCAACGTTTAAAACTTATTTTCCACGATCCTATCCCATATTCTAAAGAAAACGGTGATGATATGGATGCTTTGGTAGAAAGAGTTAGAAACGAAGTTGCTTCTTCATTATAAAATTACTAATTATGAAATACAGAAAAACACTTATACTTATCGGAACTCTTTTTTGTAGTTTAGTAACATGGGCACAAAAAGACGTCTCAACAACCAACACAAAAGCTATACAAGTTTACTACGAAGCTATTCGCAGTAGCAATGAAGGCAGTTATGACATCGCCATTGAAAAATTTAAAGATGCCATTAGTCGAGATAAATTATTTGTAGAAGCTTATTGGGGATTGGCTGATGTTTACAATCATCAAAAGAAAGACAATATGCGTATCGCTACGTTACGCAATTGTTCTTATAGTAATTTTCCTAAAAACGACCAAACTCTTTATCGATTAGGAACTGCCTATTTCGAATCTGGTCTCTATATGGATGCTAAACCACTTTTTTTGAAAATCAAGACCATCAAAGGAATTAGCAACATTATGATGCTTCGCTGTGAAGATTTCATTAAACGTTGCGACTATGCCTATCAATTAAAGAAAAATCCCGTACCATTCAGTCCACGCAACTTAGGGGATAACATCAATAGTGAATACGACGATTATTGGCCAAGTATTACGGCAAGTGAGGATATGTTATTATTGACCGTTTTAGTTGGAAAAAAACAAGGCGAAAGTGTGCAAAAGACTGGTGTTCACGAAGAGTTGTTTATTTCCCGTAAGGATGACAATGGAAATTGGACTAAAACTAAAAATATTGGAGATCCCATTAATACGCCTGGCAATGAAGGAGCTCAAAGTTTCTCGCCAGATGGTCGTTACATGTTTTTTGTAGCATGCGATAGAACCATTGGTATGGGAGGTTGTGACATCTATTATTCTGTGCGAAACGGAGATACTTGGTCAACCGCCATCAATCCTGGACCTCCACTAAACTCAAAATATTGGGAATCTACTCCAAGTATTTCACCTGCAGGAGATGAAATACTATTCTCAAGTAATCGACCTGGAGGAAAAGGAATGAAAGATATATGGACCTGTAAAGTTAATATCAATGAAGATGGTAGTTTGAAATTCGCTACACCTACCAACTTGGATAGTATCAACACCGACAGAGATGAACTTTCTCCTTTCATCCATGCCGATAATCGTACTTTATATTTTTCTTCCAATGGTCACTATGGATTAGGAGGATACGATGTGTTTGTGTCTCGTAGAAAAACAGCCAGATATCCTTGGGGCAGACCAAGAAATTTAGGCTACCCACTGAATACAAGTAAAGACGAAATCGGTTTTGTCGTAAATGGTAATGGTGACAAAGCCTTCTTCTCTTCTGATGGTATTGAAAGTCGAGGACGCGGACGAGAAGTTTACGAAGTTGACCTACCCGAAAAATTGCGACCTAAACGTGTTAAATTTATACAAGGTAAAATTTATGATGCCGACTTAGATGTTCCTATTCAAGCCATTGTAGAAATTTACACCACCGACTCTGTTCCTAAAAAAGTATTTGAAACAGTTTCTGATAAAAAAGATGGGTCATTTACAGCCCTTATTCCTACCGATAACGCCAAAGAAGAATATGGCTTCTTAGTTAGAAAAAAAGGCTACATGTTCCATTCTCAACACCTCACCGAAGACGACCCAATTATTAATTTGCGTAATTCAACTCAAATTCAATTGGAACGCATAGAAGTAGGTAAATCATTGGTACTTAACAATGTATTCTTTGATTTTGATTCGGATAAATTGAAAGCAAAATCGTATGCCGAACTCGACCGCCTAATCGATTTCTTGCGCACTAATAGTCGCATTTCTATCGAATTGGCAGGACATACCGACATTAAAGGTAATGACGATTACAATAAAACCCTTTCTGAAAAAAGAGCCAACGTCGTAATGAAATACTTAATTTCAAAAGGTATTCCAGAATCACGTTTGAGTTCAAAAGGGTACGGTTCAAGCAAACCAATTGCCGATAATAACACAGAATCTGGTCGTGCACTCAATCGCCGTACAGAAGTCGTTATTACAAAAATGCAATAGGAAAATTTTATTAGTACAAAAGTTTTCTCTATATTTGCAAGTGGAATATTTGAACATTTTAACCTACCTTTTTAACATTTTTTAATGAAACTAATTATTGTAGGTGCTGGTATTAGTGGTTTAACCGCTGGATACTATGCACAAAAAGCTGGCTTTGAAGTAGAAATATACGAAAGAAACATTTCTGTAGGAGGTTTATGTACAGGTTGGTACCGAAAAGGTTCCTATATCGATGGGTGCATTCATTGGTTAACTGAATCAAAATTTGGAAATCTGAACAAACTTTGGAAAGAAATTGGTGCACTAGATGACACTACTAAAATAGTTAATTTTGACTATTACAATCAAGCCATCAAGGGCGATGAAACTTTTTCTTACTACCTTGACACCCAAAAACTTGAAGCTGAAATGATGCGTTTTGCAGAGGGAGATGGAGATAAAAAACTTATTAAACGCTTCATTAAGGGGGTAAAAATATGCAAACGTAATGCTATTACAACTCACAAACCCTACTTTCAATGGAACTTTTTAGACAAACTACACTTCATATTCTTCAAAGCACTTCCTATCGCATCAACACTAAAACGCGATAGTCAACTTTCTTTAGGAGAATTTGCTCAAATGTTTAAAAGTCCGATGTTACAATTCGCGTTAAAAAATACACTCATCCCTTGCGAATATTCACTTTACTCATTAGTCAGCACCCTTGGAGGCATCGCCGCTCAAAACGCAGGAGTTCCTTTAGGTGGATCCTTATCATTTGCCAACCGCATAAAAACAAAGTTTGAACAATTAGGTGGTAAAGTATTTCTCCGTTCCGACGTAGAAAATATCGACGTTGAAAATGGCAAAGTTGTAGGCATCACCCTAAAAGACGGATCAAAACGCACCGCCGACTTTGTAATTTCTGCCTGTGACCTACATTATACGCTCAAACAATTATTAAAAGGAAAATACAACATTCCTCAAATAGACGACTGTAATAAAAATTCTGAAAAGTACCCAGTATTCAGTTCTTTTTTACTAAGTTTTCGCACTAATAAAGATCTAACTAATGTACCACACAATCGTTATAAGGCTTGCATTCCTTTTGACGTATTAGGAGAAACCCAAAATGTTATCAGCATCAAGCATTTCGGCTACGACCCTACTATGATTAAAAACGGATACACTACATTCCAAATGATTTTCCAAACCAATAACGAAACGTTCGACAAACTTCAAGCAATGAGTCGAGAGGAATACGTGGCATTTAAAAAAGATTTAGGAGAAAAAATAATTGCAAAAATCAAAGAAACCGATGGCGATTTGTATGGCGACTTCGAACTCCTCGATATAGCTACCCCGCTTACATATAAACGCTACGTCAACACCCACAAAGGCTCGTTCATGTCATATATGTATACCAAAAATACCAAACAAATGATTATCAGAAACGACATCCTTCCTATAAAAAACTTTTCTTTAGCAGGACAATGGATGATGCTTCCTGGAGGACTTCCTATAGCAGCTATGCAAGGAAAATTCGCCGCCATGCACCTCATCTCAGAACGAGATAAAAAAAAGTAAAACATAGCAACGAAAATCATAGAAAAGCCTTTATCACAAAGGCTTTTTTTATTCTTAAGAACCTATTATAATCAACACCTTATTTTCTATACAATTTTATTTTTTTCTCCTTTTTAAATAAAAATTTATCGTTTTTCAGTAAAAATATTTTGTTTTTCAAAAAATAGCATTACCTTTGTCGTGTTGAAACTAAAAAAAATAAAGCTATGAATGCAAAACAGAAATTATTAAAATTCAAACTACTATGTAGTATTCTTTTTATTGGAATTTTTTATTGTATGATAATACAACCGTTTATTGATACCGTCAACAGCGATTTAAAAATCATAACTAATCAAGGAGAAATGTATCAACAAACTCCATTAAGGATAAATATTGCATATTCTGCTAAACTAGTCCCCAACAAACCCATTAAAGGTGAAATCTATAACAATAATATTCAAGGAACTACCGTTAGAATACTTCCGAATAATTTAAATAGCACCATTCTTCTTTATGGTAATGACAAGGCTGCAAAAGAAAGTTTTTCAAAACACGAAAAAACATTCTTAATCGTTGGTATCATTTGCAATACGTTAATCTTGGCGGCTTCCATCGTTTTTTTAATATTTTTTATCAAACTAATCAACGATTTCAGACACAATATCATATTTAATAAGAAAAATGAAAGACGGATATTTGTTGTCGGTATCACATTGATTTTCAATGGAATAATCAAGAATCTCTTTACAATATGGACATTTCTAAAAGCCAAAGAATACATCACTTTGTCTGACTATACCATTAAAATGCCATCACTTGAATGGGATTATATCTTATTTGGTTTTTCAATACTTATCATGTATGAAATCATCAAAATGGGAATTAATATGAAAGAAGAACAAGAACTTACAATTTAACTACTATGCCTATAATTGTTAATCTAGACGTCATGATGGCTAAACGCAAAATGTCGCTCGGTGAACTCTCCGAACGAGTTGGAATAACCATGGCTAATCTTTCCATTCTCAAAACAGGGAAAGCTAAAGCCATTCGTTTCGAGACACTTGATGCCATTTGTAAAGCCCTTAACTGCCAACCCGGAGATATTTTAGAATTTACTAACGATAAAAATGAATAAAATGAAAAAAAATCTTTTAATAAAAATAGGTGGTACCTTACTTACATTAGTACTTGTAAGTTGCCACTCAAAAACCGACACACAACAAGAAGTTAATCTTTATGAAGGACTCAAAACTATCGAACACGAATGGGAAGAAGATGTAGTAATAATTGACAACTACCATGTTTTTCCGAGCATTAATGTTTGCGACGATAAACTTTGTATTGCTGTAAGTGATTCGGTAAGAATTATTAATCTTGAAGGTAATCAACTCGAATGCATACATTTAGACAGTTGCTTTCGTACCAAAATGTACTACAAAGGATTGGCGACATGGAGTTTTGATCAATACAGCCAAACTTTGTACCAATACAATAGCGACGGCTCAGTATCCAAAGAAGAAATTGCTACCCCTATGATGCTTAGCAATCAAAATCTTATCTATTCCGTTGGAAATAATCGTTTTGCTTGGTTAGACGTTGACTCAGCTTCTAATACTTACAGACTATATACACGTAAATATTTCATTGAAAATGAATCGGATAGCACAATTCAACACATCGATAATGATTACTCATACAACGAACTTATTGGAGCATACGAAACTATTCCTTGTCCACGTGGTGAAGAAACCATTTACTCTGAAATTGGTACCGACAACAAAGGAAATTTCATTGCCTACTGTCGCTATAACAGCAACTTCGTAGTATTCCACAACGATAGCATCAAAATCGGCAAAGACTACCGCAACTTACCAATAGCTAAAGTCAAAAACTATGGTCACGACATCCGTTTTTCTGAAGGCAACTGCGGTATTCAAAAAGCTACCCTCGACGACAACTACATCTATTGCGTAACTCCACGACAAAAAAGCACAGGCTGGTACGCTTCAGGTATTGACAGACATCTAGACATTTATCGCACCAAAAATCTCGAATACGTTGGTAGCATTTTACTACCCGAATACGAAAACCACTTCATCCACACCATCAACAAAATTGGAGACAAGTTGGTTGTTTTATACATCAGTAACGATAATATAAAAATGAGAATATTTGATATGACATGGTTAAATCTTTAAAATTAAAACACAATGAAAACTTTTTATAAAATTATAATAATAATATTTCTATGCCTAAGCATAACATTCAATGTTCTATACCTTATTGAAGGTATTGCAGGCTTAGGTTTTGACATTATTTATGGCAAAAACATTGATTTTCCAAGCACTTTTGCACAATATATCGGCAGCAATATGCCATCATTCATATACTACATTCCACTTGTATTATTAGGCATTGCTACCATCCTACTCATCGCAAACAAGTATAAAATTTATTCATGGATTATAGAAATTGCAGGACTGATCTTACCTATTTGGTCTATGTATGCCGCTACACACAACTCATATATCGACCCCGACTGTGTTGCTAATTATGGACCAGTACCACTAACAATATTTTTTTTAAAATTTAGTATTATTACATTAGTATTTTGTATATTAGCAATTGTTTTTGTTAACCTACATAATAAGAATATTTTTGTAAAGAATAAATAATAACCTAACTTTAAATACAATGAAAAGAAAATGGTTCGCTACAATTTCAGCATTACTAATGTGCTGTAGCTCAATTTTTTCGCAAACTCAACAACTTCCTATAGATGAAAAACTCCGAACAGGAAAACTCGAAAATGGACTGACTTACTACGTTTACCACAACGACTTTATTCCCAATAGAGCAAATTTCTTTATTGTACAAAATGTAGGGTCTATTCTTGAAATGCCAAATCAACGTGGATTAGCCCATTTTTTGGAACACATGGCATTCAACGGAACTAAAAATTTTCCTGATAAGAAGATCATCTCTTTTCTTGAAACTATTGGCGTTAAATTTGGTTCTAACCTAAACGCTTATACCTCTGTAGACGAAACCGTTTACCACATTCACGAAGTGCCTACCAATATTCCTGGTGTAGTCGATACATGCTTAATGATTCTTCGAGACTGGGCAGATGGTATTACACTTAACGATGCAGAAATTGATAACGAACGAGGCGTAATTGAAGAAGAATGGCGTTCACGCGACAATTATATGTTGCGTATGTACGAACAAATTTTGCCCGAAATTTATGCCAAAGACAAGTACAAAGATTGTATGCCAATTGGTAATATTAATGTCATCCGAAATTTCAAATACGATGAATTACGTGATTACTACAAGAAATGGTATCGCCCTGATTTACAAGGTATTATCGTAGTTGGAGATGTAGATGCTGACAAAGTAGAGCAACAAATCAGAACGATTTTTGCTTCTTGCAAAAAAGATGCTGGTGCTCCTGATCGTATTTGGTATGAAGTATCTGATAATTCAGAGCCTACCATCGTGTACACTCAAGATAAAGAAGCTACAGAATTTGGTGTTGTTATTTGTACAAAAAAACCTAAATTCCCTGATTCAAAGAAAAATACACTGCTTTACTATGCTCAAAGTTTTACCGAAAGTGTAGTAGATTTAATGATAAATTATCGTCTTACTGAGATTTTACAAAAACCGAATGCTCCTTTCAGTAATGCAATAGCAAGTACAGGAGATTTTTTCCTTTCTCAAAAACGTAAATCTCATGATCTTGAGGCTTGTTATTCTGAAAATCAAGCTATTGAAGCGCTCAAAACACTACTAACTGAGCGAGAAAGAATTGTAAAATATGGATTTACAAATAGCGAATACGAACGTGCTAAAGCTATATTTTTAAAAGATAAAGAAAAACTTTATAACGAACGCGACAAACAAAAAAATGATTTTTATAGTTGGCGTTTCGTTTCTAACTTTACCGAAGGATATCCTTTACAAAGCATTGAACAAGAATTTGCTATCTACCAACAAGTAGCCCAAAATCTTCCATTGGAAGCCATCAACCAAATGATTCAAAGTTCGTACAACAGCATAATGCAAAATAGCGTAATCTGGTTTGCTGGACCTGAATCAACAACGACTAAATTCCCTACTAAAGATGAAGTCATTTCACTCATCAAATCTGTAGAAAAAATGGCTATTGAACCTTATGAAGAAAAATTCTCAAATGAACCACTCATTCAAAATCTTCCAGAAAAAGGATCGGTTAAAAGTAAACGAGAAATGGATTATGGTATCACCGAATACATTCTTTCTAATGGTGTAAAAGTATGGGCTAAACCTACCAACTTCAAAACCGATGAAATTCGATTTATGGCTTATAGTAAAGGTGGATATGGTTATGAAGATATTAAAAATGCCGAAACCTTACAAATGCTTAATGACATTGCCAGCGTAGGTGGTTTAGGAAATTTCTCTGCCATCGAATTAAACAAAGTACTAGCTGGTAAAAATGTAAATGTAGCGAAAAAAGTAGGTGTTTACGACGAACAAGTGAGTGGTATCTCTGGCGTTAATGATTTAGAGACTATGTTCCAATTATTCTATCTACACTTCACCGATGTACGTCGAGATGATGAAGCTTTCACTTCCCTCATCCAACGTTATCACGCTATATTACATAATATCGATTTGTCTCCAAATATAGAATTACTCGATTCGGTTACCTCTATAGTTTATAATAATAATGTCTATGAACAAGTTTTCAGAGAAAAAAGCTTAGATAACGTAGATTATGAAAAAGGATTAGAAATTCTAAAAAATCGTTTTGCCAATGCTGCTGATTTTAATTTTATGATTGTAGGAAATGCTCCAGAAGAAGTTTTGATTCCACTTCTTGAGCAATATATAGCTACTTTACCTGCAGACGGCAAAAAAGAAACCTATATAAATACTGGCGATGTTCCTGTTAAAGGGGATAGAAAAGTTCATTATTATAAATATATGACCAATCCTAAGACCATCGCATACATCGTTAAATCAGGAAAAATGCCGTACACGTTGGAAAGCCGTATACACGCCAATATGTTAAATCAAATCTTGAATATTGTTTATTTCGAAAAGATTCGAGAAGACAAAGGTGGAACTTATGGCGTTCGTGCTAGTTACACCATTGACAAAGCTCCTTTCAATCGCTACGCTCTATGGTTAGGTTTTGAAACCGACGAATCAAAAATTAACGATTTAGTTCCTATCATCTATAATGAATTGGAAGACATCGCTAAAAATGGTCCTCGCGAAACCGATTTACAAAAAGTAAAAGAGTATATGACTAAAGTATATACCGACAATCAAATCGAAAATAACTATTGGTTAGAATGGATGATTGAATATGGCATTAGTGGAATTGATATTGAGAACAAACATTTACAAGTAGTTCAAAATACGACAGCTAAGGACATTCAAAAATTCATGAAACTTATTTTAAAGAAAACAGATACCAAAGAAATTATTCAAATTGGAAAATAAAACACTTTAAAATAGTATTTCCATCATACAAGGGTTGATTTTAAATCAGCCCTTTGTTATTTTAACTAATATTTTTTTATACCTCACCCTATAAAAAAAAAGCGAGAAGATGTTCCTCTCGCTTTTCTATTTGACTTTAAATAAATCGATTATTCCATCATTTTCTTATAAAGATTACGCATTGAAACAGCTTCAGAAATGATATCATGAAGTTTATCTATAGAAACACGTTCTTGTTGCATAGTATCACGATAACGAAGCGTTACGGTATTATCTTCTAAAGTTTGGTGGTCAACGGTTACGCAGAATGGTGTACCAATGGCATCTTGACGACGGTAACGTTTACCAATAGTATCTTTATCTTCTGAAATACAATGAAAATCGAATTTTAAGCTATTCATGATTTCAGCAGCTTTTTCAGGAAGACCATCTTTTTTCAATAGAGGCAAAATAGCACATTTAACTGGAGCCAAAGCTGCAGGCAATGCCAATAATGTACGAGTTTCGCCATTCTCAAGTTTTTCTTCTTTATAACTTGCTGCCATTACCGACAAGAACATACGGTCAACGCCGATTGAAGTTTCAATAACGTAAGGAATATAACTCTTATTATCTTCAGGATCGAAGTATTCCAATTTCTTACCAGAGAATTGTCCATGACGAGACAAATCCCAATTAGTACGAGAGTGAATACCTTCTACTTCTTTAAATCCGAATGGCATTTCAAATTCAATATCAGTTGCTGCATTAGCGTAGTGAGCCAATTTATCATGATCGTGGAAACGGTATTTAGCATCCCCAAATCCAAGAGCTTTATGCCATTTCATACGGAAATTTTTCCAATGTTTGAACCATTCCATTTCAGTACCTGGTTTACAGAAGAATTGCATTTCCATTTGTTCAAATTCGCGCATACGGAAAATAAACTGACGAGCTACAATTTCATTACGAAAAGCTTTACCTATTTGAGCAATACCAAAAGGTATTTTCATACGACCAGTTTTTTGAACGTTTAAGAAATTGGTAAAAATACCTTGACACGTTTCAGGACGAAGATATACATCCATAGTATTATCAGCACTTGCTCCAATTTGAGTCTTAAACATCAAATTAAATTGTTTCACATCGGTCCAATTACGAGTTCCACTAATAGGGCAAACGATTTCCTCATCCAAAATAATTTGTTTCAATTCATCCAAGTTGTTATCATTCAATGCTTTTGCAAAACGAGCATGAAGTTCATCACGTTTTTTAGTATGTTCGATTACACGAGGATTGGTTTCAAGAAATTTTTGTTTGTCAAATGATTCTCCAAATTTCTTAGCAGCTTTTTCTACTTCTTTATTAATTTTATCATCATATTTAGCCAATTGATCTTCAATCAACACATCGGCACGATAACGTTTTTTTGAATCACGATTATCAATTAGTGGATCATTAAAAGCATCTACGTGACCAGAAGCTTTCCAAGTGGTAGGTTCCATAAAAATTGCAGCGTCAATACCCACAATATTTTGATGAAGCATTGTCATGCTATCCCACCAATATTTCTTTATATTATTTTTAAGTTCTACACCATTTTGACCATAGTCGTAAACTGCAGCCAAGCCACCATAAATTTCACTACTTGGGAATACAAAACCATATTCTTTACAGTGAGATACTAGGGCTTTAAAAACATCTTCTTGTTGAGCCATAATTATAATTTTTTTTATTTTTATTCCATAAGACAAAAAATCGCTACAAAGGTACAATTTTTTTTACTAAATTTGTAGAAAAGTAAGTAATACATTTTAAGTCCGTTAAAATTAACCCCAATAATTACATTTATGCACGAAGAAAATATTGAAAATGACGACAAATTAGAAAACGAAGAAACGGAAAATATCGAAAAAGGTGTAGCACTTCCAAATGATGACGAATCGACTCATCACCTATCGGGAATGTTTCGTAATTGGTTTCTTGACTATGCTTCGTACGTAAACCTAGAGCGTGCAGTTCCTCACCTATCTGATGGTTTGAAACCTGTACAACGTCGTGTGCTTCATGCTATGCGTAGAGCCGAAGATGGTAGATACAACAAAGTAGCAGGTATCGTTGGTGATACTATGCACTTCCATCCTCATGGCAACAGCAGTATTGAAGAAGCATTAGTAACATTAGGACAAAAAAACTTACTTATTGATACTCAAGGTAACTGGGGAAATATTCTTACGGGCGATAGTGCTGCTGCAGGTCGTTATATTGAAGCTCGATTGTCAAAATTTGCCCTTGAAGTAGCCTTTAATAACAAAACTACCGACTGGAAACTTTCGTACGACGGTCGTAACGAAGAACCTATCGCACTTCCCGTTAAGTTTCCTTTGCTTTTGGCACAGGGTACTTTAGGAATTGGTGTGGGCTTAAGTTCGTATATCTTACCACACAACTTCAACGAAATTATTGATGCCGCAATCGCTTACCTCGAAGAACGTGAATTTCAACTTTACCCCGATTTCCAAACCGGAGGTTCTATTGATGTCTCTAAATACAACGATGGTGAACGTGGTGGATCGGTAAAAGTCCGTGCAAAAATTGAAAAAATCGATAATAAAACTTTGGTAATCAGAGAAATACCTTTTGGAACAAACACCAAAGATGTTATTGCTTCAATTATCAATGCCAATGATAAAGGGAAAATCAAGATTAAAAAGGTTGATGACAATACCTCTAGGGAAGTAGAGATTTTAGTCCACCTACAACCTGGTGTTTCTTCCGACAAGACCATTGATGCCCTCTATGCTTTCACCAATTGCGAAGTTAAAATTTCGCCTATTTGTTGTGTCGTCGAAAATCACACTCCTGTTTTTTTGAGTGTTTCTCAAATTCTAAAATACTCGACTGATAACACTAAACGATTACTTACCAAAGAGTTAGAAATCGAAAAAAACGAACTTCTTGAGAAATTATTCTATATGTCGCTCGAAAAAATCTTTATTCAAGAGCGTATTTATAAGGATAAAGCTTTTGAAGAAAGTAAATCTAAAGAATCTGCTATCGCTCACATCGACAAGCGTATAGAACCTTTCAAAAAAGACTTTATTCGTGAAGTTACCAACGACGACCTACTTAAACTTCTTGAATTGCGTATGGCACGTATTCTTAAATACAATGCCGACCAAGTAGAAGAAGATATTTTAAAACTAAATGATGCTGTAAAAGAAATCAATTTCCACTTAGAACACATTGTTGATTACACCATCACTTGGTTTAAAGGTTTACAGGCTCGCTATGGCAAAGACTTCCCTCGTCGTACCGAAATTCGTAACCTTGAAACCATTAAAGCCACTAAGGTAATTGAGGCTAACGAAAAATTATATATCAATCGTGAAGAAGGTTTTATCGGTACATCTCTTAAGAAAGATGAATTTATTGCCAATTGTTCAGAAATTGACGATGTCATCATTTTCTATAAATCAGGTAAATACAAAATCACGAAAGTCTCAGATAAAAAGAGTGTCGGCAAAGACATTATTTATGTCAATATATTCAAGAAAAACGATACCCGTACTATCTACAATGTGATTTACCGCGATGGCAAAACATCAATTACATATATGAAACGTTTTGCTGCAACTGGATTAACACGCGATAAGGAATACGATTTAACACGTGGTATAGAAGGCTCTAAAGTATTATACTTTACCGCCAATCCAAACGGTGAAGCCGAAGTGGTTCACGTAACGCTTAAACCAAAATTACGTTTGAAAATTCCGGCATTTGACAAAAACTTTGGTGATATTGCCATCAAAGGTCGTCAAGCAGCAGGAAATATTTTCTGTAGAAACGAGATTTTAAAAATCAGCTTAAAGCAAAAAGGACTTTCCACTTTAGGAGGTCGTTCGGTATGGTTCGACCGCGATATTTTGCGTATCAACTACGATAATCATGGCGAATTTTTAGGAGAATTCCAACCAAACGATCAAATCTTAGTGATTTGCAAAAATGGTACTTTCTACACCACTTCATTCGACGAATCAAACCACTTTCCAGACGATTTGATGATTATTGAAAAATTTGATAGTCATAAAATCTGGTCAGTCGCTCTTTTTGATGGCGAACAAGGGTACTATTACATCAAGCGTTTCCAAATGGAACAAAGCAAAAATAAAATCAATTTCATTGGTGAAAATGAAAAATCACGTATGGTATTGATTTCATGTCAGGTTTATCCACGCTTTGAAGTAAAATTTGGTGGTAACGATGCTCATAGAGGTAAGATTGAAATTGATGTTGATGAATTTATTGGTGTTAAGAGTTCAAAAGCTAAAGGCAAACGTATTCATACTTGGGAAATTGCTCAAATCACAGAATTAGAGCCTACACGCTTCCCTGATCCTGAACCTGAAACGCCTACCGAGGCCATTATTGAGGATGAAGAAGACAATGTTGAAGAAGAAAAACCAATGGTGGAGCGAGACGATTACGAACCTCCAACTTATGATGAAAATACTGGACAAATGAGTCTATTCTAAAACTTAAAACAATGCAATTAATAGCACATTCAATAGAAGAAATGAGCGATGTAGCTCAGACCTTTTTAAAAGAAATTGGAGACAAACGGGTAATTGCTTTTTTCGGAAATATGGGCGTTGGTAAAACCACCTTTATCAAAGAGGTATGCAAACAATTAGGCGTAACCGATGTGGTAAATAGTCCGACTTTTGCCGTAATCAACGAATACGCATCCAATGTAGGACCTATTTATCATTTTGACTTTTATCGTATTAAAAATATTGAAGAAGCATACGATTTTGGTTATGAAGATTATTTCTACAGCGGTAATTTTTGTTTTATTGAATGGTCTGAAAAAATTGTGGATATCCTACCCGACGACTGCATACAAGTAACCCTTACCGAACTAGAAAACGGGAATAGAAAATTTGTGATTGAATAAGGGGACATCGCCACCACCTAAGCCGCGAAGCGGTGACATAGATTTATGCTGTTTTCTGCGTTCAGCAACCTACTCAAGAATACGGGGCAACAAATTTCGTCAGCACATAAAAGAAGCGTGAACTTCACTTATGGACCCTGGAAGATTTGCCGTAACCCGTATCACAATAAGTTCCGTCCACGCTAAAGCGCAGACGTTCGCTGAACTTATTTGTGTGACTACACTTTAAATACGGTTTATTAGAGAATTTTGGTGTTGGTGCCGGAAGTCACTATAAACTAATTGGGCAAATTGGGCAGTAATAGTGCGATAATTGGGCAAATTGGTCAATTATCTTGGGTGATTCGAGAATGTTTAAATAACTTATAATTATGGAAGAAAAAACTGTGAAATCTCTTGATATATATATTAACAATTATCTCGAAAAAGTAACTGTTTATAATGCTCAGCAGTGCATGAAAGATTTTGATGAAAATTGGAAAACAATCACAGCTTATATGGCAGATGAAACACCAGAACGACAATCAAAATATGGTCTTGCTTTAGTGATTTTTTCTGTAGCTAATTATGAATTTCCTAGCACTATTGAAAAAGACATTGCACGCCTTTCTGAACTAATCTATCAATATGATACAGATGAAAATGTCAAATACAAGTTCGGGATAAAACAATCATTATTTTTCAATCTTGGTTCGTGCTGGCATAAATTAGGCATATTATATGATAGTCAAGCAGTTGAAGCGTTTAAAAAATACGTTTATTACTCTATTACTTTGTCAAATAATGTAAGTTATCATCCGACAGCATACGCATTTAGGAAATGTACCACGTTTTTGTATCAGTCCCTGATTAACGAACAGCTGAATTTGTCTTCACCAACCACATTTAATGACCCATTTGACTGTCCGATAAGAGTGTTGTTAAACAAAGGTAACGATGTTTCTTCGCTGGTGCGACAAGCGTATCAAGATTGTTTGAAAATTGCCTGTTTTTCAAGTAATGTCAAATTGCCATATCATAAGGATACCAATAATCTTCTTAGTGAAAGTGTGTTTGATGAGAAAAAACACAGAAAGGATAAAAAGGTATACTTGAATAGTTTGATGTGGGGACATTATGCGGATTCTCATAAAGGTATATGCATAAAATACAGCTTCAATCATTCTATTTCTCTATTAGGGAGTGAAAATCCTAATATTGTAGCATATTTCAAGGATGTAAAGTATTCTAATGGTGATATGAGTAAATACTCTAACAAAGACTCTATTACTTTGGAAGATGCTTTTTTTCTAAAGGGTAAACAGTGGGAGTACGAAAATGAACTTCGATTCCTTTACTACGACCTGAATGGTAATAGTGACTATGGAACTATTGATATACCCAGTTGTATTGAAGCAATATATTTTGGTTTGAAATGTTCAAACAAAGACAAGGAAACCATTCAAAATATTATGAGATCAAAACGATTCATAAGAAAAGACTTAAACGGCAAAGAATTATCTAATAGTGCAATCCAATTTTATCAGATGGAATTGGATTATAAGCATTTTGGGCAACTAAAAGCAGTACGATTGAAATAATTTCTGCCCCCGTTTCAAAACAGAGCAGGTAAAAAGGTATTACTTCCTCGCTCACTTAGGCATAAAAAACATGCTTGCAAGGGCAAGACAAATGGCTTCAAAAAATCTCCAAACCTTCGCCTTCGGCAAAGCTTCGCCAATATATGCCTTCGGCTCGGGTAGTATTTTTTTTCGCCACCCTTGCAAGCACCGCCGTCACACTCTGCAGTTGCGTTCCGTTTTTTTGTTCCAACTCTTTTCAGCGGTTGTGGTCGTGTTCGCTTCTTTCGTTCCTCAATCCGCTCACACCACGACGAATTATATATAACCCAAGCAAGAGCAGTCATTCATTTCGCTCAATGTGCCTCGTACCTCAACACGTTTCGCTCCATTCATTCCTGCACTTGCCCTACCCCCCCCAAAAAAAAACTACACTTCACAGCAAAAACATACGCCAGCCCTGCGTTTTCAACGTAGGCTGTCAGTGCCCTCATTCCGCTTCGCCCACGCACAGTCCCCGACCACCCACCCCTAAAGAAAATGGAACCGCAGTTATATAACAGCCGTATTGAATATATGGCGATTGTACATTGCATTTTGTTTTCTGTTTTTAGTCAATGTGAAAGTTTTACGTGATTTTTTCACGCAACATAAAGAAAAAAGTTGTATCTTTGAAGCCGTGTTCAAACATATAATGTTATGCTGTTAAAAGTTTCATTTCAAAACATTTTGTCGTTTTATAGACGGTCGGATTTTGACATGTTTCCGAATCCGAAACGCGAAATATTCCCACAACATATAAATGAGACTGGGCAAATTCCACTTCTGAAACATGCATTGATATATGGGGCAAACGGTGCGGGCAAGTCGAACTTCATAAAAGTTTTGCAGTTCCTTAGAGCGTTTGTTATAGACGATAGTTTCCTTAATAAAATCGACTTGAAAGATTTCTTTTTTCAATTAGTCAAAACAAACAAAGAACCGATAAAAATTGAAATAGAATTTTTCACCAATGGAAAATACTATATTTATGGTATTGAAATTCAACATTCCCAGAATTTTTTAATCAACGAATACCTGCTTTTTTCTGGAATCGGTGAAAAAGAAGACGAGACTATATTTGAAAGAAAAGGCAATCACGTTTCACCATCAACGGACAGCAAACTATCAGAGCAACTTTTGAAGAAAAATCAAAATTCTTCCATTATTTGTCTGAATAAACAGTATCCTGTCATAAATGATGACAATCTTTCGAAGGTGTATAATTGGTTTAGGAACGATTTGAAAATTGTAACTATCAATACTCAAACGCCATTTTTGATAGATATGATGTCGAAAAACAAACAGTTGCTTGACTTTGCCAACAAACTTTTGTCAAATTTGAGTATTACAGAATCTCTTATGGTGAGTGAAATACCAATTGACAAGTGGATGTCAGACAAAAAGAACAAAAACGAACTTCATAAAATTCTCCAACGAACATCAATAACTGACCATTCGGGGGTATCGTCATTTTCAAACAACCGTAATAACTTCAATATAACTATGAAGAATGGAGAACAAATAGTTCAGGAATTTATGTTTGAGCAGTTCGGCATCGATGGTTACAAAAAGAAAATGAATATTACGACGCAGTCAGACGGAACGGTCAGACTGCTGACACTGATTCCAGCCCTTTACGATGCGAGCAAAGGAAATGTGATTGTTGTTGATGAAATAGAAAACAGTATGCATCCGATGCTCATTTATAAACTGTTGAAATACTTTTTCAACAGCGAATCGAAAGGGCAGTTGATATGCACCACCCATCTCACCTTGTTACAAGACCAGCAGGAGTTGGTTCGTCCTGACGAGTTGTGGAAAGTTGAAAAAGAAAACGGTAATTCTGTGATGACTTCGTTCAACGACTACAAGATCCACAACACGATGAACATTCGGAAAGGATATGAGGAAGGGCGTTATGGCGGTGTTCCACAAATATCAAACATTGAATAAATGGCAGCAGGCAGACACTATCAGAAAGACAACCCGGAAATCGATCCGTTAGAGAGTGTTGTGACAAAAAGCGATGTCGCAACATTCGACAATGGGAAAAGTGTGTCTGCACCAAATTCAAGATACACAAAACCCGAAGCATCTAAAGTCCCGCAAGCGTTGTTCGTCATTTATTCTGGCGGTACGGAAAGAGAAAAAGACTATTTCCATCTGATTCTACGGAATCCAGATTTGTTCCCATTCGTAAGAATAGCATTCCATGCTGAACCCAACTTTGATGAGGGAGGCAAACCATCAATTATCAATTTCGCAATAGAGAAAACAAAGGAATATCAAGAGTCCGCAAGTGAAGAGAATGCCGATAGTTATTTCCTTCTTACCGACGTTGATCATTTTGAAAGCTTTATGTCCGAAATGCAGCAAAACTGCGATGCAAGTAATATTACATTGATTATAAGCAATTCTTGTTTTGAAGTTTGGCTGTATTATGCAGAAAAATCAGATCGTTGCAATGGTTTTGAAATACCACAAAACAAATTGGAAATAAGTTCAGCTTTTAAAACTTGGGCAAACACTCAAATAAAGGGTGGATTAAAACCGACAAAAGCTATCTTCAACATTGTGAAGAACATAGCCAATGCTAAGCGAAACTATGTGGAAAGAAACGGTTTCCCAACTTTGCTTTCAACCCAAATGTTTCGGTTGGCAGAGCAGATGCTGCCTTTTGTAAACTGGGGTTTGGAACAACTAAGAAGAGATATTGAACGTAGAAGATTGAACATAAGGACACTTCCAAACAAATCCATTTAATACTCAAACACTTACAAACACAAAACAGGCAAAACTCACCGAGAAATTACCAAATTATCCAACAAAATGTGCTAGATTCGAATTCCCGTTGTAAAACAGTCCGACAGGGCTGTTTTTTTGTATTTTTCAGAGGTTGTCATAGAGTTTCAATTATTTATTTCGTCAAAAGAAATAAAAAGTAAATGCAAAAATAACTACGTTTCAGGCGTTAGTAAAGGTCAAGCCCTACGGGTTGCTTTCAAAAAAATCTTCCTTTTCCGTTACGCTTCAAAGAATATTTTTTTTGAGCAAACCTTGACAAACGACCTCCACTTCGTTTCTTGAAAGGCATTCCTTTTTCTTTCTCTTTTTTTTGTTTTTCTCTTCTGCCCAAAGGCAAAAGAGATCAATCGAAAACAACAGAAACCAAAGCCTCGACAGCACCATACTTTACGCGTATTTTTGCAGAAATGGACAAGGTCAAAGCCATTTCTTGTCAATACCAAGTCCGTA
>Ga0247610_10001770_pt1 | contig 26076 bp, 63 predicted proteins | sample 174DNAGHGhighgp2_FD_193483 | JGI IMG/M metagenome (GOLD analysis project Ga0247610, IMG submission 193483) | Sheep rumen microbial communities from Palmerston North, Manawatu-Wanganui, New Zealand - 1742 DNA GHGhigh gp2 | ecosystem: Host-associated > Mammals > Digestive system > Stomach > Rumen...
CACTACTAAAAATTTTTACGGTAAAAACCATTATAAACAGGTAAAAAGATAATATATGGAACGACTGCTTAAAAATTATCTGGTTGTAATTCTTTTCTTGGGTGCTTGCAGTTCATTCTATTTCATTGGTGAAATATGGCACCGCCCTGCATTCCAGAAAGAAATCGTTGAAGACAGGAAGTTTTCAATGCCGGTAACTATCGAAATGTATACTGTTATCAATGACGGTGTTACACGTCGAGTAGTTGCTTCCAAGGTTGTTACTGATTCTATTACTCATAAGGACACGGAACTTGTGAATCGTGCGATTAAAGAAGCGACACATCACATGATTGCGACCCGTCAGAGAGAAATCGACCATAACGACCATTACTGGCGAAATGTAAAGTTTATCGATGTAGGAAAAGAACAGACGCCTATCAGACTTAACTTTCTTGAGGAAGAAAATTAATGGATAATCATGTACATCACCCGCATGTAACGTATTCCAGCGAAGTTGGCGGTGCTTATTCGAAGGATTATTATAATGATAAGGCCAGAAATTGTGACGACTGTAGTGAAGATCTTGGCTGCGGATGTCTAGGACTTTTCTTCATGTGCATTGCTATGCTTTCTGTTGCTCGTTTCTTTGTACAATTCGTAGGAGCTCCAAACAATAGTTTTACAAACTTTTGTCTTCAAACAAATAAGCCTTGTGTTGACGCAAAAGATGCAGAACGTCGTGCAGCAGAAGAAAAACGAAAGGCCGATAGCATTAAGTATGTACAAGACAGTATCGTAAAGTATGACCGAATTCATGACAGTATTACCATTGCGATTAAAATGCAGGATAGTCTGGATGCCGAGCTTGCCAAGAAGCAGCAGGTCAAAGCCGAATATATCGCGATTATTGATGACGGTGTAACTTCTCGAGAAGTAAAGGTTAATGCTGTAGCAGATTCCCTTACTCCTGAAGGAATGCAGGCCATGGGCAAATCGTTTACCGAAATGTCGTTGAATGCCGTTCATGATCGACAGAACGAAATTGATAACAATAAAGAATATTATACGAAATTTGAAAGGATGAAAACAAATGATGAAAACCAACTACAATAATGATGAACTTAAGCCGTTCGTTCTCGAAGACCCTCCTAACTATGGAAAACCGAATTACGGATATAAATTCATCGACAAGCATCATGAAAAAATCGAGGTTGCACTTTGGATTTTTGTTCTACTGTGTACGATTATAACATGTAAGGCTTTCTATGAATATGGCCAGGTGAATGATCCGATTTCAACCAAGGCCAATGTAACTGTTACCGTAACACGTCATTCGGAACCGTTTAGCGGTCCAGATTTCAATAAGCGTTATGAAGTCGACCCGAAGATTAAGGCTGCGGTTGATTCAATGTGGGCTGCTGAAAAGGAAAAACGCGATTCATTGAAGGCTGCAGAAGCTGAAAAACGAAAGCAGTTCGTTCGCGACAGTATTCTCGCCTATGTCCATAAGAAGGATAGTATCAGAAAGGAACTTATCCGTCAGGACAGTATCAGACTCGAGCTTGAACGACAAAAGAAAGCTCAGATAGAATATATTGCAGTCATCGACGACGGTATTACCAAACGTACTGTTAACGTCAATACGGTGAGCGATACGCTGACCGAAGGCATGACCAACCAGTTAGGCGAGACATTCAGTACAATGGCCGTAGAGGCTGTCCGTGAGCGACAGAAAGAGATTGATAGGACAAAAGACTATTACAAACGTCTCAGATTGCCTACAGAAAGGTTGTTATAAAAATAGCGGGCTTTGTGCCCGCCTTTTTATTCTTCTTTAAATTTACCAGAAAATTCGCTATTGAAGAATTCTATACCGCATTCGCGAATTATTCTCTTTTTCCATTCAGCGTTTCTGCGTTTGATACAGTTCCATGGAATATCGGTAATATTAAATGAATTCATTTTATTGGACGCCTTTTCATAGATTTTATAAAAAGGGTGTGATTTAGTTGTTGGCGTAGATACGATAATCATCTGGGCGTATGCGCGAGATGCTTGCGTAGGAAATACACACATCATAAAGTCTTCTGCCAGATTGTCACTCATATGTGCGAAATCGTCGATAATCATTAAATCGATAGATTTTCCCCGTATACTTGTTGAATGTGCGGCACAAGCGAAGATTTGTGTCTTATTTTCAAATCGTATTACTTGTCTGTTATTGGTTATTGTTTTTGGTTTTAAAAAATCCGGAAGATTGTTATAGATGTCTTTTATTCTGTACAAGATTTCACACGATTGTGCTTCTTTTGGTGCCAGAATACCGACACACCTATCCGGATTAAATATCGCATACCAGAGGGCATAAACAGCCAAAGCTGTTGTAATACCGCATTGCCTTACAGTTTTTACCAGATGGTTTCGTTTTCCCATGTGTTGTTTTTCTTCCATGGTCGAAATCCACTTGTCAAGTAATTCTTTTTGGAATTTGTAGGGCTTGAATGTACTCGTTCCCTCTTCGGTGAGGATCTTTGTGTACTTACAGAATTGTCGGATATTTTTTGAGCAGGCTCCGATAATATTGGCCTCTTTTGCTGTTATTTCTTTTTTAATCATGTAGTTTTCCTTTTTAATAGAATAATGTCAGATTTCGACCAATATAGCCAACCAATATGGCTCTTCATGTTCAGTCGCTATGGGTTTTTTAAGAGGAAAACCTTTCCGGAATTTTTCTGACCCGTACTGCGGCATTACGTACCGCGTTTGTAAACCTTTCTTATTTATTAAAAAGGGTTGACAAGAATTGTAAAAACTATTATATTTCTAGCATGCATTATAACATTTTATTCGTCGACAAAAGACAACATCCTATTGAACCGCAGTGGTGGACTCGCTATGGAATGTACGTAAGCGAAGACTTGATTGCGGCCGCAAAACTGTATGCTCATCTTCATGAGCAATTCCGTAGAAGCATCGTCACGGTAGACGATTACAATATGTTCGATTTGATTCTTGAAGAAGATCCGAACTTTGACAGTGATTGCAGTACCTATAAGTTTAAGAATCTTAAGGTATTACCGGATATTGTAAACCAGGATCTTGATTACATTCTTGAGCATCCTGAAGTCTATGAAAAGACATGGGTAAAATTTAGCGAGGATAACAATGATTAAGAAGCTGCAACTTTACGTTCTATATTCATACATAAACAACCACGAAAATAGCACTTACTTCAGTAAAGTTATTTTTTCCATGATTTGCTGGGTAGGCAGTGTTATTGGTAATCTCGTAGCATATAAAGAACTGTGGTCGGATAATTTTACTGTACAACTGGCACTTTATGCATGGTCGGCAATGTGTTGTTTCGGTCTGGCATTCTTTATTGCTATGCTAAACAGTGAATCGTCAATCGTTAATATGTCAAATAATTATAACTACGGCTGTAGTTATAATGAAATTAAAATTAAAGACCGCAAAGATTTGCTGTTATTTACTTTTTATTCATATGGCCTTATTTTTTGTTCGGGCGCTATGTTCATTTTATTGCCGTTTAAGATTGTCATATATATTGGCAATATTTTTGTTTGTACAATTCCGAAACATATTATTGATTATTTAATCGGTGATGAACCGGAAAAATCAGACAGTAAGTCCACTTTACAGGAATATAACGAATTCATTACCAGGAAATAATTATGCGTTGTAATAAATGTCCGTTTACAGATTATGACTCTCAAGAAGGATGCACAATTTGCGGCATTTTCGGATGGGACACCGATGATGAAAGATTCACTACTAACCGAAAAGGTGAAGACGGGTGTATCTTTAATCTTAGAACATTAAAAAAATATAATGCGGCAAATCATGCAGCACTTATGTCAGAAGGCCAAGGTAAACCAGATGCAGTTTGAAGATAAATCGGTCAGTTATTTTAATGCCAATACCGAAGAGGCGGTCTGTCCTTATTGCGGTGCGGTCCAGACGGATTCTTGGGAATTGTCCGATAATGACAAGATTGAATGTTGTCATTGTGAAAAGACATTCTATGTAGGCCGAGATGTGACAGTTACTTATACGACACATTGTATCGACGAAGACGGAAATATCGATTACGATGACAAGATGCTTGAACCCGAATGGAATAAGAAATGGGGAATACCTAAAAAGGTTGAATCAGATGCATAATGAACCCGAATATATTTTCGATTGGCAATATAAGTATACCATTAACTATAAGATTAAAGGTATTAGTAATCGAAAATTTTACGATGCAATTAAAAATGTCCAGAAAAAATATGGCTATGGCCAACCGTGCCCGCAAATGGTTTGTTTTGGAGTTAATCAGTGGATGTATTTTACTACGTTTTCTATAGACGTAGTTTTTCAAGAATGGGGACAGAATCGTAAAGGCCGTAACTGGCCGGTAACAATTCATCACATTAAACCCGTTATTGATGAATTTCTTGAAGCCGTAGATGGAGAGATTGTAAGTCATACATTAAAAGAACTACCGTTAGTATATAACGATATTTCTGATAAGCTGAAACTTCCGCTCGAGAAAAAAATTTACCCATAGGGGTTTACAAAAGAAAAATTATTTGCTATATTTACAACGTAAAAACAAAAACAACAAAAAATTTCTTATATATAATATAAAAGGTTTAAAAATGAAGACACTTAGTTTGACACTCCTCCTACTCAGTAGCCTGCTCCTCAGCTGGTTATTGCGTCGTAGTCTAGTGGGAACTAAGTAGTTCGATTTTTTAATCGTATGAAAGTTTATAAGGTTCCCACACAATGGGAGCCTTAATTTTTTATTTAGGAGTATGTTTGTAATGGCTAGCATAGTGGTTTCCAAGTCCACTGGTCTGGGTTCGAATCCTGGTACTCCTGCTATAGCGGTCTGTGATTGGAATTGGAATACAGCATCGGCTTAAACCCGGTGGCCGAGATAAACACGGATTGGGGGTTCGAGTCCCTTCAGACCGATAATATAACGGTATGTGATGGAATGTATACATGCGGGCTTGAGAGGTCCGTGCCCGAAAGGGATTGGGAGTGCGAGTCTCCCCGTACCGATAAAATAACGTCAGGTGGAGTAATTTTGGTAGCCTCGCGAGAATGAGAGTCTCGTGGTAGAAATACCGTGCGGGTTCGAGTCCCGCTCTGACGATAACCTTAGGTGGCGGAATTGGTATACGCAGCGGTCTCAAAAGCCGCGGCCGAAAGGCATGTGGGTTCGAGTCCCACCCTAAGGATAAAATTTTGGAAGCGTAGGCTAATAGGTAAGCCAGCACTTTGCTAAAGTGCCGTGGAGAAATCTGCTTGAAGGTTCGAGCCCTTCCGCTTCCGCTACAATTATCCGCTGGTGGTGGAATAGTTTATGGTAGACACAGAAGACTCAGACGCTTCCGCCTTAATGGCTTGTGGGTTCGATTCCCACCCAGCAGACTAAATGGCCGAGTGATGGAACTGGCGAGACAACGGTGCCTTAGAAGCATCGGTCCGAAAGGGCGTATGGGTTCGAATCCCATCTTGGCCACTATGATTAATTTTAAAGCTACAAGTATGACTTGATTCGTGTAGCTACGGAAACATAGGTATCGAGATAGTCCGTAATCATTCCGAACGCAGGCTTTCGAACAATGTCTTCCTTAGTCCAGCCGATTTTTCCGATTCTGGTAATTTGACATCCATAATCAGAATCCTTGAGTTCAAGCCCACACGTAAACATGAAACGTTCATTTACAAGAGCCTTGGCGTAATATCTGCCGCTCTTATATTGACCGACGCTGATAGTGCTTTTGCTGTTTACATCCGTCAACTTCTTGACGGTATTTACCAAAAATTCAAGATTCGCCGTAGCGGTCTTGTTTGTATTTGGAATATGAATTCCATCAATTAAAACATTCTTGTTAATCATAGTAATATAAGTATAGAAAATTTCCTATGTGTTGTCAATACTTTTTGGGCTTACAAAAAGATTGTTTTTTATTATATTACAAGTCATGGACATAGAAAAATACTTTGCCGAATATAAACCGTCTAAATATGAAAAAATGTCAGATACTGAACTGTGCCAGGAACTTGACAAGATTCGTAAACAGAGGAAAAAACTGGATGAAACTGAAAAAGAAATCCAGCGTATTCGTTCTGCAAGGTATCAACACAATAACTGGTTCAATGAAGAACTTAACTGCGGAGAACCACATATCTAATGTTCGAAAAGGAAAACACTTTACATTACAGTTATCTCGGTAATGAACCGTTTAGTCATATTCATTATATTGACATTTTGAAGATGCGTCCTATTAGAGATGACGATGAACCAAACGAAAAAGGTGGTAATAAGTTCTGGTTAACATTTTCCGTAAATTATGACGGGCACAATACTGACGGTTGTCTTGCTATCGGATGTAAGGGAAGTTACGTTATTTGGAACAACACAAAATACGAAACAGAAGATGACTTTAAAAAACTCTATCTGGAAATACAGAAACGAAACGTAGAAAATATTTTTGATGTATTAGGTTAATGATGGCTGATAATGTGAATGTGATACAATATGCTACGGGTTTGAACTTTATGGGTTTAAATCATGTTCAAATCAATTTTATTGAATTAAATGAACTAAAGGAACATAACGGTATTTTTACATTGGGCTATACTCGGTTTCATGTAGAAAATAAACCGGTTATTGAACATATTGTTATCGGTGCAGAAAATACTTATGTTATTTGGAATGGCATAAAGTATGAAACAAAAGAAGATTTTCAAAAGCTTTATTTAGAAATAGAAAAACGAAATATGGAAAAATTGTTAGATAACTTACCGTAATATAAGGGTTGACGCAAGTCAACTCTTTTTCTATATTGTGATTATGGCATACGAATTCAGAATTATTGAAACAACCATGGCTCCGGTCTATTTGAGTGAAATGAAATTTCATCGGAGAGATTATAAACCAAGCCGTAAGTTTTATATCGCACAATATAGAAAGACTAGCTGTTGGCTTTTAAGTTGGCTTTTAGCAACTGACTGGACCGATATTAAGTACAATGCTGAAGAATATGCTAATTGTAGTAATGTAAGTATTGCGCTTAAGCCGTACAAATATCCGTGTTTGTATGAAAAACGCGGTACGATTTTGCCTAGTTATGAAGCAGCCATGCAATTACTTGTGGCGTTCAAGAATAAAATTCATTATAACGGCGATACTAAGAAACCTTCTGATACGGTTGTGTATTATGAAGGTCGTAAGAAACCGGAAGACTTGAAAAGTGTAAAATCGCCGAATGAAATCATGGCTGAATATGACAGCTTGATTGGTAAGAAACGTCGATAATTGTCGGATATTTTTCGCTAAATAAAATTTACATCATTTGTAATTTTTTATATTTTACACATAAGGAAAAAATATGTGTAAATATTGCGAAAATTCTTCAGAATTTGAATTAGATAGTGACCGCGATCTTTTTGAAGGTCGTGGTTTAACTACTAAATTATTCATCGTCAATGAAGGCGAAGATTATTATCTTCAGCTCGTTAATGACCTTACTGGCGAAAAGATTAAGACTACAAAAATTCAAGTCTGTCCGGTCTGTTATCATGTACTCGGAACCAGCTATGTTCCAGAAAAACGTGACGAAGTATCTGAGTTCTTCAGTAATCTTTCTGATTGTACTTCGGAGAGCATAGTCGAAGAAGCATGGAAAAATATTCCTAAGTTCGAAGGCTGGTGTGGGTGCGGTTCACAACCTAATTATCCGTATTATCCGCATACTGGTTGTACATCTCAGACAGCTGTTGTATCTCCTCAACCGGATTATATAAACGAAGATCCATTATTGGGTTATTCTCGAAACAGTGCATTGGTTGATATGATAAATGCGACATATAGTGGTCTTGGAGAGATTGACCGTGAAGTGTTACAATAAGTATTTACAAAAAAGAAATTTTTTGTTATATTATGTAACATGAGTGAAAAAATTGCTGTTTATCCAGGTTCTTTCAATCCCGTTCACCCGGGACATCTTCATGTAATTCGTCAAGCCGCACAGGTATTTGACAGAGTTATTGTTCTTATTGCAGAAAATCCTGAAAAGTCATATCCTATTAATCCGGTTCTCCGTATGAAGTGGATTAGGGAAATGACTACAGGTTATGATTGGTCCGACAAGGTTTCTGTCCAGTATACGCCAGAAGCTCTTGTCGATTTTTGCTTTGAAAACAATATTAGTTATATTGTTCGTGGACTCCGTAATGGAACGGATCTTGAATTCGAAAAGACTCAGATGGAATATAACTATTGTCTTTCTGAAAGTCCCGCATCGCTCCAGTATGTATTCTTTACGACACCGGCACATTCTGAACATATGTCTTCTAGTGGCGTAAGACAGTTTGTCAAGTACGGAACTGCTGGAAAGCTCATTAATCTTTATTTCCTCAGCGGCTGGGGAAATTTCCCTGATACGGTAAAAGAAATTTACGACAGATACAAAGGAGTTTAGATGGCCAGATTTATTCTTATTACAGGAATGATGGGTTCAGGCAAGTCTGCCGTTTCTGAACTTTTGCGTAAGAAACATTATATCGTTATCGACAGCGATAGCGAGGTTAAGAAGCTTTACGAAGATCCTGAAATCTATCAGTTCATTGTTTCTCGTCTTGGCAAGGATTATCTTGACGAATACAATAAGATCGACCTGAAGAAAATGCGTATGGTCTTTGCTAGTCCTACGTTGTTTTCTGAAGAACTTATGAATCGTTTGCTTGTCAAGTTTACAAAAAGTGTTGATGATAAGTATTTGAACAGTAAGGAAGTTATCTTCATCGAAGCTGCGCTTACAACGGATATTCAGAAAGTAAGGGCAAGACTTAATATCTTTGATATGGTCATCGTTCATGCTTCTACTGATATTCGTCATAACCGTCTTATCAAGAGAACGGGCTATGCGGATATGTACATGCAGAATCTTGAAGCCCGTCAGTCGTTTGAAAATTTGAATTCTACCACTACGGGAATCAATGTTCCGACGCACCGAGTTTATCATTTGGAAAATAACGGAACTTTGGAAGAGCTGAATACTTCAGTTATTAAAGCCCTTCAGAATCTTGATATTACCCACGATGAAAAGTTTGCAACATATATTCGTTATTTGAAGGAATCACCGACCTATTGTCATGACAATGCTTGGTGTTATAGTTTCTTTAACTGCGGCGGTTGTAATAATTGCCCGTTCCCGTGTAAGAATATCGACAGGGATTACAAGAAACTAAACGAAAAGTTCATTGCCGACCAGAAGAAGGCTAATTCTCCTGAAAAGAAATGGCATGAATATATCGATGCTTGGGCTGACGAATATAATCAGGCTCAAAAAGAAACCAAGGAATTTTACATTACGAGAAGCGCCCGATGACTAAAAAAGATGAATTCGCAATCAACTGGATGACTAATCCAGAAAAAGATGTCGTCAAGGAACCTGAAATAGTTGAAAAGAAGGTTTCTGAAAAAATTAAGAAGAAATTAAAAGAAGAGGAAGAACAGAAAAAACGTGATGCTGAAATCAAAGCGAAAGAAAAGGAACGGCTCGCCAAGAATACGCCGGTTTCTGGTCTTAGCTTCGCCAATGTTAGAAACATTGGTCAGGAACGTGTTGACGAACGTGCACGTAAGGAACGCGAAGCGCATGACGAAGGTGAACGCCGTAAGGCTAAGGCAATCGCGGAAGAACCCGTTTCTGCTGGTTTGTTAGTCAACAGTACAAAGCTTAAATCTGTTGTTGAGGAAAATATCGGTAAATATAACGTTGAAGTTAGACTAGAACCGACTAAATGCAGACGTGACCATAATCTTATCCAATCTGATGGTTATTCTAAGGTAACGATGTATCTGTTTTCTGACGGTTGGAATTCTGATTTTGGAGTCTGGAGCGTTCCGCGCGTGGCAGAATATGCAAAGACATCTCTGGATAATTCCGGATTTAAAACAAGTGAAGTTGAAACACTTGATTCGATGCATAAAACCGTATATTCGTTCAAGATTGATTTAACCTCTATGTTTAAGGCGAAGTAATATGGCTTCAATATCTGACATTATCGAATGTATGAAAGAAATGCATTGGACAAATAAAACGCCCAAGCATATGGAAGAACGATTTTACGAGGAAACAAAAGAACGACTTGTAAATCTTATATTGGAAGGCGTCAAGATACGGTTGCCTGAATATGCGGTATATTTTAATCCGAACGGTCAACAAAATAAACGCGCTTGTAAAGTTAGGGTCATGTATGACCTTAATACTTGTAATAGACAGCGGATTAAACGTTGTCTAGCTACACAAAAACTGGCCTGTGAAGGTTTGACTAAGGATATAACTATAAAGTATATGAATGCTTTAATGTCAAAATATCGTTTAGAACATAAAGATGAATATAAAGAACGTGCAGATGATTATTATGAGGTGTAATCATGACAGAACTTGAAGAAACACGAAAGTTAATTGACGCAATCGATAAGGATCTTTGTCATTGGCTTGATTTCAGGTTATCATTAGCTGAAAAAGTCAGAACACTAAAGACAATGGTCGAAGATACCCGTCGTGAAGAAGAAATTTTGAAGAAGATTGAATATTCTAATGAATATCAGAATAAGAACGCGCTGATGGCAATCTATCAGACGATTTTTGACGAAATGAAGAAGATTCAGTCCAAGGAAATCAATCGTTCCGAATATTATGTGAAGTATAGCGGAAAAAATAAAAATAACGGTGCTCCTCCGTTCTATGCCGTTAAGTATTTCGACGACGAAGCTTCAGCCATAGCCGGAATGCATAAGCTTATCGATAGTGATGCAAATATTGACCAGGCAGCGGTAGTCGACTGTCACAATAGAATCATTCAATCTTATACAAGAGGATATTAATATGAGTACAGAGAAAGGTATCGATGACCTTGTTGCGGATCCTCGTTACCAGGCGGTCGAAAAACGAGTTCAGGAAACAAAGCTTCAGCAGATGATGTGTTTTGATAACGACACACTTTTTAAGGATTACTGGAAAGGCTGTCCGAAGAGGCTTAAAGATTATATTATGTACTATGATACGGAAAATGACTATTATGAATCTGCTACGTCATTCTGCGAAGGATTTCTAATGAAAAACGGCGACGTTACCGAGAAGTTCTACGAATCGATGATGACTTGGCTGTCAAATCTGAAAATCGTGTGTTATTGGCCAGAAAGGTAAAATTAGTAGATTAAATAAAGGGGTTGACAAAACCCCTATTTTTTATTATATTGTACCTATATGAGATATTCTGACGAGACAATCCTTAGCAATATCTGTGACCTCATGGACAGAGCTAAGATTCCGCATAACTGTAACGGAGATAACCTTATCGAAATCAATAAGGAATACAGAATAGAAATCGATAAATCTACTACTCCGTGGCGTTGCACGTTGATGAAAAACGGTGAAAAGGTTTATTCCGCTAATCCGACAGGAATCGTTTTGGCTACTAAGGCAGTTTTAGTTCTCGCAAAGAAGAAAGAAAATGTTTGATAGACTTGAAGAAAATGAATACGGCCAGTTTGTTGAATGGCTCCGCATAAAGTGTAAACGTCCGAAGGGCGATTGGGAGAATGCAATCGCTATGATTTGGAATAAGGATGGCGGAAAGCGTATCAACAAGTGTATCGATATGTTCTTGAAGGAAAAGAAGTTTAAATGATTGTACGAATGAATCACTTGGCCGATCAGGAATATGACGTAGAAATCGAGAATCTTCGTCTTGTTCCCCGTATCGAAGGACCCTGGTTTGAAAATGTATTTATGTGCGATATGTTTAGAATTAAATACGAAGATACTTCTGTAAAGCTTCGTAGCGATTGGTCGGACGTTATCAATCACATAAAGCCGGATAACTGGATTACGTTCTTTAACATGCAGATGAAAAACGAAAAGGGAAATCCTATTTCTATTACGTTTGCTGTAACACCGATTAAGGTCAAGAAAGATTACATGTACTTTAATGTTAAACGTTGGGCAATTTTTGACCCGGTAAAGTCCAGACAGGAAATTATGGAAGAGGATGATGAGTAATTATGTCAATGGTTATTCCTAATGCATATCTTTTTAAGAAGAATGCCGATTTTAATGATCTTAACAAGTGTATTGCAGAACTTGTAGACCTTAAGAAGAAATACCATGAATGGTTGCTTAAGGAATTTGCTGAACATGATTATATGAATAAGGATATTTGTCCTATGGGCGATTATAAGACTGACTGGAATCGTATTCGTTCATTCGGCAAGATGTTAAAGAAACGTTCTGAAACAGCAGAACGTGCAGTTGGTTTCGATTTGAGTTTTAATGCTACGATTTATTGTCGACAGGTAAACGGCGTAAACTTTATTGTCGTTCAGTTCTTTCCCGGGATGCATGCCAGCCAGTTTTTAAGGACTAAGCCGATTAACTGGCCAGAATATTGGTACACCAACCAGTGTACTGACGGGTGCGAGGATATTCCGGATTATCCTGAACGCGAAGAATTTTGGGAAGGACTTTTTGAAAAGTCTGGTATTCCGTCTGAAAACGGGTTTAATTTTGAATTGATTCCGATGGCTGATTGGGATTTCATGGAATTAGCCCATGACATTTATGATGTAATTAAAGAAAAACAGGAAAAGGAGTCCAAAAATGCTAAGCAAAAATGATGTTGATAAGACACTTGAAGACTACGATAAGCTCGTAGATCGTGCACAACAGGTGTATAATCGTCTTTATACTGAACTTTATAAAAAGCATGCTGTTCCAGGATTCTCCGATTGGTCTTGTGGTCAGCTTTTCAAAGGACGTGATTATTATAATATGCATGTTCGTCAAACCGATCGCAAGCCAGATTATATAGATTTTGGTACTGACGATACCGATAGGGATGGCGATTATATTGGTTATACTGAATTTAAAAAGGAATTCCTTTACGATGACGAAGCATTGACCAAGTATATCAAGGAAGAAGACGAAAAATATGAAGAACGAGCTCGTCGTCAACGTGAACGTGCTGCGAAAGAACGTCAACTCACGAAGGAAAGGCTAGAAGCGAAGGAACGCGCTGAATACGAAAGATTAAAAGCAAAATACGGAGACAAGTAATGAAAAATCTTCTTACCGGAAAAGAAAAGTTTTTGTGGGTTTTTTGGGATCATAAGTCTGCAATAAATCATTCGCTCGAACGATTCGAACAGGAATTCAAGGCTATTGACCCAGTAATCTATGCACAACTGAAAGAAAAGTATAATCTTCATTTTGAAACTGCTAATATCTGGCCGGAGAATTATAAGAAGCTTGGATTTGTGGTTAAAATCTGCTACAATAAGCAGAAGTTTAAGTTTATTTCACAAGTTGAAGAATTCAAGATTCAGCGATTTTCTACATATTGCGATTTCGAAGGTTATTACTTGGATATGGTTTTCCAGAGTACAATGTATAATTCCCTTCAGGAACTTTTCGATGCGGTTGTAAAGACCAAACATGATTTTGACGAACGAATTTCGATGTATGAAGCAAATGCTGAAAAGTACATTAAGTATATGGATGCAGGCTTCATGTTTAACGATATTCTTGACCCGAATCGTGACGGTAATGCTGAGGTTTACTTGTATGTAAATGAAGTCGACAAGTATCTTGGCATGCTTCCGGCAGATGCGGAAAAGGACGATTACAAGAAGTTCGTTATCGAAACTTTCAAGGAAAACTTCACGGATGAAGGCGTTACTGTTAATTACGACTCTGGCTGCTGGGTAATTACATACGAACAATGGCTTGTTATCCGTGACGAACGTGCAAAAGAAAAGAAAGAACTGGAAGAGAAGAACAAGCAGTATAAAAAGCTTCTCGACGCTATAAATAAATAACATGAAATTTGATACTGACTGGCATACATTCAAAGATTCTAGCCCATGGGATAATCAAGACCAATGGGATAAGTCTTGGTGTATTCTGGTCAATATTAAATTATATCCTTGGAATAAAGATGATCCTTACGAGATAGTCAACGCGAAGATTGTCTTTGATAAGGAACATAATTGTTGGGATTGGGCGAAGCCAGTAAAAGACAACGATTTCGACGTAGATTGTGACCATCATGTATATGATGCTGGATGGTGGAGGTTCGTAGAGGAAGAACTATGAAGAACAGACAAAAAGACAGATATGAGAAGAAGCTCCTCCGTTTTATGAAAGAGCATGATAACCTTTGGGAAAAGTCTAAAGATTCTAATGGTTTTGTCAATGTGGAAAAATGGCGACAGCTTTCGGATGATTTAGAAAAACAGTACGGTATGACCGAGGCTGACCGCCAGCGTGCTTATTCTTTGCACAGACACCACTCTGACAGGCATTATTGGCATGATACGCAGTTCTATAAGGGCGAGCAAAAACAAAAGGCCTACGACCGCGCAGAACGCAACGGTTCACGTGCCCAATATTCGGATGAAACTTTAGAAGCCTTTGATAAGGCTGAACAGGATTGGATTTTAGATGTCTTCGACTGGCAATAAAGAACCTACATGGTCAGAATGGTTGGATTGGGGCCAGGATGACCTTTACGATACAATCTATCATGAAGTTCCAGGTAGTAACTGGAGCGACGTTGAAATAGAATTTGAATATGAAGACGGTCATACAAGTAAGGCTTATATGGTTCCATGTGAAGAATGTACCACCGACTATGATGATTGTTGGAAATCATATGATTTACAGGATGAAAATTACAAATGGCCGTGTGATACAAAAGGTGTCAAAAGATGGCGTTATTTAAATGATTGGGAATAAACTATGATTGATTTCACTAAAAACGATTTCGCAGTAAATAATTTTTGTAAAAACATCGTAACTTGGAAACGCATCGCGGAAGAAGCCAAGGGTAACGAAGACAAGATGGCAATTTTCGCGCTTCCAGAACCGATAATCCGCGAATATAAAAAACCTGGTTCTGATGGCGGTGAAGTTATCAAAATGAAGTTTACGGCTATGACTATGCTTAAGCTTCCTAGCGGCCAGCAGATTTCTATCTTGGTTCGTTTTGACGAAAACGGTAAGCCTTTATTTGGCGTTTCCGAAGACATTATGAAATTGTTTGTTGAAGAACGTAAACCAGAAGAATCTAATGGAAATTAAAAAAGAAATTGTCCAACAGCTTCATAAAGAAACCGGTGACGGAATGTTAGTCTGTAAGGCTGCATTGCGTCATTTTGACGGTGATTTTGCTAGAGCCAAGAGATCCTTGGAAAAACATCAGTGGCAACGACCCTTGTGCGGTGTCGTTTGTCTTGATTCTGATATTGATATTGATAGAATCAGATATACTGGTGGTGACGATTTCGACCAGTTTGACTTTGATTTCTGGCATAATAAATTCTTCAAACGAGAAGAAGTATACCTGAAAGCGGACGGGACTATCGATTATGATAAATCCGGCTGGCAGAAACGTATTGCTGATATTCGAGAAGCCGAAGCTATCGAAGCTGAACGTAGACGTTTAATTGACGAGGAAATTGCGGCATGGAAGATTCCTACTGTTGCCGATATTATTATGTCGAGCGTAAAACAGTTCAAGGATAAAGTTAAATTCCGTGACCAGTATTTTATCTATAAGTTTACCAAGAAATATCTGGAAGAAGCGGGAATGAAATATAGTTCTTATTATCATAAGGGCGATAAAGACTTTTCCTGGTTGAAATTTCCTATGGAAGACTATATGAAATGGAATAAGATAGATTTTGACGGTTCTAAATATACGTTTAATGGAAAATCTGTCTTATTAAAAGAACTGTTGAAGAAGGTCTAATGTATACTGGATATTTTGCAAAGTTAAAAACTTATGAAAAAGCCGGACTAGTTCCGGTTTCTATTGCTTTAAAGGCACCAGACTGGTATAAAGGCCTTGAATATAAGGATCTTGCGCCGAACTGGGATATTTTGAGCAATTGGAAGAACGGCGAGCACAAAGGTGACGTAGAATATTACAAGGAGCAGTTTCAGAAACAGATTCTTGATAAACGTAGTATTACTACTGTTGTATGGAATTTACTGGAATTGACAAAGGTATCGCCGGATAAGATTATACTTCTGTGTTATGAAAAACCGGAAGATTTTTGCCATAGGCATTTGGTCGCAGACTGGATAACTGAATATTCTATGTTTTTATCCTATTGTATAATAGGCAAGGTAGAAGAATATCCAGGAAAACCTGTTGTACTTACAGATGAAGACATTCAAAAACTTAAGGAGCTAGGATATGAAGGCGTCGTTCCCTTATGAAGAAATCGTAGATAACGGTTTACGTATTTACAAGAAAAATCTGTATGGAAATGAAGGATTAGACAGTATGGATAATCCTTATAAGCGTTGCTGGCACTGTAATAAGTGGAAACCAGCAAAAGAGTTTTCACCAGTCGTATTACTTTCATATCCGGCACAATATGAATGCCTTGAATGTAATAAAGAATATCAGGTCGTTCCTAAAGAAATTCCAGCAGAAACTCTTGGTCCGGTCAAACTATATGACGATAAAAATCTATCTTTATCATCAGTAACACTTTCATACAAGGCTAAGATAAATCAGTCCAATACCGGCGTGGTTTATTGCCCACATAAGATAGATGAAGAAAATAAGTAAGAATTATATCGCAAGCAAGTATAGAGATAAAAAGGAAGTCGACATTGAGGATGTTCGACTTCTTATTGATGTATATCAACGCCGGATTAAACGTCTGAAGTTTCTTTTGAACGATTATAAAAAGAAGTCAAATGAAAGATATTGGAAACTCATGCATAATGCATGGTGTAGTGAATCATACACGATGAGATTCATAGAATGTTTTAAGAACAAACTGGAAGAACTTAACGAATCTGACTGGAAAGAATTGGAAGACTATATAAAAGAACATTCGGTTAATAAGAGGTGAATATGAAATTTAAAGTAACTGCAGACGTTCAGGTAACATGCGATAAATGTAATCATGCTTTTACATTATTGGCTGGTAGTTTTATCCATGACGCATGGGTATGTGAGAAGCGTTCCATGGGTAATGAATATGAACATGTTATCGGTAGAACCGGAGAATGCCCGAAATGTAAGGCTTCTTATATTGTAAACGTAACTGCCTATGAATATCCGAAAGACTGTATTAACTATAAAACAGAAGAAGTTAAGGGAGTAACGATTCGTAGTCCTTATAGTATTCCATACGAACAGGTTTAAATGATTGACGATAAATTGACAGAACGTGTACAGTCTAAGATTCTTAGTGCAAGATATGATATGTATCTTTGGGCTTGGATTAAAGGCGACGAATGGCTCAAGCAAGAGAATGAAAAATTGGTTGCTGACGGTAAGCAGGCAATGTATGCTACCGTCGAAGAATATTATAAGTATTATCTAAAGTATTGGTGTACAGGAAAGGCCTGATATGAAAATTTCCGAACTTATTGAGTTTTTGAATGAACAAAAAGACCAGCACGGTGACATCGAAGTTTGGTGTTATAATTATATCGATGATGACCAAGGTTTTATAAAGTGTCCGCTCAATAAAGAAAATTTTTATAATGATAAAGATTTTTATCTGGCTGAAGACGGTTGTCATTATGATATAGCCGGCGGTAAAAAAGATATGTTAGTAATTGATAGGTAATTATGGATAGAAAACGATTATATCATGATAATTTTGTAGAATTGATGTTGGAAGGCGATACCTATGTCGTCGTTAAAAAACAGCCGAAAGTTAAAGTAAAACATCGTTCAATAAAAGAAGACGTTAAGTTAATACAGTCTACTGATACAGTTAAGACATTCTTGCCTCGTTTTAATATGGTACATTCTGTATTTAATTGTCCATCGGTAAATGGTACTCTGATATTCTTTACTACGGATGGAGACCCGTTAAGATATTGCTGTGGTAAACATGAATTATTTTCCAGAGATTTCGAAGAACTCGTAAATATCGCATCAAAAGAATATAATGCAGAATCTTGGATATACGGAATGGCTTATCGTGATTATGCTCCGGAAACTGGTTATATTTTGCTGCTTAAGAAAAAGGAATCTTTGAATATGAAAAAAGATGATTTTGCTTATCATCTAGCAGTTAAAACAGATAATCCAAAAATAACATTCCATTATTTCCGTCCGTTGAAATGTAAAGATTCTTATGGTGAGTATATTGATTACGATGTGTTAGAATCTAAGTTTTGTAAAAAATATAAAGTTAATCAAAATAACTTAATCCGATTAGAAACTAATTGTGGTTATAATGGTGATTATGCTTATCTTGAATTAAAAAGCTGGAAAATAGTTCCGGGAAGTGCATATAGCAAGAGTTAAAATTTTTATATTGTAGTTATGTTTGGACAGTATTACACAGACGAAGAAACTAAAGATTTGCCGACTCTGTTTGTATCAATATTTATCGGTAAAGGTCAGAAGTATCGTATCAAGGTACCCGATATTATGGACGACATGAGTAATCCGCTATACATGGTTGCTATTGCCACCCATGATATGTATCGTAATTCTGGCGTTGTGTTTGCTCCGTATATTCATGTAATATTGTCAAAACCGGTTGACCATATAGACCTTACAGTTACTGTACAAAAAGGAGAATTATCCTGTGATTCTAACACCTAGGGTACAAGCTAAGTTTACTTTAGAAAGCCCGGATGACATGTCGCATCTTACGCCAGTACAGATGGCCCAGATAGAGCGTGATATGGAAGTTGAAATTATGAAGGGCGTTTGGGACATGCGTAAGAAATTCATGGTAGATATAGTAAATAAGCATGCTGGTGATTTGATAAATGTTGGTACTATACATCAGATAGCTCTGGAAATTGCAGCTGTTATGAGTGCTAATTATATCGGACATGTAAAGAACGAAATGGATGCTATCTATTGTTTCTTGGCGAATATTTTTAGCGATATAGTTGTTTGTCCGATGAGCTGGACTTCTTACGATAGTACGGAAGCTCTTAAGTCTTATATAGGTCCATACTGGGAAGTTGATATTAAAATTAGTTAAAAGGGAAAAATATGAATAATGAATCTATGAAAGTTTTTGGTCAGTTGGCTAATATGCCGAATATTGCGAAGAATTATCTTTTCAGAATTCGTTTCTGGTCATATAAGGATGAAAAGTATGACCATGAATTGATGTTAAGGGCAAAGAGAATTATTAATGAATCTTATATTACTTTTGACGAATTCGAAGATTTCTATGTCTCTAAGTTGTTCGACGGACAAAAGGAGCCGTTAAGGTATAAGATTTTTATTGACCTCTTTGACGATAAGTTACAAGAATGTAAGCATACTAAAGAATTTACGGCCGATCTTGAAATACAACCTATTGCTGAGTTAGACCAAGAAGCTAGTGTAAAGTTACGTCGTACAGTTAAACTCACTAAGGTATAATTTATGTCTGATTTGGAAAAATTAACAGATGCTCTTGAATCTCGGGGTTTTTATTATACAATGAATACTCCAATCAATGCTCCGAAAGACTCTATAACCAATCTTATGGTTTCTATTAAATTTAATAAACATTCTAAGATTGTTTTCTATTTTAAAAATGAAACATTCGTCATTGGTGCACCGGATTATAGAAACATAAATGATAGTTGTTTAATTTTCCGAGATTTGGATGAAATGCTTAATGACTTTGTTGTGAATATATATCCAGACCGTTCAGTTACTCCTGGAAGTATTTGGAAACATTTTAAGGGAACTACAGCGAAGGTCATTACCATTTGTCATCATTCTGAAACCGGTGAAGAACTTGTAGTTTATGAATGCTCTGGAAATTCTGGCAAAACTAATCATACAGACGGTATCTATGCAAGGCCGATAGATATGTTTTTGTCAGAAGTTGACCATGAAAAATATCCGGATGTAAAACAGAAATACCGTTTAATAAAGGTAAGCGATGGAGAATGATACGATAAATTATCGAATCCAGATGACTAATGATGCTGTATTCCATGTTATTATCAGTATTTGTAAGGATAAGGAACTATGGTCACGGTTCACTACGAAGCCCTGGTGCGAAACCAGTGCTGTAGCCAGTGTGTTTTCTTGTGATTTTTCTATTTGCGATAAGGTGAATGCCGATATGAAACTTGCTGCCAAGGAATTGAATGTATTTTCGTCTGAAGGCGGTCTAATTGAGGCACATCATTTAATTAAACAGAAATTGAAGGATATTTGCGGATGTGATGTCCTTTTTGATACAGACTATTAAAGGAGAAATTTATATGTGTCAATTTTGTGAATGGCTACACAGTATTGTAGATAGAGAAAATTTGAAGGTTCTTGACCCGGAACGAAAGAATAATCGAGCATTTTGTTCTGGTTATAGTATTGATTATCGCAAGAACATTGGTCCTGATACTATTTTCATGGGCGGCGAGCTCATTATTGAAAATAACCAGTTGATACTTTTTGGAAATGACTGGGAAGAATGTGCCGTTAAACTCAACTATTGTCCTGAATGTTCGACACCGTTGGATTGGGCCAAGAATAAGCTTATGTCGATTGCACAAAAGACTGTTAATCCGGAAGTTCTGGCTGACGATTATATTTTGAAGAAGACAACGGAGTTCTTTTTGCAAAAGGCAGAACATAAAAAAATTACTTGCGAACCGATTGACAGCGAAACTGATGTCAATAGTTTCCAGTGTGGCGATTATACTGTTGATATTAACATGATTGGTCAGCTTTTCATTTATGACAACATGGGTAAGGAAATGTATTCCGGCTATAATCATGACGAAGCAATGAAGGTCTTGAAAAATGAAACGTAGGGTATCTTTTAAAAATAATTTGAATTTTGTGCATATGATGGCTGCAAAAGATTTGGATGCTTATAAGAAACTGAATGTTGTAGCTTCTATATTCATGTTGAATTCCAATGATGTGGATAAGCTCGATGACCTTCCGAATATTCTGAAGCATTATATATCGTATGATCCAAACGACACCGAAAAAGATGCTCTCGACGCATTGACAGACAAGATTCAGGGTTTTATCAACGAAGAAATATTTTCAAGCATGGACTACTGATTATGATTGAACGAGAATATTGGAAATTGTATTACGAGAATCAAGAACTTTACGATAAGCTGAGCACGACGAACGAGTTTGTCAAACAGTTCTTGGACCTCATTCGTGATAATAAGATACAGTTGACTATTCCAGAATTAGGCCTTAATCTTGCGACTGATTGCGGTCCGTATGATACAGATGAAGAGTTTTTGAAAGAAATCCTAAATGTGTATCATAATTTGACAAATACTTAAAAAATCGGCTATTATTCATCTCAGTGACTAATAGCCTTTATTATTTTTACTATATTATTAACTATGAAATACTTATACTCAACAGAAGAAGCAGACGGTACTTATAAAATCGAAGTATCTCATAAGGGTGCGTCGTTTTATTGCTATCTGGATAAATACGATAATTTTATCAAGATTCAACCGACGCCACGTTATCCGTATGATATTATGAGTATTTACAACCTAGCTATCAAGAATAAGAACAGAACTATTATTGACGAGTGCGAAGACCTCATCAAGAAAATTAAAGGAATTGACTTATGAATTTTCATGAATTTTATACGAAGATTAAGGAACTTGGCCTGACTGTTATGGTTTCCCGTTCATCTCAAAAGTATAACGGTGTGTCATATCTTGCGCCAGTTACAATTAGAATTATCAATGACTATAAGGTTACTTTAACTACACCTCCAGTGTCTTTACTTATTATTGCGCAGACTAAAGATATGATAGATTCTAATTCTATTGATCATTCTGTTACAAGTTTCGAAGGTATCGGTGAAATGGTTGATTTACCAAAAAATTGGAATTATACATATCTTTTAACATCCAAGGATTATCCGTATAAACCGGTATATCTTTTTGATGATTATACTGACATTTATAATGCTATCGCAGAAGGATTAAAAGTATGAGAAAAGAAATTAAGATAGAAATGGTATTTCGTGATTTTCTTCCAGAAGATGTAGAAACTATCGGATTATATAAGAAGATTCTTGTAAAGACAACCGATGGCGAATACTTTATCGGTTCCTTGATTAAGAACCATATCGGTACTGTATTCTTCAACAGCGGTAGTTTCAATTATTCTATGAAAGAAATCGCATTATGGGCTTTTATGCCGACGGTAGCATAATGAAAAAATTATATTTAGTTAAGAATGGCTATGAGACAGGATGAAAAGAAAAAGAAGGGTAAAATATGTCAATAGAAGATATTAAAGCGAAAGGCTTAAAAGCATGGTATGTTAAAGATAAAAAATCTGGAAAATACGTTTCTGTTAAATATGACGGTAGTTATGAATTTGTAGACGAACCGTATATATTCTGTATGAGTTTAGAATGTTTACGTAATAGATTAACAAAACCGTATTTTTCTTATTATAGTAGAGAAGATGGGAAAATAATTACTAATATAATAGCAACGCCGATAATAAATGATATAGAAATTATAGAAGCCTAATTATGAGCGCAAATACTGAACTGTTAAACCATATTATCGATAATACATTAGTAAAAGACGTAAAATCGCCAGTTTATCGACCGATTTGCATTGCGTTATTGGCCAGAACCAGTCAAGCTTGTAAAAATATAAGCTTTTCTAAAGATATAACCCATGCGACAACAAATACATTTAAAATCGATTTTTCTGACGCATATAAGTTGTCTATCGATGAAACTATGCCTGAAATTGTCTCGATATTGACTAAAACATTGATTGATTTTTTCAAGGATAAGAAAGCGACTATACATTTCTGCTATTTTACGTTTTTCGATATTAACAAGAAACAATGTACCCTCAGAGTGGATTATACAGAAAATGCCTGATATGACAGAAGAAGAAGTTGTTAAATTATTTGTAAAATATGTCAAGGAACAGAAGATAACTGTATATGCTGACTCCGAGACAAAAACACTCCATGTTTTCAAAACACCTGAAAATGCACCATGGAAGAAAAAGTATGAACTTGAAAGAAGCTGAAATTTAAGAGGGCTTAGTGAAGAATGAAACTAAATTTATATTTAGTTACAAATCATAAAACTGCCACAAAGAGAAATCCAAATGGCGGAAGTGACGTATCTATAAAAAATATAGAACATATTAAAGTATTTAGAGATATTGACAGAGCTAAAAATGTAATTAAGGAATGGTATAATTCTTGGCCAAAGACTGGCTATTTTGAAAGCGACGGATATGAGGTAACAAAGAAAGAAATTTTATGTGACGGCAAAATAGCTACTGTTTGTTATAATGTATTCGGATGCGGCAGTGTCGTTGACCAATATTTACTGGAGGAAATCGAATATGACGATTGATGAATTTAAAGAACTTTGCAAGAGCTATTTGCCGGAATGTCATTTCAAGGATAACGGTACTTGCGGTATATGTTGTTATAACCATGGCGACGATATTTATTCTATCGTTGTAGCCTTGCTTCCAGATGGTCGTTATGCTGTTTATGACCAGTGGCGAGATATTACGATTACGAAAGATATAGACTATATGAAGAATTGGCTTAAACACAAACAAGGATAGTATGAAAATATACGTCGTAACTGCAGAAGTTAGCTATATACGTTGTGATACTCCACGAGACGAATCTGAACGTAAAGGTACACATATCCAAGGCGGTTTTAAGACAGTAGAAGAAGCCGAAAAGTGTATTCAGGACAAGATTGATGAAGTAGCGAAGCTATGTGAGACTGAACCCATGTATCATCATGATTTTACCAGATATACGCATGGTTGTCACTGGTTAGATACGTTCGCGACAAAATCTAGCGATTGGTGTGTCATGGAACGTGTTTCGGCTCATTTTGAAATTGAAGATATAGAAGTTCCAGGGTTGTAATTATGATTGAATATAGAGAAGAACCTACAGAAGAAAACCAGTATTCTATGGGTCGTTCACAAATGAGTGAACGTGAAATCTGGGATGTCGAAGATAACGGCGGATTCAAGAAAGTCATCATATCCGGTAATGTTACTAACCTTCAAGAGTATAGAAAAGACTCGGTATCGCTCGCTATCGAGGAATATCGTGAAAGACGGATGGACTGTGGCCAGGCTGTTGTTGTATTTGCGTTGGGTCCCGATTTTGAACTTGACATTAATAAAATTTACGGTAAGGTGACTAAGATTGAACCATGCACCGATAATACATACGATGTTGAAATTACGCTGTTAGATACTCCTTCCGGTAATACTATTTGGAATCTCGTAAAGGGTTGTGACTTATATAACCTTGATATTGTAGCCGACGGATTATGCTTGAATTTGCCCACAGGTAAGAGATTTACAAACTTGTTGAATTTTAAGATAGAGGTTATATGATGCGACATGTAGCAAATTTTTTGGATCCTTATTGTGAAGCCAGACTCATGGAAGAAATTGTTAAGGAAGGTAAAGGCGATATTGAAATTCGTGAAGACGAAAACGACCATTCGCCGATTGTCTTTAGTAAGAAGTTGAATAGGGGTATTAGTCTGGAAAGCTTATGTGCTGTGTTTCCTTATGATTGTATTGCTGAAAAAGTAGTAGAAACTTTTGAGGCTGCTATTACGGCTGAAGCGGCTTTGGATGATATGGATAACGTATTAGATGATTTAAAAGGAATTTCTAATGACTCTAAATTATATAGTTAACCTCAATGTAGGTAATGATGTATATGAGGAAGTACATGTTCATGTAGAATGTAATTCCTTTGAAGAAGGCATCGAAAAAATTAAAAAGTCATATAAAGATTATGACATAGCGAATATTATTAACCTTTACCCAGAAGCAACAACTGATGGAGAATCCTGGTGAGCTGTTCTGAATATTTAATGTTACCGGAAAATACACATAATATGACTTATTATGTAAAGGTATATTATTATTTTAAAAATGAAAAGAAATATGGATATACCAAGAATTTCTATCCTGGTAAATGTAAATTATCTTTTGAAAAAGGCGCACTTCATAGTGGGTGTAAAACGGGCAAAAGATTACGCAGAAGAAAACCCGGGTTTTTTAATCCGTTTAATAAAAATTTTCTATCTTATGAATATCAAGAATGCGAAGAACATTATTCATGGATTGCAGACTGTATTATGTTAAGAGGAGAACATCCGTTAATACCGTCAGAAGCCTGGTCCAAAAATATGGAAATTGCTTCTTTTAAAGAGTTTACTCATGATATAATTAAAGGTGAAGAAAAATATCCATTGTATACACTTGTTATTAATGGTAAGGAATATGACCGGGATATGCTGAAAAAGAATATAGACCGTTTTAATGCTATTCTTGAAAATGGATATATTCAGAATTGTCTTAACGTTTTAGATTAATGGCGATATTTTATAAAGGAAGATAAACAATGTTGTTTTTAATCAATTTTTCTTTAATAATGACATCGATATTACTTTTTATATATGGAATCGTCGGATTAGACGGGCCTGCAGAAAAAGAAGCTGAACTTTGTATGAAGATAAGTCCTGTTTTTTGCGTAATTGCGTTAATCATAACAATAATTTTTAAATATATTATATAAGTAGAATAATGATTATAGAAGAATACAAATTTACTTGGAAATCGTTCGAAGAAGAAATACCAAAATCACATAAAATTATTTTGGTTCGTTCTTCTAAAGAAACCATAAAAGATGCTCAGTGGGCTTTTATATCTGACGATAAGAAAATGATATATGCCCATGATATGAAATGGTTTCGCTATGTTTCGAGATGTAAGAAATGGCTTTGGTGTTATGATAAAAGTATAGAACTTATTAAATAGAGGAAATTTTATGGCTACTAGATACGTAACTTTTAAAAGATTTACAACAGAAACAGGTACACCGATGATTCAGTTCCTCGGTATTACAACTTATAAGCCTTGTTGGGTTCAGTCAGTTCCAGAAGATTATATTCCTGTAACTCCGCTTATCAAGGATGAAGCTGAAATAATTACGGTTAATCTTGAAAATCCACCACTTGAAAATTTGGAT
>Ga0247610_10001771_pt1 | contig 26066 bp, 52 predicted proteins | sample 174DNAGHGhighgp2_FD_193483 | JGI IMG/M metagenome (GOLD analysis project Ga0247610, IMG submission 193483) | Sheep rumen microbial communities from Palmerston North, Manawatu-Wanganui, New Zealand - 1742 DNA GHGhigh gp2 | ecosystem: Host-associated > Mammals > Digestive system > Stomach > Rumen...
ATTGTTATGGACTTACAATACATTTAGACCTAAAATCCCAACAGCACCAACAGAGAAATCATTAGATGTTTAGATAAAAATTACTGATACATATATCCATAATCATTATCTTAAAATTCCTTGGTGCTAGGATGGAAAAATATATAGCGATAGACTATGGGGCAATGTTGCGAATTTCCAGAGTAAATTATCATATGTGCTAGAATAGGGTATCGCTCGTGGCAGAGGCGTTGATTGGATGATGGATGAATGGCGCAAACTTACCAAGACTGCGGGTTATGAAGTGGCAAGGCTACTGAAAACAGAAACAATGGCTATGTGGAGTGAAGCAACAAAGGAAGCATATTTAGATATGGGAATTGAGTATGTAGAAATAATTAACCCAGAGCCTTGTGATGAAGTTTGTAGCGATTATGTTGGCGAGATTATCCCATTAGAAGAAGCAATCATTGGGGATGAATTGCCGCCTTATCATCCTAATTGTGTATGCGATTTCCACGCTTGGCGCGAAGATGTAAGCGCTGATGAATACGCGGCTTACAAAGAAGAATACGATGAAGAGGACTGAAAATTTTTAGGACAATTTTGTTTCACCGATTTGTTCTAATTTTCATTCCTATTGGACGAAAAAATGTAGTTCATTTTTAAAAAAAATTAAATTAATATAGAAAAGGTAGAACTCATAGGAGGGCTACCGAGGAGGTTTTTATTATGGCAGAAGAATTAAATAAGGGTTCAGTTGTTGAAACATCAACTGCGGAGAACGCAGGGGATAACGCACCGAAAACTTATACGGAAGAAGAAGTCCAGGCTCTCTTACAACAAGAGGGAGACCGCCGAGTTTCAAGTGCGTAGAAAAAGTGGCAGAAAGATTTGGAGAACAAGATGGCGGAAGCGGAGAAGTTAAAGAATATGGACGAAAGCCAACGCAAAGAATACGAATACGAACAGAAACTTCGCGAACTGGAAGACCGCGAGCGTGATTTTGCTATTACTCAAAACAAGTTAGAAGCAACCAAAGTGCTCGCTAATCGTCATCTGCCAGTAGAATTTGTTGATTATATCGTAGCGGAAGATGCCGAAACAATGATGAATAATATTACTACTTTTGAAAAGATGTTTAATAGTGCCGTGGCTGATGCCGTGGCTATGAAGATTGCGTCTCCCGCACCTAAAACGGGTGCTGCTAAATAGACCGGGCTTACTCGTGAAGAGTTTAAGAAGTTGTCTATTTCACAACAAGCGGAGATTTACCGCACTAATCCAGAATTATATAAGCAGTTATCCCGTGATTAATATTATTTTATATATGAAGGAGATTATATATTATGAGTTATACTGCTATGTCTCATACTGTTTATGAGAATTTTGTTTTAGAAAATAAACTTGAAGATTTACTTATTACTAATCTTGACCTTAACCAGTTCGCTACTCACGACGATAGTCTTGTTGAAAATCCTGGTATGAAGAAGGTTATCCACACTTATACTTCTAGTGGTGATGTTGAAGACCTCGCTATGGGCCAAGGCAATACTGATGGTATTGTTGTTTCTTTCAGCGATGAAGAGTATGAAGTTGGAACCACACAAGGTCGTTTCTCTTACTACGACGAGCAAGAAATGACTGACCCAATGGTTGTTGATGCTGGTCTCGATGGTCTCGCAAAGAGAATGGCTAACGACCTCACTGAAAAGGTTGTTGCTGAATTTGATAAGGCTGATTTGATTGCTTCTGGCGTTAATTGGTCCTTTGATAGTTTTGTTGATGCTATCGCTCTTTATCCTTATGAAGATGAAGCAGGTTTATTCTGCTTAATCAATCCCGCACAAAAGGCTGATATCCGCAAGGCTCTCGCTGACGACCTTAAATATGTTGAGGATTTTGCTCGCACTGGTTATATTGGTTCTGTTTGCGGTGTCCCTATTTATGTAACCAAGGCTGTTGCTGATGGCACTGCTTTCATTGCTACCAAGGATGCTGTTACTATCTTCACCAAGAAAGGTGCTGAAACCGAGCAAGAGCGTGATGCTAATACTCGTTTAAATACTGTTTATGCCCGTAAGGTTATGCTTGTTGCTATCACTGATAAAACTCGTGTTATCAAGATGACTGCCAAAAATTGGTCTTATACCGCTGTTGTAAGTCCTGATGTTGATGATATTGGCACTTATTTTGAGCGTTCTGGTTCCGCTGGTTCTTATGTCTATACCAAGACTACTGATACCGCATTAGACGCAAATAAGACCTATTACACAAGAGAATTAGCCTAATTTATAATTAAATATAGAGGGACCTACCTGCTGATGTAGGTAGGTCCTTATTTTTTTTAATTGGAGAGAACAATTATGTTAGATAGAATTAAATTATTATTAAATATCCTTGATGATGAATAGGACGAATTACTTTCTACTTTAATTGCTCTTTGTAAAGATGAAGCATATATTTATTGTAATTTACCAGCATATAATGCGGCATTAGATGGCGCAGTTATTCAAATGGTAATTGAACGCTACAATCGCATTGGCAGTGAAGGCGCTACTTCATAGTCTTCTTCTGGTGTTTCAATGAGTTATGATAGTTTTTATAGCGATAAAGTTAGATGGATGTTGAATAAACAAAGAAAGGTGAAGATGATATGATTAAACGAGATTTAATTCAACGCATTCGTGTCATCCCAACTGATGACGCGCAAGGCGGTTCAACAATTACAATTGAACCTTATGAGTTTATTAAGGCGCACGTATCTATTACTGCTACTGGTGAATAGATTACACAATATGGTATTACTACATAGAAATTAATTAATGTAGTTACTGATATAAAATTAGATGAATATATTCATACCCGCTATGTTTTTAATGGCGATAAATATAAACTTATGAGCCAAGTAAAACGCGGTCGTGAATGGTTCAGCGTGATGATGGAAGTTATTGAAGAGGAGGCTGAACCGGTATGATGAAGTTTGATAAAGACACCAATGTTATCACAATGATTGCGAAAGATACTGGGGATTTTATCATTAATGTAGAGAATTATAAATTGGATGAGGGCGACGAGGTTTATTTTACTGTTAATGACAAATTAGAGAAACCCACCGCACTTATCTCAAAGAAAGTCACTGTATTTAATGAAGATAACACCGCAATTATCCGCTTAACTTCCACGGATACTAATTTACAACCTGGGACTTATTACTATGATATCCAAATCAATACTGCGGATGGGCGTGTTGATACTGTTTTAGGTCCCGCTAAATTTAAAATTTTAGGAGGCGTGAAATTCTAATGAGTGAAGAAAAAAAAGTATTAGATACTGAAATTGTTGTATCTATGTCTAACGCCACTTATAAAGGTGAAGTAGGACCACAAGGACCCAAGGGAGAACCAGGAGATAGCGCTTATGACATTGCTGTTAAGAACGGGTTTGAAGGCACAGAAGCAGAATGGCTTGCCTCTTTACATATTGATGGAGATTGGGAAGGACAAATCGGTTCTGCTGGTAAAAGCGCTTATGAAATCGCAGTTGATAATGGATTTGTAGGCACTGAAATAGAATGGTTAGCGAGCCTTAAAGGTATTAAGGGTGATACCGGCGCAACCGGACCGAAAGGCGATAAAGGCGACACCGGGGAAACTGGGCCACAAGGACCAAAAGGCGATAAAGGTGATACTGGCGCAACTGGACCGAAGGGTGATACTGGACCTGCGGGGCAAAATGGCGCTACACCTGTAAAAGGTGTTGATTATTTCACCGCACAAGATATTAATGATTTTATTGCGTAGGTCCCACAACCAGATTTAACTAAATATAATAAAGATATTTTTCTTAATAATGATGAAACATTAACAGATGAAATTTATAACATACTTTATACTTGGAATACCGCGCAAACTGATTTCCGTTTAGGTTATATCCCAGGGTATAATTTATATTTCGAGAACCGTTATGTATTTGCGGTAAAACGAAGTCAATCTTATGGCTTACCAGAATTATTTTATTGGGATTATGATACTTCAACTTCTTGTTATTATATGATAGGGACATTCCCGTAGTATTCTTCTACTAAAGGGTTTTATTATCACTATATAGCCCCATCAACTTCGGCATTTAAATAGGCTATTTCTGCTAATGTAATTCGTTTAAAAGACGAAGATAAATTGGCTTCAACCAATTTCTTGCCACAACAATTTGCTTATATTAAAGAAAATTATGCGACCAAAGCCTATGTAGAAGAGATTGTGCGCGGTATTGAAACCGGTGCTTTAAAGCGTTCTGTCGTTTAGACTTTGCCAACAGAGGATATAGACGAAGATACTATCTATATGGTGCCAAAAACAGGTAGCACCGGTGATGTTTATAATGAGTATTTGTATGTAAATAATACTTGGGAATTAATTGGTAGCACAGAAGTTGATTTAACTAATTATGCTACAAAGAGTTATGTTGATGGCGCAGTATTTAGTGGGGATTATAATGACTTAACGAATAAACCAACTATTCCATCTGCTTATACCTTACCCACCGCTACTACTTCCTCTCTTGGTGGTGTTAAGGTTGATGGCGAGACCATTACTATTGAGGATGGTGTGATTAGTGCGGCTAGCGGTGGTGGTGCCACTTATACTGCCGGTAATGGTATTAACATTGATGAAAATAATGTTATTAGTAATAATAATTCAACAATAAATTTATTAAACGCAGAAATGACGGCAATAAATACTACCAGTATTCACACCAAAGACGAACTTATTGAATTATTAAAACAAGAAAAAATAATATATGTAAATGATGTTACTTGGTATGGCACTCAAATTTCAAGCACAGAATTAGGATTACGGAATAATAGAATTAAATATGAAGATTCTACAAGTATGAGCGGACTAGTTAGCACATCCATTACGAGCACGATAACTTTATATTCCGAGCAATATTATTAGTTAGTGCTAAATAAAAAAGCGACTTTATCATCTAATGATAATAGCGCGCAATGTAGAACTTGGTCGTCTCCAATGGTATCAACACAATTACCACTTTGTGTTATTGGCTATAATACATATAATGGAAAATATGTTGGGAAAAATATTTAGGATTTAAATAATCGTGTTCCTGTGAATAATACGGCTGATGGCTCTTATAAACTTACATCAACTGTTACTTCTGGTTCCGCTACTTATGCTTGGGTTGAAGATAGTTCCGGTTCAAGTTTTAGTGGCGATTATAATGATTTAACTAATAAACCAACTTTATTTAGTGGAAATTATAATGACTTAACTAATAAACCTACAATCCCAACTGGGGAAACTTTGCCAACGGCACCAGCGGGGGATGGAACTTATTTATTGAAAGTTTCTGTTTCTTCTGGAACTCCAACTTATTCTTGGGAAAGCGTTGTAATAGGAGGTAGTTATTGATATGAGTTATGCTTTAATTAATACTAATGATTTAACTACTCTTGGTAATGCTATTCGTGCGAAAACTGGTGATAGTAATAATTTAAGTATTAGCGAAATGGCTACTGCTGTCAATGGAATTACAACTGGTAGTGGTGGTTCTAATTCTCCGCCTAATCGTGGTATGACATTCGAACAAACTAGCGATGGTGAGGGAAACCCAGTTATAAATATAGATTTATATGGAGCATATCAATATCATTTAAGTTATTCATCAATCTCGGCTGTAAAACCAGTGGTTCTTTTAACAAATATTTGTAGTCTAATTGGAAGACAATATAAGGAAATTGGTTGGTATACAACAAACTACATTAATATTACTTTACACGATAATAGTATAGATACCATTCCAGCATATTTTTTAAAACACTAGTATACGCCAAGTACTGATAATATTATTCATCTTAGTTTAGCAGATAATACGCAAATAAAAACGTTAGAAGAAAATTGTTTGGAGTATTGCGGTCAAATATAGTTACCAACTAATTTTTTTGATAGTATAGAGGCAATAGACTCTTATGCTTTGAATTATGCTAATTTTTAGTCTTATAATAATGGTATATTGGAATTGCCTACTAGTTTGACGCGTATTAATAGTTCGGCTTTTAATGGTATTAGGGGAATTACAACTTTGATTATCCATAGAGATAATTTGGCGTCGATTGGCTAGTATGCTTTTCGATATAGTAAACTAACAACCGTATATTTTATTGGTAATCGCGAGCAAGGTATAACGATAAATAGTCAAGCCTTTTCGAATACATCTGACCTTACTGATATTTATGTGCCTTGGAGCGAAGGCGATGTTGCTAATGCCCCTTGGGGTGCTACTAATGCGACTATCCATTATAATTGGACGCCGAGTGAATAATAATATATTAAAATTTGGGTGATATTTTATTATCACCCAAATTATTTTGAGGAAGTAGATAAAGATGGCTTTAATTGGGACTTTTGAATTAATAAATTTTGAAAGTGATATAAATATTGAGACCCCGTGGGGGAGTGCTGATAACGCTTTTGACCCTACGTATATTTTAGATATATGCTGTGAAATGTTTTTAGAAGGTAGCACGGAAGTATGCCCTGTTGATACTGGATTATTAGTTAGTTCAATTTCTGCCACCACTGATGGAGATGGTTTTATCGCAATAGCAGATACTGATTATGCGTAGTATGTTGAATATGGCACCTGGAAAATGGGTGCGTAGCCCTATTTTGAAGAACCTTTCTATGAGGCTTGCCAAATTGCGATATAGAACTGTTTAGGTTTATATGTGGCAGTTGTAGTAGGAACATATGGATAGGCTACTTCGGCGATATATGAAACTTATCATATGTTGGTCCAAGAAGCCTATGAAGAATATCGGGCAGAGATTGAAATGATATTAGGCTCGCCTGGGACAAGTGATGAAAAAGGCATAGAAATGGGTGAAGCCTGGGCTGAATATAAAGCAAGACGGGAAGAATTAACAGCAGAACGGGATGATTATTTAGCAAGCGCTTTTTCTCAAAGTAAAGATTATGAGGATGGCATAGATTTTTCTTATGAAGTAGAAATTGATTAAAAGGAGGGCATTGCCTTATGGCATTTTTAAATAATAAAATGACCGCCTATACTGCCCCAGATGGGTTGGTTTATGATTATGCGGTAGCCCGTGAAGATGGCGAACACTTATATGTAAAGTATTTATACTTAACTAAATTTGATAATATCAATAATTATGTATTGGTGGATGACCCATATGATACAAAAGATAAAAACTGATTTATGTAATTTAGTGCGTTCGCTTGGCTATAATATCACAGATAATGGGGCTTATGTAGAAAATTTTCCTTGGCTGATGTTAAGGGTAAGTAGCAATCACAATTACCGCACGACAACTACAATAGAAAATGATTTAACACTTATTATTGATATTTTTAGTATTTATAAAGGTGAAAAAGAAATACTCGATATTGTTAGCAATATCACTAATCATATTTGGGAATTAAAAGAAAACAATCCAAATATTATTTATATTAATCAAAGAGATTTAAAGATTATTGATGATAAAGCAACCGGTCCCGTTAAAAAGCACGGGATTGTTTATTATACATTTTCACTATCTTCTTCTATTGGAGAGGAGGACAACACAGATGATACAACCGGGAATTGATGTTGTTGTAATGATTGATAATAAACCAGTAGCAGGACAAACTAATGCGAAATTAAATAGAATGATGAGCGCTATTGAGATTACGAATAAAGTTACTGGTGATTGGAAAGAATATATAGCAGGATTGCGGAATTGGAAAATTCAGTGCGATGGTTTATATGTGGTAGATGATGAAAGTTTAAATTCATTAGAAGATGCTTTTATGAATAACACAGAAATAGAAGTAAAATTATCTCTAAATAATAAGAACTATTTTGGTCGGGCTTTGATAATTGACTATCCCTTAAACTCAAATTATAATGCGTAGTTCAAGTATAATTTAACATTATTAGGAAATGGAGCATTATCAATTGTTAATAACTGAACGCCCGCAGGTAGAGATAGATAAGTGGTATGCTATCGCAATAGGAGAAATAGGCATACCACCTATTGATTTCTATACTATGACAGTGGAAGAATTAGAATTAGCATATAAGGGTTATCAGTAGAGGTTAGAAGATTAGACTAATTTGTTCTTATTAGCATTAATTAGAAGCAAAAGCGATAATAAATATGAACTTTTTCATATAACAGAAGATTTGGGATATAATATAGGTAGTTTAGAAGAACGCCAACAAGTATTCCAAAAATTAAATCTATAAGGGGTTATATAAAATGGATTTAATAAATCAACAAATTTAGACACTAATGGATAATTAGAGTTAGGTTAGTATTAGTTAGCCACCACAAGACCAAACTCCACAAATGGTTTTACAAAATAGTAATGCTAATAATGAGATGACCGAAGAACAAATTGCTCGTGTCGCTGGACGCGGGATTGATAGAGAAGGAGGTAATTATTAGTGCTAATTAATGGTGTTGATATTTCAAATTTAGGTATTAAATTATATGATAGAGTATTAAATTCTAATGAGATTAATACTATTGATGATTGGTTAGATGGAGATATCCAACCAACTAATATTAGACAACAAGTTAAATTTAGAAATATCAAATTAAGTTTTTTATTTTTGAGTAATAATGAAGAAGACGCATTTTATCGTATTAGTCAATTAACAGCAATGCTGAAACAAGCAACAATTGTATTTGATGATATTAATTTAGAGTTTAATGTAAGCATTACTGGGACTGCTAATACTCAACGATTAAAAAATGGTAATTTTATCGTTTCTTATAATCTTCATAGCGATTGTGGTAAAGGGCCTCGTGAGGTTTATACAACAAATGCCAATCTTACCAGTGCTTTTAATTTAAATGTAATTTATTATAAGAACTCTACTGAATTATTAGCAAGTGAAACAGTTGTAATTAGGGCTTCAAGTTTTACAGGTGTTAATGACAGCCCAGCGAGTATTGGCATAGATGTAAATAAGTATTTAACAGATTACTATAACACAGGAGTAATTACCAATTTAAATGGATTAGAATTAACTTATAGTAATTTGGCTTATGTGGGGACAGTTATTATTAACTATTCGCCAATTCAATATAATTTAACTATTGACTATATGATGGATGATGGAGAAGGATAGTTTATTGATGACACCGAAGAAACTATTGCTTTTACATATCAACAGTTATAGTCTATTTAGACTATTGGTTAGTTAATTCAGCCACAAGCAAATCAACCAATAGGATATAAAACTAATATTATATTTACGGGAGCATTAACCGTAGAAAATATTTTAGCGCAAAGCCCAATTAAAGTTTTATATCAAAAAATAACAAATCCAGCGCAAAAGACTATTGAAGTCAAATACTACGATGAGGCAGATAATGGCAATTGGCGTTTATTAAATACTGTTAATGTCGTAGTAAATGAAACTGAAATTTATGATGGTTCAGTCCTTGGTGATATTATTGATGTATCCGCAGAGAGACCAGATGAGCGTTATTATAACAATGGTTATATAGTAGACAATGATGCTAATAATTTAATTGTATTTGAAGAATTAGATTTAAGTTATAGTGTTAGATACCCACGAATTGAAAAAACAATTTGGGTAGAATATTATGCTGGCACTTACCCAGGCTGGTATAGAATGCTTATTTCTTCTTTAACAGTAAAGTATAAAGATAGTTATAGCACCGATTTTGATTTATCTCAATTAGGTCTTAATTTAAATAGATGTAAAACAAAAGATTATGAGGAAGGCAGAGTATTTAATTCAGGCAGTTTAGGAACCTATGATGATGTTGTCACTACTGGAATTATTCAGGTTTATTATGTGCCAATAGATTATGAAATTGTAGTGAATTTTTAGACTGATGATGACCCTACAATTAATCAACAGACTTTTACAGTTAATATTTTAGATTTTGTTGGCTCTCCCTCATTAAATGATATTATCCCTATTAGTGAGTATCGTCCAGAGGGTTATTAGTTAGATGTTGAAAAAAGTTATAATGGAAAATTAGAGTTAGATGAATTAATAGCATCTTCTCCTATTACTATTACATTTACTGAAATTGAAGCAGACCAAACTAAAAATATTATTATTCGTTATAAACAAGAATTAGCAAGCACTTTTTCTACACTTAATACAAGTCTTATTAGTATTAATAAAAGTGATTGTGTTGGTGGCGTGCGTTTAAAGAATATAATTAATTTAGATATGTATAAACCAACTTATTATGAAAGTGGTATTGTTGATATGTATAGCGATACTGCGTTGGTTGAATTTGATGATTTATAGAGTTCTTATGATATTCTTTATATGGCATCTTATTATTCTACTCCCGTAAGGTATTATACAGATGATGTTGATGATATGAACTGGATAGGTAGCGCTTCTATATCTTATCGTATTATTGATTTTGAGACCACCACAACCTTATTTGATTTAGGTTTAGATTTAAATATGTTTAAACCATCTTATGGCGATAATGGTGTCTGCCAATATAATGGTCCAGTAAATTTCTTGTCATTAAGAGAATTATTTAGTATTAATATTATATATGATACAATTGAAGAACCAGAAGGCGATGACGGTATTGATTACCCACATAGGTTCTTATTTACTTGGGCCAATGATTTTGGTAGTTTTGAAAGCGTATATCCAAATTTAGATTTTAGACATTCATATATTAATACTGGTTTTACTTGCGATGATATGGCACGCGTTACAATTACAATGGAATGTGACAAAGTTGATAGAAATACACCATTCCACGATATCAATGGTCCTTATGGCTACTTATTTGGTAGTGATGGTGGCGTTACTGGCGCTTTTTATATGCGTTTTAATAACCAAACAACTCATCACGCAGGTGAATTAACGGGTGTTAATACTTATGAAGCATAGGCTGGTTATCATTCATCTGTATTAACCTTAACTGAATAGGATGCTGTTGGTTTTAGTGCCAATACCGGTATTTATGCGTCAGCCCAAGAGGGTTATAGTAATGCGACATTTACTTATACAAATCCATTAGCGGTAGAGGGTTTCCCATATAATAGAATTGTATATCCTATTTATTTATTTGCTAATAATAATGGCGGACGATACGAATATGGTATTGGTGGCATTGGTATTTATGGTTGCCGTATTTATTATAACAATGTGCTGGTTCGTGATTTTATTCCAGTCCAAGAGTATGATAAGATTGGTGATTTGGTCGCCCCAAGCAATTGTTTATATGATAAAGTTAGCAAGACATTTTTTGAAGATGCTAGTGGCAATAACGGTTTTAATATAAAAGATGATGACCGTTATGTAGATACAAACCCAGCCCATAAAATTGGATTTTGTTATGTAAATTATTATCAAAATAATTTAAGATTTAAGACAGTCAAATATTTCTTCCGTGGGGATGATTTTACTGATGGCAAGACCTATGACCCATTTGAAGAATGGGAAATAGAAGATAATCAGCCAATGTTCTATAAGCCAGGCGTAATTACTGATATAGGGAATATCAATTTTACATTTAATGGATTAAATGGTTAGGTCTTTAATGTTCTTTATGAAGAAGACGAAAATAACATTGTCGTAAATTATTATCGTGATGATAATGATGGCGGAGACCCCGTTTTATTACATAGCGATACAATAACATTATCACAGCGCGACTTTTATTAGGTTCCTACTTTTGGTGATATTGTTAGATTAAATAAATATAAACCAGCAGGTTATAAAACTGATTATGAGTTCCCTGAAATGAAGGTGTCATTAGCCAGAGTATTAGCGCACGCGCCATATACAATTACTTATACGCCTGAAACGGAACCATTAGAAGATTATACAACAACTATCAAATATATTAAAAAAGTTTATGGCATTAGAACTTATGAAACCATTGCGGAAGATATTTTACATTTTGATTAGACAGATTTTAGAGATGGCGAATATATTGATTTTTACATTGAAAAAAATAAATATAAACCAGAGCGTTTCTATGTAGATGGAGAATATTATCAATGGTATGAGATGGATGAAAAATTAAATAGCCCAAGTGATTTAAAACCAATCTATACAGTGGTTTATGATTGCGCGCGCCAGTATATTGATGTAAATTACTATACTGATGAATGGGACGAAGAGAACTTAATTGCTTCTACCACTTGGTCTTATCAATTAGATGAGTTTGACCCAGAGTATCCATTCTATATTGTTGATTAGTTGCCAAATACTTATATCAATAAATATCGTCCAAGAAATTGTGATGGAGGACAATTACAAAATAGTGATGTAGCATATACTTTTTATACTCTCGCTGATTTAGAAGAAATCGCAATTGTATATGAAAGTATTAGCGAACCAAATGACCCAAATGAAGCATATTATGAAAAGAAAGTTTTATGTTTTGGTGATTTATGTAATAAAATTTATCCAAGTATAAAAGATATCAATTTGGGTATATAGAGAGGTGTTTTACCTCATCCATTACAAGTGCCATATATTGATTTAGGCTATAAACCAAAAGAAATTGGGCGTTTAAGAGTTGAATTAACTGGCACTGCTAAACCAATTGGTGTTATAGCCCCAACAAGCCCATATTCTAATTTAGATACGGGATTTTGCGGGTTATTTGGATATCGTGGAGCACCAAATGATTTCATCGCTATTGCGAATACAAGTTATAGTGAAACTAAATTACCAGATACAATAGCCAGCCCATATATATCAGTGAATGAGGAATTTGGAATAGATACATTGAAACCTGTATGGTCCAAAGGTGAATTTTATATTCAACCTCGTGTTCCTAGCACAGAGGGGGCATTTTGGATTTGGGATTACAGCGGTCCTTCAAGTATCGATGGTTAGAAATATATTGATAATGTAATGACAAGAAATAGAATGCCGCCTAATGATGTTTATTATATCAAACCAGGTATGGTAGCCAGTTTTAGAAGAGGGTTACCTTTTGATGTTGATAATGATTATAATACAATATCAGCATTTAAAGAAAATAAATTTACTAAAACCTATACTTGGGAAGGCGTGCCTGATAAAGAAACAGATGGATATATGTAGGTTAATAGTGATAGATTACTGTCCCAAGGGCTACAATCATTTGATGAAACAGAAAGATATGATAATTAGGACGGCACCTGGGTTGGAGATTATGCTATTGCTAACCCATTTACAGTAGTATTAGATGCTTATAATAATTATTGTAGTATTTGGAATTATCACGATAGCAATTATCCATTTATATGGAAATTTGAAAATACTGATAATTCAATTTGGGAAGATATAGAGAGACCAAAAGGGTCTTTATCTTTATTTACTACAACAAATCCATATTCAGGAAAACCCAATATATTAGATGACTACTATTGGTCTTACCCTTCTATGACAGCATTATAGGGCGGTATGACTATGAGGTTTTAGCAAACTGTTTTAGGTTTAAACCCATACGATGCTAATAGTTGGAAAACAAAAGCAAATGGTGAAGATGAAATAGGTTATGGTTATATTAAAACTACTGTTAGAACAAAAAAGAAAAATCCTGACACTGGCAAATGGGAGAAAGTTGAAACTGAAATATCAAGAAATGTTATGTGGGCTGACTGGGTATTCCCAACATTCCCTTGGTTAGCGGGGGCTGCTATTTATAGTTTAAAAATCTATGATAGAGATAAATTAGTGCGTGATTTAATCCCAGTAGGTAAGGGCGATAAGATATATGATTATATAATGCCAGAAAATGGTTTATTTGACCTTATTACTGAAATTTTCTTTGGAGATAGCAACCCAGGTAAAGCAACATAGCGTTTAAATACGGTTAGTAGTGAAGAATTTACTTATACACCATTCTCATTATATGCTATTCCAGATTTTAATATTTATGGTAAAATTACTACAAATTATTATGATTATGATAATTCATTTATTGAAAATAAATTTGTAGATGTCCCGATGTGGTTTTGCGGGCGTAATACAACCATTGAAGAAATACTTGAATGGAATGATTATAAACCTGATGATTACCACTTGGATGGATGGATTGATGTTGATTAGGACTGGTCTTGGTTAGGCGATAAAATGAACCTCGCTCAAATTTATGAAATGGGTTCAATTAATGTTTATTACCGTCTTCGCACATTTACTAAAACAGTTGTATATTATCGTGATAATGTCCGTATTGGCAGTAGAGATATAATGTATTCATTAGAAGATATCCAAAACGCTCATAATTTAGCAGATTTAGGTATCAATGTAGATTTATATTATAACTCACAATTTAAACACGGTCGTGTTGTTTATAACGAACAAATCATCGCACAAGATGATATTGAAGCATTTATTAATGCTCCAAGTCCAATAGTGGTATATGATAAATTAACACAAGAAGAAGCACCTAATCTTTTATATGTTGAATATTATAGAGGCGGGGCTTACGATGACGGACTTATTACATTAGATGAAAATGATAGTAATTATTTAGATTGTGATTTAACCGCAAGGGTTCTTAATCCAAATGGAGCAATTAAATATTATAATCATTATCATCAAGCGCTTTATGAAGATGAAGACTTTGGCGAATTTATCCCATATCAAGTCAAAGTTTTAGATAAATACGCGGGTTTACACGCTGGTCCTGCTCGTAAATATAAAACTCTCGCAATGATTATATAGCGCGATACTTATACAATTATTCAAGAGCGTAATGGCTGGGGTAGATTAAGAGAGTATCCTAATGCGTGGATTTTATTAAGCGCTACTGAACCTATTACTGGTCCTGGTTAGAACCCAGACTATGACAATGGTTATGGTAAGGCTACTACTGAAACCAACATTAATTTAAGGTCTTCACCAAGTTTAATGTATAATAACAATATTATTGGCGTTATTCCAACGGGCACAGAGGTTGATATTATTGGTGAAATGACCCGCGTTAGTGGGAGAAACTGGTATCCAGTGCGTTATTTGACTTATCAAGGCTATGTTGTTGATGAATATATCAATATTACTAAATCATATTTAGGAGAACAACTAGTTATTCCATTTGGTGAATATGTTGATATTACAAAAATGACAGTAGATAGATTATGGTGCTATGCCCCTGATTTTGAAAGTTGGATTAAAGCAGAAGATATTAGTTTTAATCAAGCAGGTAAATTATATAACGGATTAAAAATTGATGTTATTGATTTAGATGGAATTGATTTCAGTAATGTATCTTCATTAGAAGATATGGGTATTGATATTTAGAAGTATGTATTGCGTTTCCATAATGATAGTAATTATAGTTATAGTGGCGACTATACATACAACGCATTTAGTCAATTACATAATATTGATGTTGTATATCCAGAAACAATTTACAACTATTCTTGTATTTATTACCAAGATAATAAAGCAGAACAAAATAGATTAGGCGCATCTGCGTTTAGTTGCTCCATCAGTGATTGGAACCCAGATTGGGATACATTCATTGCTACCTCTTGGCAAACAGAAGAAGTTTATGGAGAAGCCGTGGCTAAAAATGGCACACAAACAACTGGTAATATTAATATCCGTAAAGAAAAAGATGTTAATAGTGAATTAGTTGGGACTGTTCCAATAGGCGAAACAGTGTCTATCACCGGTGAAAGTTCTGTGGTTGGTAGTTATACTTGGTATCCTGTTCTTTATGGAGAATACGCTGGATATATCCGCACTGTTAATTTAACTGTGGTTAGCGAATATGGTGGGACTATGGAAATTAATCCTCAATTATATCGTGATACAGTATTAACATTAACCTGGGATTATTTCGGTTTTGAACGCAACTTATATCGTCCTACTGGTTATGGTGAAGGTATTTACTTATGGAACCCTCGTTCTTGGGATAAAGACAATATTAAATTTAGTTTTGAAGAATTAATTAAATGTGGCACTCAATATGTTGTATATCCAATCTTTAACCCAGACACTTATAAGATTTGGGTATAGGGTAATTATTTAGGAAAATATGTATAGAGAAGTATTAACGACCCATATTATGGGACCACATACTATCATATGTATTTAAATAATCCAGGTATTAAAATAGATTTAAGCGATGAAACACACGAATATAATTTATATAATACCGACCATTATAGTATTTATGGTGCTGGTGAATGGCGTAATGATTTAGGCTATGGCGGGCACGAATATTCCGGTAATTATTTCTATATTAATAGTGGTGAAAACGCATATTATAACACACGATTAGGTCCTATTGTATTTTCTCTTTCAAGCAATTATCGCTTTAATGGTATAAGTATGCCATATAAAACAATGTCTCCATCAAACGGGAATGTGCCAGACGCAATCCAAAATACTAAAAATGGAGATGTGTTGATTGGCGATGTATCGAATTATCGTTATAGCCCAACTGATATAGTAGGTATTGGTAATGACTATGAAGGAAGAGAAAGATAGTATTACATTACAGGCAAATTAAGCCAATTACAAGATAATACAAATCTTATTGGTTATCATTATGATGTGCCTGATAACTCCACTGATTATGATTTACGCAATCAATGGTGTCGTGGTATTATTTATGAAGTTATTAGTTATTATGACTTTATGATGATACATTATTATGTGCCAGTGCCAAAAGGTTTATGGTATCGTTATAATGGAGAAACATTAAGAATGCCTGATAATGGATTATTTGATTTACTTACGGGTGAATTTAAACAAGGATTTAGGGCGAGCAAAGACAGCGATTTAGTTCCTACTGGTTTTAGTGGCACATTGGGTGATGGCAAAGAACTTATTTTCTTACGCAATCAAAATATTAGTGATAATGCTTATGACTTATTTAATGGTTGGGAATATGAAACAACCGATGTGTCTATTATTAAACGGACAACTGAAAATACTATTGGATATCAATAGCCTGATGAATATAGTATTTAGATGCGTAATTTAACCGCTGGGCTTATCTTACCAATTGCTAAACAAACTAATGATAGTTAGAATTAGGTTGTTGGTTCTTGGGATAAATCTTGTGATGAATGGATAAAACGCGATAAGTTAGAAACTGTCAGTGGATACAATAGTATTGTCGCAGAAGAAGCAACTTATAGTTTAGTGCCTGGAACTCTTTCAAATTTCTATGTATATAATGACCCATTAGCAGTAAGTCATATTGGAGAATAGAGTGATTATTCTTATGGCAATGCCCCTGGGGTTATTAAAGTATATTATGTATGTCCTACTCCCGTTGACGGAATGCTATTTGACGGAGCACATTGGATACCCAGATACTATACAAGTTCTGCTACAACTCCATTAAATAAGAACTATGTAATTACCAAAGATACCAATTATTACAAATTCCCAATCGCAGACAATGAATACCGTATAAATAGTTATTTATATGGTGAGCGCATCACAGTATTGTATGTATGCCAGAACAACACTAACTGGGGCTATACTGGTTAGGGTTGGATTGAAATTGATGGCAATACCAGCGAAGTATTATAATAGAATGGGGGATAAATCAAATGAATGAAAATTATTACCCAATTACATTTGATGGGGACAGTTTCATTATTAACAATAATGGGACTGCCCCAGCCCCTTGTAAGATTACAATTGTCCCATAGGTAGATTTTGTAAATCTTACAATTGAGGGTTTAAGTGAAAAACCAATTAGTGTTTCACAAGTAAGAGCAAATGATACATTAATTATTGACGGAGAGGAACGCACAATTACTATTAATGATAATACAGCATTTGATAGATATAATGGTTGGGAGTTCCCAAAAGTTTAGCCAGGATAGAATACGGTAAAAATATTAAACGGCACACATATATAGATTTCAATAGAATTTAATATGAGGTATTTATAATGTTTAAAATATATAATAGTAGTCGTCGTTTTTTAACCATATTAGACACAGGGTTAAAGAATGTTTATACCACTGATAGTTTAGACACTGGTTGGAGAAGTTTATGTTTTTAGGTGCCGTGTAAAACCGAATATCTCCAATACATAGAAGAAGAAAATTATATAGAAACCGAAGATTATAACTATATCATAAAAGAAATAAAAAGTGAAGATAATATTTTTTTAACAGTCTATTGCCAACCTGATATTGATGATTTTGAAAGTCAGGTTCATCCATATTTTGATGTTAATCAATTAGGGTTAAAACAAGCCTATGAGTATTGTTTAAATGATACTGGTTGGGAATTATCTTATCATAGTTCTAATTATACGAGATTACAGAATGAATATTAGGGTAGTAATAAATATAAAATTGAAATGATACGCAAAATGGCAAGTGATTTTAACCAAGAGATATGGTTTGATACAAAAAATAAAATATTATATATTTATGATTGGTTAGGCAAGGACTTCGGGGCCTTTTATTCTAATGAGTTAAAATTAAAACTATTAAAATAGTTTTCAAATACTTATGATTATGGAACAGTGGTATATCCTATCCCAAATAAAAAAATGAGTGGTAATATTTGGACTATTAATGATGGAAAAGATTATATTGAAAATTATGATTATACCACAAAACGCATTGTAAAATTTTATAAAGATGATAATGCTAAATATGCGGAATAGTTATTACGAGGAGCATAGCAATATTTAAATGAAATTAGTGTGCCAAAAACTACTTATGAAATTGCTTTAACAGATATTGGCTCATCTGTTGCTCTTGGAGATAATATTGTTATTGTTGATAAAATTAAAAATATTAAAATTAAACAAAGAGTGGTAGAAATTATACGGTATCCATTAGAACCAGAAAAAAGCAAATTAATCATATCTAATTTACCAAGTAATTTTTATAAAATGTTTATAGCAGGTAACAGACAATTAGAAAAAGATATGACATTTGTGAAAGAAACAATAGAAACTAATGGAGATTTAATTAATTTGAATGATACGCATATTAACGACATTATAGATAAGTTAGACAAGGCTAATATTATTACTATTAATTTTGATTAAAAAATTTTTAGGACAATTTTGTTCTAACGGTTTATAAGAATTTTCATATACTTATGAAAAGTCAAGGCATAGCGATTTTCACTTGATTTTTTTAAAAAAATATTATATAATATATTTGTAAAAAAGATAAAAAATAATTTATTTGAAAGGAAATAATAAAAAATGGCTAATAAATATAGTGTTACGATTGATGTTAAGACTGATATGGAACTATCTGCGACTGATTTGATAGATTATTTCCGCACGTTAATTCTTGAAGGGGACGCCGTTATGCCGTGTGATGCTGAAAGAATTACGATTAAGTCTAACGGTTATGAAAATGTTATTTTTGGATAAAAAAATTTAATATCATATATATAACATAAAGTTAGAAATAAAAATTTGAAAGGAAATAATAAAAAATGGTTCTGGAAATTATTGATGTAAAGTATCGTGATATGTTTGGTATTAACCCTAAATATGAACGCATTATTGAAAATAAACTTAATGATGCGGACGGTTTTAACGCATTTAAGGTAATGGTGAATACCGCATTAGAAAATCTTACAAAAGAAATTGAAGGCAAAGTGCGAATTGGTTTGATTGAGCCTCATATGTTTGGGAAATATTATGGATATAATAATGACCCTCATAATTATCATCGTGATGTATTTGAAGGTTATGCTCCTCATCCTTATTCGGCAAAACAATTAAACCAGAAAATTGGCAATCTCTATGCCCCGGCCCGGCTCACTAAATATGTTAATAATGGACTAATGAGACGAGGAAAATATGGAGTAAAAAGTGAGACTTATAGTTATTATTTGCCTTATGATTTTTTCACGACGAATGACCCCACGATTAAGTTTGTCCCTAATGATTGGGAGCGTGAAGGTATGAGACTTACATCTAATGATTTTTAATTCGTTTATCACTATGTTTTATAATGTTTATATAATATAAGCAGTTATTTTTAGTAGTCATACGGAATAGCACACCTAATAAAAAGGTGTGCTATTTTTATACCCATTTTTAGGAGGTCTAGAATGAGAGACGCAATTAACGAGTTAAATAAAAACTCAATTTCAAAGGCTACTGGTATCTCATACGGACGCCTCCGCAAATACGCATCTGGTCTTATTAAAGATTTAACACCAGAAGAACAAGAAAAAATCTACCAATATCTAATAAATTTAGCCAATTTATTTAAAAAAAATTAATACAAAAATCCAAGGAGGTCTTAAAATGGAAGACAAATATGGCACACCCGCCATTAATTTGCCAGAAGAAGACGAAGAAGAAATTTGGATGCCGGCACCAGGCTATGAGGACCGCTATGAAATTTCAAGTTTTGGCAATTTAAAAAATAAAAAAACAGGATTATTACGAAAATTAGATAAAGACCATTTCGGGTATCCAGTCGTATGTTTAAGAAAATACGACCCTATTATAAAGAAGTATAGAACTCATTCTGTTTATATCCATAGATTAGTATGTGAAGCGTTTAATGGACCACCTACTGCTGAAAATAATATCTGCGACCATATAGACCGATGTATCGTGAATAATTATTATCTCAATCTTCGTTGGACCGACCACAGAGGAAATAAAATGAATAGTAAAACTTCTTCTGCTCGGCGCCCACATATTAAAATTAAAACTACTCCTATTGTTCTATTGGATATAAATGGGAATTTTATAGAACGATTTAATAGTATATTAGAAGCCCACGAAAAAACTGGTATTAGTATATAGTAGATATAGCATAATCTACGAGGGGCACGGGAACCTTTTAAAATCGGGTATTTTAAGACCGAAGCGGATTATTTTGACAAATAAAAAAAAATTTGATATAATATAATTACAAAATAAATAAGTTCTTTTTTAAAAAATCACTAAACAGGATAAGGGCTTATATTATTTTCCTTCTTAATTTCATTGATGGTAGAGCCGTATTATAATATTCAGGGTTTTTTTCCTGGGATTTTTAGCCATTTTCCCACAACTCCTTTCACCTCCCCTGAATATTCTAATGCGGCTCTATTACTAAAAACAAATTTATTCCAAAAGGAGATACAAATAATGACAAAGACCAAAAAGATTTATTCAAGTAAAATAGCCGGAGCCTTATATAGATAGGGTTTTAAAATTATCGGCACTGAACCCAATCCGCACAAACCGTGGTTGGATGTGTTTATTTTTAATGATACAGATGCTTTGAATGAGGCGTTTGATAAGATATTAACCAATAGAAAATCATAATAAGAAGGAGTATGCCAAATGCCAAATTATAAACAAGCACCTAAATTATATCATAACAAAACTAATTTTAATAGTGATAACTATTATAATCTACCGCAGGAATTAATGGATTGTATTTTTACTCAAATTGATGGTAAAAGTGGTAATCAAATTAAATTAATTATCGTATTACTCGGCACATTAGGTAATGGAACATTCGGTGTGAGCGAAAAATGGATATGCGAGCGCACAGGAATGGTCCAATAGACATATAGTAAAGCGCGCCAAGCGTTGATAGAACGCGGTTGGGTTTATGTTGAAGATGGTAAATTATATGTATTGCCTTCTATCATTCGTTATGGGTTTCATTATCCAGAAGGAATTAGTGATGAAGAGAGGGCGGCTATTAGGGAAAAAACAATTTCAAAATGTGTCAATGACATCAAAAAGCAATATGGGTTGGAAGTGAAGACACAATTTGAAAATGTCCCATAGGCACAATTTGAAAATGTCCCATCGGGACAATGTGAAATTGTGTATAATATAATAAATAATAAAAATAATAGTAATATAAATAATTTACGATTAGGAACATCATCCCCTAACGGGGCTGATATCCCTAATCCAGATAGTAATCCAAAGATAGAAAAAGAAATTAGTAGAGATGAAGCCGAACTTATAGTTAACCCGCAATGGGTTTCCCCCACTCTACTTCTTACTTCTACTGGAAAATATTTTAGAGTTAAAGATTAAATTGATAGGAGGGAAGTTTTATGGCGCTGACTACTAAACAAAAAGTATTTGCTGAAACATATATTGCTAATGGTTTTAACGCATTAAATGCGTATAACGTAGCGTTTGGGGGCGGTCAAAAAAACAAACCGTCTTATCCTTACACATTATTAAAGAAACCTGAAATCCAGGAATATATAGAGCAAAGACGTAAAGAAATGTATGAAAGTTTAAACATAGACAGTATGCGCGTAATGACAGAAATTGCCAAAATCGCATTTCAAGAAGAGAACAGCAATACCGTCTATGCTAAACTAAAAGCATTAGAGTTGTTAAGTAAAAATTTATCATTACAAACACAAAAGACCGAAAATAAAGATATTATTGAGGTCCAATTAATGGAGGATTAATATGATTGACTTTGAAGCAAAGAAAGCAGAAATTGAAGAGAAGTGGAAGCCTTGCGCCGAAGCGTGTAATGACTTATTAAAGGCATTAAATGAGTTCCGCAGTATTTCATTAGATGATTGCGACAAGAATAATACAGAAGAAGTCTAGAATTGTATGGCGCTTGGTCGCGACATAGATAACCGCACAATTTATATTTTGCGTTCCCTATTGGTTCAACACGGGAATGTTTTGTTCTTATGAAAATCCAAGTTCATAAGAACATTTTTAATGCCGTTTATTTACCATATTTAGAGGATTTTAGCACACGCTTTATTGTTTTTTATGGCGGCGCTGGTTCGGGCAAGAGCCATTTTATCGCGCAACGATTAGTATATAAGGGGTTGAAGTCATAGCGCAAGATTTTAGTATTGCGTAAGGTCAATCGCACTACCAAAGCATCTACATTCTAGTTGCTTCTGGATACGGTAAGCCAGTTCGGCATTTACAATATGTGTAGTATAAACCGCACTGATTTTACCATAACTTTGCCAAATGGCACCCAATTTTTATGTATGGGGTTAGACGACCCTGAAAAGATTAAATCAATCACCGGCTTAACTGACGCTTGGTTGGAGGAAGCAACTGAATTTACTATGGACGATTTTAGCCAGGTAAATTTGCGTATTCGCGACCCCAAAGCGAAGGATTAGCAGGTGGTTTTGTCATTCAACCCAGTTTCAAAAGCCAATTGGTGCTATCTACAATTTTTTGCTGACAATCCAGAATTGGATGAGTTTAGGAAAAATGTTGTAATAGTTCATACCAATTATTTGGATAATCCGCATTTACCAAAAGAATATGTTGAAACATTATTGTAGATGAAAAAGACTAATGAAGTCTACTATAAGATTTATGCTCTTGGTGAGTTCGGCAGTTTGGATAAGTTAGTATATAACAATTGGCAGGTAATGGATTTTGACCCATAGAAGATAAAAGGACCATTGCTTTGCGGACTTGACTTTGGATATACAAATGACCCCACGAGATTTATCGCGTCTATATTATGCGAAGACGAGGGGCGCATCTATGTATTCAAAGAATGGGGTGGCACCGGCTATCTTAATGATTAGATTGCTGATGCGATAAAAGAAATGGGTTTTGCTAAAAGCACGATATGCGCTGATAGCGCTGAATAGAAAAGTATAGATGAGATAAAGCGTGCGGGCGTATCGCGCATTAAGCCGTGCGCGAAGGGCAAAGGCAGCATTTTATAGGGCATCCAAAAAATTCAATAGTTTGAGTTAGTTGTAGCCCCGTCTTGTAAAGAGACAATTGAAGAGTTAAGTAATTATTCGTGGAAAAAAGATAAAAACACGAATGAATACATAAATGAGCCAATAGATGCGTTCAATCACTGTTTAGATGCTTTGCGGTATAGTATGTAGTGTGTTGAAGTGCGTGCCCCATTGGCTACAATAAAGAAAGATTTACTGTTTTAAGGAGGTCTATATCATTGATTACATTAAATAGTAAAGAGGAATTAACTATTCCGGTTATTAAGCGCATTGTAGAAAATCATTATGGAAAAGAACTACCACGATTATAGAAATTAGAAAGATATTACAAGAATGATAATGATATTCATCGTCGTATAATGAGTGATAATACAAAACCAAATAACAAGACTGCCAACCCGTATGCCAGTTATATTACTGACACATTGGTTGGTTATTTTATGGGCGAACCAGTTAGTTATAATGCGGAAGATAAGAACTTATTACAAGATTTAAATATGATATTTGAATACAACGATGAAGCAGATGAGAATACTGAATTAGCAAAAGACGCCAGCATTTATGGTGTAGCATTTGAAGAGTTGTATTTCAGTGAAGACGACAAGATGATTAGGTTCAAGCGTTTAGACCCAAAGGAAATTATTCCTATTTATGATAAGACAATTGAATAGAATTTAATCGCAGTAATTAGATATTATGAAGACTTTGATTATGTTGAGGAAAAGAAAAGTTTCGTTATTGAGATTATTGATGATGTTGAAGTAAATAGATACCGCACAGGTGAATTGTTTAATTCTTTTACTCTATTGGAAAATTATCCCCATTATTTTGGTATGGTGCCCGTCGCTATCTATGAGAATAACGAGGATTAGATGGGCGACTTTGAGAAGGTCATTGACCTAATTGATGCGTATGACAAGATGGAGAGCGATAGCCTAAATGATTTTGAATATTTTGTCGATGCTTATCTGGCTCTTTACGGATTTACCGCGGATAAAGATGACATAAAGCAAATGAAGGAAAATCGTGTGCTTTTGATGGATGAAGGCACAAGTGCTGAATGGCTTATCAAGAGTGAGAATGACGCAACGACCGAAAATATGAAGAACCGTTTAGACACTGATATTCATAAATTCGCTAAATGCCCGAACCTCGCTGATAAAGAGTTCGCAAGCAATGCGTCTGGTGTTGCTATTAAGTTTAAGTTATTAGGCACTGAAAACCTCACATCTATTAAAGAGCGCAAATTCAAGAAAGGTTTACAATAGCGTTTAGAACTTATGAGTATGATAGGCGGATTATTAAATACTGGTTTTGATTGGCGTGGTATTGAAATTATCTTTACTCGTAATATTCCAAGTAATGATATTGATATTGCCAATATGGTTAATACATTATCTGGCATTGTAAGTGACGAAACATTGCTCGCGCAAATTCCATTTGTAGAAGATGTTGAGGCAGAATTAGAACGCCTTAAAACGCAAAAAGAGGAAGATAAATTAAACAATCCATTCTTTGCTACTCCTGGTGTAAATTACGAAACAGCCGCGCAAGCAAAGGATAAAGAAGCGGAGGATGACAATAATGAATTGGACTGAAATTTTAATGAAAATTTTTGAGTTGTGTGTTATTCCTCTTCTTGGAATTTTAACTACTTATTTAGTCCAGTGGATTGCTGTAAAAAAAGAAGAAATTAAAGAACACACTCATAATGAAAAAGTAAATAAGTATTTAGATTTACTTGAAGGCACAATTTCAAATTGTGTCATCGCTACTAATTAGACTTATGTTGAAGCGTTAAAAAACTAGAATGCTTTTACTGCGGAAGCGCAAAAGCACGCTTTTGAGATGACTTATAAACAAGTTATGCTAATTCTTACTGATGAAGCAAAGTAGTATTTAACCGAAGCCGTTGGCGACCTTCAAGAATACATTACCGCATAGATTGAGGCGCAGGTGAATTTAAATAAATGAATATATTTAATGAATATTCACAACCAACTATTGATTTCATCTGGGCTCTACTGGCGGCGGCTTATGAAGATGAAGACAAGTTAGACAAGATATTAGAAGATATCGCTGATGATGTATTCAAAGAAGTTAGTAAAATCTTAAAGGATTTAGAAAAATCCGGCAGAATTGATTTAAATAAAAAGATACGATTGGGCGACCATCCTGCGATATACAAGGCATTAAAAGATATTGAGAATAAACAATGGCATAGATTTACTGAATGGTGTTGGATAGGAAATTAGGTAATTACAGAGAGTTTAATGCGAACTTATCGTGATACATTGTTATGGACTTACAATACATTTAGACCTAAAATCCCAACAGCACCAACAGAGAAATCATTAGATGTTTAGATAAAAATTACTGATACATATATCCATAATCATTATCTTAAAATTCCTTGGTGC